>JACCDU010051325.1_pt1 | contig 10877 bp, 15 predicted proteins | sample 7446081 | NCBI WGS metagenome assembly JACCDU01 (sample SAMN15323447, study PRJNA562643) | freshwater metagenome | isolation source: river surface water | place: USA:Blue River Watershed | collected 2017-08-17
GTCAGCAAAAGATTCTTCATCAAAGTCGTCTTCAGACCAAGCGTCGAACCACTGCTGCACTAGTTCCGGCGGTGGGATGATGGATTGGGTCATCGCTCGGCCTCCTGCTCAAGCATGGCCGCTGCAATCAGATCGCCGTCTTGCTGCTCGCGCAACCAGGCAGCCACCTCGCGGATCGCGGCGCGGGCCTGAAATCCGCCGACCTCGTGCGCATGGCGAATTCTTCTCTCCACCCGCGCCACCAACGAACTCCCAATTTGGGAGGAATTAGGAGATGGCTTGGAGTTTGGCGCCAGTAGATCCCTGACCTGTTGCGCTTGCTCTGGGGTCAGTTGCAGTGGCTTGCTGATCTCGTAGACATTTGAGGCCGGGCGTCGAGTGCCTTCCAGCTTTTCAATCCGCTGCAGGTGCTGATCGCTCCAGCGCTTCAGCCTGTCCACGTCCTGGCCCCACTCCAGCGTGGCCAGGCGCATGGTCTCGTACTTGCCCTCAAGCGCCTCGACCCTGGCGCGGAGTTCGAGGATTGCATCCAACCAGCGTGCAGCGTCCTCCTGCCACGGCTCGGGCCTTGCTTTGTGATCGGTCACAGCCGCACCTCCACGCCCACGATGTAGCGGTAGACGCCGGCCGTGGTGCTGCATGCTTGCAGATCAAGGCTGCTCACCTTGCAGCCGGTGGTCTTCAGAAACTGATCCAGAGCGTTTTGAATTGTGACTTCGAGAGCTGCTTTTGCAGTCTTCGCTTCTTCAATAGTCATGGCAACATTTTAGATAGAACTAGAATAATTAACGCAAAGAAACCCCAAATAACAAACAATCGAATAGCTAAATCATGAAGCTCCATTGTTGTAAGTAGCGCAAAGCTCAATAATCCTAGTAGCTCTTGTGAGGCCGATTTGGTCAATCAGTAACAAATCATTGAGTTCAAGGCTCAGGACGTGGTCCACGGAGAACACCCCCGCTCGAAGCAGGGGATGCAATAAGGATACATCATTGCGCAAGGCCAGGCGCAACTCGACGTGGTCATTGCTGGAATTGAATTTGTCCAGCAACTGCAACCACTCGAACGCCGGCGTTGGACTGGCCTGGACCGCCTGCCGCAACGCCAGGGCCAGGTCACATGACATGTGGTACCAGAATTGATTTCCTCGCATCACCGCTCCTGCATCAGCTCTAGCAATCGCAGCAGATGCTCGCCAAACGCGACGTGGGTCATCACTGCGTGTGGCGCGGGCGAGCGGCCGTAGGAGTCCTTCCACCAATCCCTGAAAGCGGCCTCGATCGATTCTTGGTTCATGGGATGTACCACAGTCTCTGACCTGTTTTGGTGATCCAAGCGTCGTACTCCTTCCGAGCAGCATTAACAGCTTCGATCTCAATCTCGCGAAGCTCCTCCTCTGAAAACTCCTTGCTAAGAATTTCACGGAACTTTGCCTTAAACATTTTGTTGTACTGGCTCAACTGGTCTTGCGCAGATCCGCCGTTTTTGGCGGAATTCACTTCGGCCGCGAATTTAAGCGCAATCCTCTTCTTGGTCGTAATCCGGTTCATCCAGGTAGAACTGAATGGAACGCCAGATGCTTGTTGCTTTACGGACGCCTTGGACAGCGCTTCGTCAATCGAAGTGATTACTAGCTTCAGTTCTTCGTGAAAGCCTTGCAGTTCTTCATCGCTCAGGGACTGGATTTGGTCAATTGGGATTGACCGGCTGAGAAATTCGCTTGTAAATGTAATCATGGGGGAAATCGAGGGGCCCGAAGGCCCCATTGTTGATCAGAACGGTGGCTGCCAACCACCAGGCGGCTGAGCCGCGGGAGCAGGCGCTGGTGCAGCGCTGGGTGGCGGCCCCCAGCCAGGTGGATTCACTGGCGGTGGGGTCATGGCCGGCGCTGCAGCAGGTGGCGCCGCGGGAGCAGGGGCCCCGGGAGGTCCCCAGCCGGCCGGTGCAGCCGGAGCTGCCGGTGCAGCCGGAGCACCGGGTGGGCCCCAGCCGCCAGGACCAACCTGTGCCGGAGCAGCAGCTTGCGCGGGGGCGGCGGCCTGCTGCACCCGGCTGTCTGGCTTGAGCTGGACGCTCATGTACCAGGGCTGGGTGTTTGAGGACTTGTCCCAGCCAGACACGCTCACCGGGATCTCATTGCGATCGTTCGGCTGCGCATTCATCAGGTACTCAGCAATGGCATAGGCCTGATCGGCCGGCACATTGATCGTCCCTGAATAGGCCGGGTATTGCTTCGAAGGATCGAAGCGGTCACCCATCCGCTGGCGCAACACATTCGCGTCTTGGCGGAAGATCGCACCATTGGCAGCAAAGCTGCTCATGCTTCCACCTCAGCTTTCTTGGTGCTGCGACGGCCGCGCTTCTTCTCGGTGCCAGGTGCCGGCTTGGCATTGGCGATCAGGTAGCAGCCGGTGCCATCAGGCTTGCGCTTCACCGAGTAGCGGATGCTGTCAGAACGAGCCGACATAGCACCAGCCACTTGGGAGATGGTGGTCGCCTTGTAGCCGAACTCTTCATCAGCGGTGTCGTAAGCCACCTCGATGGCCTCACCGATTTGAAGCTGCTGCAACGCAGTCCGCAACGGGAAAGTCTTTGTAATTCGAGTGGTAGTGGTTGGGATGTCCTGAGCGGAAATGACGTTGAAACTCATCGCGATACGGAACGCATTGACACTATACCCCTAAACGGGCTTGTTTTGCAGCGAAAAGCTGCTGGTACTGCTCGGCTGTGATCTTTCGCTCATTGAAGCGTGCCTGAAGCAGCGCGTCGACCGAATCCAGTTGCTCTATCGGCATTGCCTGTATCGCAGCCATTGCCTTCTTGAACACATCATCGGCCTGGGTCGGCTTCAGGTTCTGCACGATCGGCTTCCGCCTCGGTGGCGTCCACTCGCACGACACCGGGCCCTGCAGGTCCGGGCTGCCCATCACCCGAATGCACGGCTCGTTGCGGCGTTTCGGGTGGGGCATGATGCTCGTGGTGCCATAAAGCGTCACGCGCTTGCCCACCCACTGCCGGGGGTCTGAGCCGAACATCGCCTTGATCGCGACTGCGTTGATCTTCGCCAGCACCAACTGCAGCGGCGTTTCCTCGAAGGACATGATCACCTTCGGCTCGACGCCACGCTCGCCCTGGAGCTCCTCGCGGACAATGTCACGAACTGTGAAGGTCACAGGCTCGCCGTTGAACAGGCCAGCCTTAAGGAACCGTCCTGGATACAGTTCATCAAACGATTGAAAAGCAGTCATAGACCCTCTAAACCAAGATCATCAAGATTTGTATCGTCATCGGCCGAGGACACGTCAGCCCAGGCCGGTGGCGCAATCCACGCCTCACCATAGCTGGGCCATTCGCCTCGCGCTTCGCATTCGGCTATGCGGTCGAATGCTTCATCACGACGGCGGAACCCTTCGTCTAAGAATTCCTCGTCAGCCCACACGAGCGAGTAATTGTAAGGTTTCTTCCACTCGTATGCGATGAACCCCACCTGCTCTGGCGCGAAGCCGTGCCGGTCTGCATAACCCAAGGCGTAATGCGCAAGCTGCACGTCATACCCCAGCTTCCACGCCTGATTTCGGAACATCAGCGGGTGGGCGCTCACCGTTTTCTTCAGGTCCAGCAGGATCTTCTGCCCCGGCACCTCAAGGTCGGGCTTGTACCGGCACTCGCGGCCTTCAGCATCAGTCCAGAAATGCGGCCGCTGCTTGGTCGGCAAACTCGCCAGCAGCGGACCGAGCACCGGATCTGCACGCAGCCGGCCAGCGATCGCGTGAGCGGTGTCGATCCACTCCTCGTTCACCACCTCCTTGCCGTCATTGCTCAACAGCCACTGGTCCCACCAGGCGATTGCCAAGACGGTCGCTTCAGATGGCTTGGCCGCATTGCGCTGGCTGCTGGTCGGTTTCTTGGGTGCATCAGCAGGTAGCACCGCATAGCGCTTGTGAAACTCGGTCGGCTCGGTCAGTAAGCAGTCCACCAGTGACCCTTGCCGCATCGGGTCGGTGGGCTGGAACACGTCACGCTCAGGATCGACGTGCTTGGCCCAGTAATCCAGCGCGGTGCCGGTTGCCATTCCCTTCAGGCGCGTCGCGGACATCGCCGGATGCGCGTGGTACTCGTCAGGATGCAAGGTCACATCTAAGATAGGACTTGCACAGCATACACGATGCAGTATGCTCTGGCAATGCCTGCACTACGCCCCAGACAACAAAAAGCAGTCGATGATCTGCGTGCTGCCTACCGGGCCGGGCGGAACGCAGTGGTCTTAGTTGCACCCACCGGTAGCGGCAAGACCGCAACAGCCGCCGAGATCATCAGATCAGCAATCAGCCGCGGCAATCCCGTTTGGTTCCTTGCTCACCTGCAAGAAATCCTGCTCGACACCAGCCGCCGGCTCACCGGTGAGGGCATCCAGCACGGTTTCATCATGGCCGGCATGCCCTCGGACCCAACCGCGATGGTTCAGGTGGTCTCGGTGCAGACCGCAGCACGGCGGCCGATCCTGTCCAAGCCAGCGCTGATCATCATCGACGAGTGCCACCTGGCCGTTGCCAAGACCTACCTGCGCGTCATCGAGGCAGCCGGTAGCCCCAGGCTCCTGGGCCTCACCGCGACACCAGAGCGCCTCGACCGCAAGGGCCTCAACGAGCTGTTTGACCACCTTGTGTCCACCTGCTCCACCCGGGACCTGATCGAAGAGGGCCTGCTCTCGTCCTTCCGGTACTACGCCCCATCGCTGCCAGACCTGACCAATGTCCGCGACCGCGGCGGCGATTACGACGAGGGTGACCTGGCCGAGATCATGGACCAGCCCACCATCACTGGTGACGCCATCGCGGCCTATCGCAAGCACGCCGCTGGCCGGCCAGCAGTGGCGTTCTGCACCAACATCAAGCACGCCACTCACACCGCCGAAGCATTCGCTGCTGCAGGGTTCAGGGCGGTGGCGATCTCGGGCAAATCGACCGCTGGTGAGCGCAAGCACGCACTCGAGGCCCTGAAGGCAGGTCAGATCGATCTGGTGGCGAACGTGGGCCTGTGGGTCGCCGGTGTCGACTGCCCGAACATCGGCTGCGTGATCCTGCTCCGACCAACCAAGTCAGTCACGGTTTACTTGCAATCCATAGGTAGAGGACTGCGTACCCATCAAAATAAAGACGACCTTGTTGTCCTCGATCATGCCGGAAACGTATTCGAGCATGGAATGCCAGACGAGCCGCGTGAATGGACCCTGGAAGGACGACGGAAGCGCAAAGGCCAGGCAGCACCACCTGTGCGTCAATGTCCTGCATGCTTTGCCGCTCACGCTCCGGCACCCGTGTGCCCTTGCTGTGGACATACTTATTTCGTTGCAGAACGTGAAGGACCGCGCCTCGTCGAAGGTGAGCTTCTTGAAATTACAAGCGAAGTAGCACAGAAGATCCGCAAACCGCATCCTGCAGCAGGTTGCAAGACATACGAGGACCTGGTGCGACGTGCCCACGAAAAGGGCTATTCCGAGGGCTGGGCCAAGCACATCTGGCAAGCAAGGCAACGGAAACAGCTCAAGAGTGCGTAAAAAGGGCCCCCGGCGCCAACCGAGAGCCCTTCCTGCAAAACCAGATCCCCAACAAAGTGAGACGCGGGAGGGATCTGGATTCGAACCGGGCCGGAGAACCCGTTCCTTCGCAGCTACTATAAGGCGTCACCAAACAAGGGCCTCAAAGTGAAGGGGGGCCCTTTTTCATGTCCGAACAGCACGTCCAACAAGCAATTCGACTTGCGCTCGGCACCAGGCCAGATGTCACCCTCTGGCGCAACAACTGCGGCAAGCTGCCCGACCCACGCACCAATCGATGGGTTGAATTCGGCGTCGCCAACCCCGGCGGCTCTGATCTGATCGGCCTCCGCACCATCACCATCGGACCAGAGCACGTCGGCCGCACCATGGCTGTCTTCAGCGCCTGCGAAGTGAAAACCCCCACTGGTCGGGTTAGGCCCGAACAGCAGAGGTTCATCGACTTCATCCGCTCTCGCGGCGGTATCGCTGGCGTGGCCCGCTCGGTGGAAGACGCCCAGCGGCTATTCAGTTAGCCATTCGATTTGCCTGATAAATTCAAAGTCATTGCTATACGAAATAATCTGCAGAGCTTCGGCGCGGCTCCGGGCCCACACCATCCCGATCTTGTTCAATCTTTTGATCTGGTAATAGAAGCGGCGCATGATCGTGAAGAATAGTTGCAATAATAAGAACAGGAAACAAGAACAAAAACCACTCGAATGTTGCGCGACGTTTGGTCATAGCATTTTCGTTCCGAAGGGCAACAGTTCAGCAGCTTCTTTTGTCATCTTTCGCGTCCACGCACGACGGTCGCGATCCCAGCTAAAGCCAGCATCTTTTGCTTGACCGTTATTCTCAAAGGACACGATTGCCTGATACAAGTACCGCGGCTTCATCGCGTCAACCAACAACTCCTCCAAGTTCGGACACCGCTCAAAAACCTGAGCAATGTAAATACAATCCGTCAGCGCTCGATGCGCAGCCCACACCGGCACACCGTAGGCCAGCGCTACGTTCTGAAGCGACGGCCGCTTCCGTACGCCCGGCCATTCGACGTCATCCATCGTGCAAATCCATGGGCGCTTAGGCAAAAAATCTTCAACCCATTGCCTGTCAAATGCTGCATTGTGCGCTACATAAGCGTCACAATGACACGCTATGTCATAAGCCGCGCCTTGCATGTTCGCTGTCGCGCCTGCTGGTGCACACGTCGTCAGGGCTGGTGAAATGCCGTTCACATGCTCAGCGGGATTTGTGCTCACCGGCAGCAGAAACGACATCTGTGCGATCACCGCACGATGCTCAACACTGAAGAAAATCAGTCCCACCTCAGCCAAGCTGCCATCAGCCGGTTTTAATGCAGTGGTCTCTGTGTCAATGATCAATAGCTTCATGTTCAACGATGTGTAATGTGAACTGTTGCGATTCCATCCAGTGGCACGCCAAGCCGATACGCAGCACCCGCGGACAGGTCCAAAGTCCCGCAGTCACAGCGATCCGTCACTGGCACCCTAAGGCGCCGGCCACGGTGGGTCACGGTCACGATCGTGCCGCATTGCAGCCAGGGATGCGCAGCGCTCACGCCCCAATGCTGATAAGTCTGTCCGCAGTAAGTCGTTCTGCCGTGGTACCAGGAATCGTAGACAGATGCGGTTACCTCTCGCGCCTGGACCGGTACCGCCACTAGCACTGCTGCAAGGAGCCATCTCATTTGCGACTCCAGTCACCACACCAATCAACGTTGCCAGTAATGGGCCACACGGCGATCATCGCCAGACTGATGCTGTGCTCGCTATGAACCGAAACGGTCGGTGCATGCAGACGGCATCGCCCATAGCTGCTAGGGCCGGCCGGCGTACCTGAATCCAGGCTCTGCAGCCACTCCCACCAACGGCACCTACTGCATGTTCTATCCAAGGGTGTGCTCCAAAAGCAACGACTCGCATAGCGTACCACATAATTCAGGTGCTACCGTAGCCGCATGATTGATTTCGACGCTGCCAACGCCTTCGTCCTCGCCCTCGGCAAAGACCCAGGCTCCATCAGGCTTCGTGGCTTCTACCCCTCCGGTCATCCCCTCAAGGATTCCGATTCCGGTCGCAAGTCCGGCCCAGATCGCGACACCATCACCCGCTGGCAGGCAGAGGGCCGCGGCGTCTACCTCGTCATCAACGACGGCGGCGACACCGATGCCGACATCACCGCATGCCGCGCCTTCTTTGCCGAATGGGACGACAAGCCCAAGGACTGGCAGGTCACCGCATGGCAAGAGTTCGACCTCCCCGAGCCCACCATCCAGGTCGACACCGGTGGCAAATCGATTCACAACTACTGGGTGCTCTCAGAGCCAGTCTCATCTGAGATCTGGAAGCCAATCCAGACCAGGCTCCTCGACTACCTCGAAGCCGACACAAAACTTAAAAACCCTTCCCGTGTCATGCGCCTACCAGGTGCCATGCACATGGACAAAAACGGCACACCAGACGGCCGTTCCGACATCATCCACGCCTCTGACAACCACTACACCGCCGAAGAATTTGCCGCTCGCATCCCCACAGAGCAGCAGCTCTACGAACCCGTCAAATTCACCGACTACCCCTCCACCTCCACACCCGATGAAATCCGGGATGCTCTTGCCTGCATCCCACCACGCAAACCTGGAACCGGCACCTACGACATCTACCGGAACATCCTCTGGGGCCTCATAAAAGCAACCGGCAACGAAGACGAAGCAATATCCCTAATGCAATCCCACTCCCCTGAGTGGAAGGGCATCCAGCAGGTCGCACGCTCTGGTGGCGCACGCGTCAACGAGTCCACCTTCTGGTACTGGGCCAAGCACTACGGCTTCAAACGCAAGCGGCCTGTTCGTGATCTCCCGCCTCTGCAGCCCCCGGGTGGCAGCAACTCGCCAGACCTGCCAGCCGACAACACGCCCTTCCGCTGCCTCGGATTCAATCGCAACAGCTACTACTACATGCCCAACCGCGGCGGGCAGGTCATCGAGCTCTCAGCAGGTGCTCACACAAAGAACAACCTCATGACCCTCGCCCCACTCACCTGGTGGGCAACCCTTTTCCAAACCGAAAAGGGTGCCATCGATTGGGACTCCGCGGTCAACTCCCTCATCACCCGCTGTCAGGCAACCGGCATCTACTCGCCCTCCCTTGTCCGCGGTCGCGGTGCCTGGTGCGATGGCAACTCAGTCATCGTGCACCTCGGCAATCGACTCATCGCTGACGGGGCCCACATCCCGAAGCCGCATCAGTTCCAATCCCGATACTTCTACGAGAACAGCGAATCGCTGGACGGGCCATCCGACACACCACTCTCGGATGCAGACGCAACCCGCCTGGCGAACATCTCCAATCGCTTCTCCTGGGAGTCACCCGTTTCGGCCAATCTGCTCCTCGGCTGGATCGTTCTCGCGCCCGTCTGCGGCGCACTCTCCTGGCGACCGCACATCTGGGTAACTGGTGCTGCCGGTAGTGGGAAGTCAACAGTGCTGCGTGACTTCATGCGCCCGCTTCTCGGTGGCATCTTCAAAGCTGCAACGGGTGGCACCACCGAGGCCGGCATCCGTGGCGCCCTCCGCTCTGACGCCATTCCTGTTCTCTTCGACGAGTTCGAGCAGAACGAGCTCAAGGACAAGTCCCTGGTCCAATCCGTCCTGGCCCTGGCACGAGTCGCGTCATCCGAAGGCGGCCAGATCATCAAGGGCACGGCCACCGGTGGCACAGCCGCCTACGAAATCCGGTCCATGTTCTGCTTCAGCTCGATCACCGTTGGCATCTTCCAGAAAGCTGACTTCGACCGCATCTGTGTCCTGTCCCTAGTCCCGGCCAAGGACAAGCCCAAAGAGCACTGGGAGGCCCTGCGCCGCGAGATCACCCTGTCCTGCACCGACGAGGCCGGCCGCATGCTGGTGGCACGGACGATCAAGCACATCCCGACCATCCGCGCCAACAGCAAGGTGTTCGCGTCGGTGCTTGCTGAGGCCTATGGCCAGCGGTTTGGTGACCAGAACGGGGCCCTGCTCGCTGGTGCGTGGAGCCTGATGCCCGCAGGTGTTGGTGACCGGGAGGTGACGATTGAGGAGGCCCGGGCCTGGGTCGGCTCTATGGACATGAGCTCGAAGCAGGTCGACGAGACCGATGCTGATGAAAACAAGTGTCTTAATTACATCTTGCAGTATCTGTTGCAGGTGGGTGCAGGCAAGAAGATGTCGATGCTAGAGCTTGTAACTGACTATGTTGAAGGAAGGCGAATTGTATCGCATTCGAGCTTTGATGACGGCGAAAGCATCGATACGCTTATCGGTCGGTATGGCCTTCGGGTGATTGATGACACTCTCGTGATCGCTAACAACAACGCTAACCTTGCCTCTATCTTGCGTGATACGCCTTGGGCAAATAATGCTTTCAGGCAATCGCTAAAGCGTATTCCTGGTGCCTCCGCGTCTGCCAATCCGGTGAGGTTCGCGGGTTCTGGTGTTAGCAGGGCGACTGTGATACCTCTTGCGACATTCCTTGAATAGGTTAAGAAGCGTCTTAACCTCGGCCTAGGGGTGTAACGGTCCCGGGGGTCAGTCTCAAAGTGAGACTCAGATGAGACAGGCGAGTCTCAAGGTGAGTCTCATGAGACTCGGGCTGTAACGTTACGCGGTTACGGTTTTGTAACGGCAAAAATCCAGTCGTACCAAGGGATGTAACGGGCGTTACGGTTGTAACGGTTTTTCCGCGGAAACACCCCCATATATATCCATACCCCCCTACACCCCTCCCTCTCTTACTACTTACCTATCTATCTAGAGATATGGTGTTACAACGTTACAAGCCTTGCGCTGGAAGGGATCTCGGCGTAACGGTCACCGTTACAGCCCTGTGCAGGCGTAACAACCCTTGCGCCGCAATGGTTCTCGGCGTTTCAGACCCAAAAATCCTGGCCACGACTGGGTTCTCACCCTTGTCGCAGTGAGTCTCACGATGAGACTCGTTCCAGCGCAGTCGATCTACCCACCGGCGGGGGTGCGGGGCCAGAATTGGGCCATGGCCAACCCTGTCATCCAGTTCGACGCACGCCAGGTGGTCAGCCGCCTGGATGCACTCCGTGCCGTGCAGATGCGCTACGCCGGATCGCAGGCGCTCAAGAAGCTCGGCTGGGAGCTCAAGAAGCACCACCGGCAGTGGATGGAGTCGGGCGGGTTCGAGAAGCCGGTCCCGTTCACGCTCACCAGCCCCAGGTACTCGGCTGAGGGCCTTGAGCTCAGGTTCAGCATCAGCACCGACGGCGCCAAGGGCCAGGCCCCTGCGAGCTACCTGTACCCGGTGAGCACGCA
>JACCDU010136771.1_pt1 | contig 10876 bp, 10 predicted proteins | sample 7446081 | NCBI WGS metagenome assembly JACCDU01 (sample SAMN15323447, study PRJNA562643) | freshwater metagenome | isolation source: river surface water | place: USA:Blue River Watershed | collected 2017-08-17
GCCTTGACGAAACCATGGCCAGGGAAGTGCTTGCCACAGTGGGCCATGCCGCTTTGCAGCAGGCCCTGCACCAGGCTCTTGGCCAGCAGGCTCACCACGCGCGGGTCGCGGGCAAAAGCGCGGTCACCGATCACACCGCTCTCGCCGTGGTCCAGATCGAGCACGGGCGTGAAGCTGAAGTCCACGCCACAAGCACGCAGTTCACTGGCCAGCACAAAGCCCGCCGAGGTGGCCGCCTCGCAGGCCTTCAGCACGCCGCTGCCGGGCTGGCCTTTGTCGTCCTGTACCCAGAGTTCGCCAATGGCCCGCATGCTGGGCAAATGGGTGAAGCCATCGGTGCGAAAGCGCTGTACGCGCCCGCCTTCGTGGTCCACCGCAATCAGCAAGTCAGGTCGGATGCTTTTGATCTCGGCGCACAAGTCGGTGAGTTGCGCACGGCTTTGCCAGTTGCGGCCAAACAGGATCATGCCGCCGGTGAGCGGATGCGCCAGGCGGCGGCGGTCCACGTCGGTCAGGCGGTGGCCTTCAATGTCCAGGATCAGGGGGGCGTGGATGCTCATCGGTATTCCAACAGTTCAGGGTGAACCACTCAAATTCAAGGGGCTGTGCGGTCAACAGCGCCCGCCAACGGGGATGACAAGGTCTCGACCACGCAGAAACTGGCGGCGTATTCGCTCTCATCGGTCACGGTGATGTGGGCGCTCAAGCCTTTGGCTTCAAACCAGTCTTTCAGGACCCCGTGCAACACGATGACCGGCTGACCGCTGGGCAGCTTGCCGATCTCGCACAGGCGCCAAGTCATGGGCATGCGCATGCCCAGGCCAATGGCCTTGCTGAACGCCTCTTTGGCCGAAAACCGTGTGGCCAGATAGCGCACACCGCGCGCGGGCCAGCGGGCACTGCGGGCTTTCCAGGTGGCCATTTCGGCATCGGACAGCACCTTGGCGGCAAAGCGCTCGCCATGCCGGTCCAGACTGGCCTGGATGCGGCGGATGTCGCAAATGTCGGTACCGATGCCGTAGATCATTTTTTCAGGCAATCCAGATACGCCTGTACGGTGGCGGCATAGCCCAATTCCAGCGCGTCGGCCATGAAGGCGTGGCCGATCGAGACTTCCTGCAGACCTTTGACAGCGGCCACAAAGGCGGGCAAGTTGTCACGGTTGAGGTCGTGGCCCGCGTTCAGGCCGAGGCCCGCCTGCAGCGCGGCCTCGGCCGCATCGGCATAGCGCTGCAATTGCGCGGCGTTGCCCGGCGTGCCCCAGCTGGCGGCATAAGGCTCGGTGTACAGCTCCACACGGTCAGCGCCCACGGCGCGGGCGGCGGCCATTTGCTCAGGGATCGGGTCCATGAACAAGCTGACGCGCACGCCCAAGGCCTTGCATTCGTCGATCAGGGGTTTCAGTCGCTCGGCGTCTTGCGGGAAGGTCCAACCATGGTCGCTGGTGAACTGGCCTTCGCTGTCGGGCACAAAGGTCACCTGGTGCGGACGCACAGCACGCACGTGGTCCATGAGGTTGTGGAAGGGGTTGCCTTCGATGTTGAATTCGCGCTCGGGCCAGGTCTGCATGAGGTCGTGCAGCTCGGGCACATCGCTGGCGCGGATGTGGCGCTCGTCGGGCCGGGGGTGGATGGTGATGCCCTGCGCACCCGCTTGCAGGCACAGCTCAGCGGCACGCGTGACGCTGGGAATGCCCAGGTGGCGTGAGTTGCGCAGCAGCGCCACTTTGTTGACGTTCACCGACAGGGCAACGTGGGAGGAAGTGTGGGTCATAAGGTTTGCAGGTCCAGCATCATTTGGCGGGTGCGCAAAGCACCCACACCGCAATGGTAGTTGAGCATCAGGCGCATGGGGCGCTGCAGTTGAATGAGCAAGTCGGCGCAATCTCGCACCAAGGCCGCCATCGGCTTGGCATCATCGAGAGCGGCGTGCAGGGCCAGCCATTGCGCGCCCGTCAGGGCATGGCGATCTTGCGCAGGCACCCATTGCAGCCCGGCTTCGGGCACCAGCGCGTAGTGCTCATCGGCAGTCAAGGGTTTCAAGGTGAGCGTCTGGGCATTGAGCGCAGGCAGCAGACCAATGTCCTTGAGCAAGATCAGCTCAAAGCCGCGCAAGGCCCATTGCAAGGCGTTGGCTTCGCCACTGGCCAGCAGACGCACCGCCGCGGCATACACCTCGAACAAGCGGGGATGCGGGTCATCGCGCACCAACAAGCGCATGAGCAATTCGTTGAGGTAATAGCCCGACAGCAGGGCTTCTCCGGTGGGCATCACATGCCCGCCCACCCACTCGGCCGATTTGAGGGTGCGGATGTCGCCGTCACCCCCAAAGGTCAGGGACAAAGGCTGCAAAGGCAGCAGGACGGGGCGAAAGCTGGAGCTGGGGCGCTTGGCCCCCTTGGCCACCACCGCCACACGGCCATGGTGGCGGGTGAACACCTCCAGGATCAGACTGGTTTCGCTCCAGTCGTAACGGTGCAGCACATAGGCTGGCTCATCCGCGATCCGTGTGGTCGCCATGCTGCGTGTTCATTCGTAGCCGAAGGAGCGCACACGGGCTTCGTCGTCGGCCCAGCCCGAGCGCACTTTGACCCACAGCTCGATGAACACCTTGGCGTCCAGCAGCTTTTCCAGCTCCATGCGGGTTTCGGTGCCGATGCGCTTGAGCTTTTCGCCCTTGTCACCGATCACCATGGCCTTGTGTCCCTCGCGCTCGACGACGATGGTCGCAGCGATGCGCAGCATGCGCTTGGCCGTGCGTCCCGCCTCTTCTTCGAACTTGTCGATCACCACCGTGGAGGTGTAGGGCAACTCATCGCCCGTCAGGCGGAACAGCTTTTCGCGCACCATTTCGCTGGCGAGGAATTTCTCGCTGCGGTCGGTCAACTCGTCTTCGCCGTACCACCAAGGCTGCTCGGGCAGGTACTTTTCGCAAATGTCCAGCAAGCGCTCGATGTCTTTGGGCTGCTTGGCCGACATGGGCACAAACTCGGTGAAGGCATGGCGCTCTTGCATCTCGCGCAACCAGGGTGCGATCTCGGCGCGGCGGTGCACGTTGTCCAGCTTGTTGGCCACCAGCAAGACCGGGATGCCGGGCTTGAGCAGGGCCAGCACTTTGGCATCGGCGTTGGTGAAGCTGCCCGCTTCGACCACGAACAGCACCAGGTCCACATCGCCCACAGCGCCGACCACGGTCTTGTTCAGCGACTTGTTGAGCGCCGTGCCGTGGATGGTCTGAAAGCCAGGCGTGTCCACAAACACAAACTGGTTGGCCCCTTGCGTGCGGATGCCGGTGATGCGGTGGCGCGTGGTCTGCGCCTTGCGCGAGGTGATGCTGATCTTTTGGCCAACCAGGGCATTGAGCAAGGTGGACTTGCCCACGTTGGGCTTGCCCACAATGGCCACCAGGCCGCAGCGCTGGCCTTCGACCGGCACAGGTGCGGGCAGTGGCTCGGCAGGCAGTGCCGCAGCCTCTGCGCTGTCGCGCGGCTGGATGGTCACACCCGCGATCTGCACCGGGCGGCGCACGATTTGTTCATGCGCAGTGCGCTCGGCTTCGCCAGGGGTTTTGTCGGTGCTCATGCGGCGCTTTCTGATTTGAGGATTTTCAGCAGGGCTTCGGCCGCTGCCTGTTCGGCTGCGCGGCGCGATGCGCCCGAGCCTTGTTGGGTCTGGCGCAGTTCGGTCACTTCGCAAGAGACTTCAAACACCTGACGGTGTGCGGCTCCGGAGGTGCCGATGACGGTGTATTTGGGCAAAGCCAGCTTACGGCCTTGCAGCCATTCCTGCAATTCGGTCTTGGGGTCTTTGCCCACCGCCTGCATGTCGGGCTTGATGTCCACTTTCTGGAACAAACGTTCCACCAAAGCTTGCGCGTCCTTGTAGCCGCCGTCCAGGTACACCGCGCCAATGATGGCTTCCAGCGCATCGGCCAGGATCGATGGGCGGTTCTGTCCACCCGAACGCATCTCGCCCTCACCCAGGCGCATCACGGCGGACAAGTCCAGGGTTTTGGCCAGTTGGTGCAAGGTGTCTTGTTTGACCAGATTGGCCCGCACACGCGACAGATCGCCTTCGGGCAAGGTGCTCAGTTGGGCATAAAGCAAATGCGCCACCGAGAGGTTGAGCACTGAATCGCCCAGGAATTCGAGGCGCTCGTTGTGGTCGGCACTGAAGCTGCGGTGCGTGACCGCTTGCTGCAGCAAGCCGGGCTGGCGAAACGCGTAGCCCAGGCGAATTTGCAAAGCGGACAGGAGTTCGGACATGACTGAGGCCACCTCAGTCGAAAGCGCCAATGCGCTTGAGGTTGCCGAAGTTCATCCAGACAAAGAAGGCTTTGCCCACGATGTTGGCATCGGGCACAAAACCCCAGTAGCGCGAATCCAGCGAGTTATCGCGGTTGTCGCCCATCATGAAGTAATGCCCTGCGGGCACCTTGCAACGCACGCCTTCAACGGTGTACTGGCAGTTTTCGCTGTGAGGAAAAGGATCCACGCCCGGCACAAAAGCAGGCCGATCGTTGTCCTGGATCGACTGGTGCGGTTTGCTGCCCAGCTTTTCGCTGAAATGCTTGAAATACCGCATGGTCGAATCATCAAAATAATCGGGCAAAGCCTGGGTCTCGATGGGCTGGCCGTTGATGGTGAGCTTCTTGTTCAGGTAAGCCACTTCGTCGCCCGGCACACCCACCACACGCTTGATGTAATCGACATTGGGCTTGGGGGGGTAGCGGAACACCATCACATCACCGCGCTGCACGGCCGCGCCTTCGGTGAGCTTGGTATTGGCCACGGGCAAGCGGACACCATAGTGGAACTTGTTCACCAGAATCAGGTCGCCAATTTGCAAGGTGGGGATCATCGAGCCCGACGGGATCTTGAAGGGCTCGAACAAGAACGAGCGCAAGAGGAAAACCACCACGATGACCGGGAACAGACCCGCAGTCCAGTCCAGCCACCAGGGCTGCATCAGCAATTTCTCACGCGCGTCCTGGATGTCGGTATCGACTTTGTCGATGCCCATCTTCGTCAACTCGGCGCGGCGCTGGGCTGTTTGGACTTCCAGCTGGCTCGCCGCCTGCTGTCGACGGGGCAAAAACACAAAGCGCTCAGCCAGCCAGTAAATGCCGGTCACCACGGTGGCCACCAACAAGAGCAGCGCGAAGTTGCCCTCGATGAAGCCCAGATACCACCCACCGGCATAGGCAACAAAAGCGGCCAACACCAAAGACGTCAAGAACTGCATCAATCTTCCACCTGCAAAATCGCCAAGAACGCCTCTTGAGGCACCTCGACCGAGCCAATTTGTTTCATGCGCTTCTTACCCGCCTTTTGTTTTTCGAGCAGTTTGCGCTTGCGCGTGATGTCACCACCGTAGCACTTGGCCAGCACGTTCTTGCGCAAAGCCTTGATGGTTTCACGGGCAATGATGTTGGCACCAATGGCAGCCTGAATGGCCACATCGAACATCTGGCGGGAAATGATCTCGCGCATCTTGGCCGCCACAGCACGACCGCGGTACTGGGCCTGGGTGCGGTGCACGATGATGGACAGCGCATCGACCTTCTCGCCGTTGAGCATGATGTCGACCTTGACCACGTCGGAGGCACGGTATTCCTTGAACTCGTAGTCCATGGAGGCATAGCCCCGGCTGACCGATTTGAGTTTGTCAAAGAAGTCCAGCACGATCTCGCCCAGCGGCATCTCATAGGTCAGCATGACCTGTCGGCCGTGGTAGGCCATGTTCATCTGCACGCCACGCTTTTGGTTGGCCAGCGTCATGACCGGGCCCACATAGTCTTGCGGCATGTACAGGTGCACCGTGACAATGGGCTCGCGGATCTCCTGCAGCTTGCCCTGGTCGGGCATTTTGGAGGGGTTCTCGACCATGATGACTTCGCCATCGCCCTTGACCACTTCGTAGACCACACTGGGTGCGGTGGTGATCAGGTCTTGGTCAAACTCGCGCTCCAGACGCTCCTGCACGATTTCCATGTGCAGCAAGCCGAGGAAACCGCAGCGAAAGCCAAAGCCCAACGCTTGCGACACTTCGGGCTCATAGTGCAGCGAGGCATCATTGAGCTTGAGCTTTTCGAGTGCATCGCGCAGCGCATCGTACTGGTTGGCTTCGGTCGGGTACAAACCGGCAAACACCTGCGGTTGGATTTCCTTGAAGCCCGGCAAAGCTTCGGTTGCAGGCCCCATGTTGTTGGGCAACTTCTTTTCAAGGGTGACGGTGTCGCCCACCTTGGCCGCCTGCAATTCTTTGATACCTGCGATGATGTAGCCCACTTCACCGGCCTTGAGCGATTCACGGGGTTGGTTGGCGGGCGTGAACACACCCAGGCTGCCCGCTTCGTACACCGCGTTGCTGGCCATCATGCGGATGCGCTCGCCCTTGATCAGCTGGCCGTCCACCACACGAACCAGCATGACCACGCCGACATAGCTGTCGAACCAGCTGTCGATGATCATGGCGCGCAGCGGGCCATCTGGGTTGCCGCTCGGTGCTGGCACCTTGGCCACGATGGCTTCAAGGATTTCATCAATGCCCATGCCGGTTTTGGCCGAGCAGGGAATCGCATCCGTGGCATCGATGCCAATCACGTCTTCCACTTCTGCCCGTGCGTTGTCTGGATCGGCGTTGGGCAGATCCATCTTGTTGAGCACAGGCACCACTTCCACACCCAGATCCAGCGCGGTGTAGCAGTTGGCCACCGTCTGGGCTTCCACGCCCTGACTGGCATCGACCACCAGCAAAGCGCCTTCGCAGGCTGACAACGAACGTGACACTTCATAAGAGAAGTCCACATGGCCAGGTGTGTCGATCAGGTTGAGGTTGTAGACCTGCCCATCTTTGGCCTTGTATTGGAGCGCAGCGGTTTGCGCCTTGATGGTGATGCCGCGCTCTTTTTCGATGTCCATCGAATCGAGCACCTGGGCTTCCATGTCACGCGCTTCCAGACCTCCGCAACGTTGAATCAAGCGATCGGCCAGCGTGGACTTGCCATGGTCAATGTGGGCAATGATCGAAAAATTTCTGATGTGATTCATCAAGGAAGATCTGCAAGTATTTGAGGATCAAGGATCCGGAAAAGAAAAAAGGGCGCGTCTTTTGGTGACGCGCCCTGAACCAACAATCTATGGCAACTGCGATAGTTGGGACTTCATTGTAGGCAAATTGCCCCATTCGCACAGTCCCCAAAACGCGTTCGGCGGGTCGTTGCTGCTTTGCAACATGAAATCTATACACACGTTATCCACAATACTTCGGACATTCCATGGAACAACTTGTGGAGCATCTGTGGATCAGCGGTGGATTCTTTTGTGGAATCTCGCATCGTGAATTCGAACCTGCCTGATATGCCATGAATTCATGGTCAAGACGCTTGATTTTATCCAAATTCGTTATGAGAGCCCATAAAAGTTAGTCAATGCCCACATCAAGATTTTCTATACATCAGGTCAAAATATTTTTTTCGACCGCCCCACGCGGTGCAAATACCCCAGCAAAGCATCGGGATTCTTGACAAGGCCACTGCCTGCTCATTTGCCAGGACGGATCAGCACATACTGCGCACCATCGCCTCGGCGCACCAAAAGGCTCACCGGGCGGCTCTTGTCGAGCTTGGCTACCACCGATTCAAACTCTTTGACCGAACCCACTTCGGTGTTGGCCACGGCCAAAATCAGGTCACCTTCTTGAATGCCCGCACGGGCTGCCGCATCGGCGGCACTGTCAACGACCACGCCACCGCGCACACGCCACTCTTTCTTTTGCGCAGCCGTCAGATCGCTCACCACCAAACCCAAGGTCGGCGTCTTGGCGGGCGTCGGTTTCTTCTCGGCTGCTGCTGCGGTCTCTTTCTCAGCCTCGATCTCGGCCACCGTGATGCTCAACTCTTTCGCGGCCCCACGACGGAACACCGTCAAACCGACCCGGTTGCCGGGCCGCGTGTTGCCCACCCAGCGTGGCAGGTCCGACATCTTTTCAATGGCTTTGCCATCGAAGCGCGTGATGATGTCGCCCGCTTCAATGCCCGCCTTGTCTGCAGGCGAGCCTTCTTCCACCCCGCGCACCAAAGCGCCTTGGGGTTTGCCCAAACCAATCGATTCGGCCACCTCCTTGGTGACCGGCGCAATCTGCACACCAATACGGCCGCGGGTGACGCGGCCGCTCGCACGCAGCTGCTCGCTGACCCGGATGGCTTCGTCCATCGGAATGGCAAACGAGATGCCCATGAAACCACCCGAACGCGAATAAATCTGGCTGTTGATGCCCACCACTTCGCCCCGCATGTTGATCAGCGGACCGCCCGAATTGCCGGGGTTGATGGCCACATCCGTTTGGATGAACGGCAGATACTCGCCCGTGTCGCGCTGTTTGGCACTGACAATGCCGGCAGTCACCGAGTTTTCAAGTCCAAAAGGTGAGCCAATGGCCATGACCCACTCACCCACCTTGAGCCGACTGACATCGCCCACTTTCACAGCGGGCAAACCCGTGGCCTGAATTTTCACCACCGCCACATCGGTGCGCTTGTCAGCCCCCACGATGCGGGCCTTGAACTCGCGCTTGTCGGTCAATGTCACCATGACCTCATCGGCTCCCTCCACCACATGGGCGTTGGTCATGATGAAGCCGTCTGCGCTCAAAATAAAACCCGATCCCACGCCACGGGGCTGTGCTTCTTCAGGGGCTTGAGGGCGATTCGGTTTAGGTGATGGCCGGGGCGTGCTGGGCATGGGCACACCAAAAAAACGGCGAAACAGCTCCTGCATCTCTTCATCGGAAGCACCAGAATTGGCGGCGTTGGTGCGAACTTTTTCCAGTGTGCGGATGTTCACCACGGAAGGCCCCACTTGCTCGACCAGCTCCGTGAAATCCGGCAAACCGCGCACCACTGCCCCAGGGGTTTGGGCCACTGCCGCGTGCGACCACAGGCCGAGCCCAGCTGTTGACAGGAAAACAGCACACAAGGCAGGTGCCGCGCATTTGTTCCAGATCCATTTCATTTTTTGATCCCTTCACCGCAGGCCAAGTTCCTGAACCCATCTTGGACGATGGCACTCAAATTTCAAGCTGCGATCCGTGTCGAGCAGTTGACCCCGAATCGCTTATGGGGCGCGAATATACCGCGCATCGAAAACCGTGCCAAGAAGAGGGCATCATCGCTTGCCAAACCACGGCAAATTGAGGAGGCTGATCCCTTGAGTCAAAGGCTTCACGGCCTGCGTAAACCAGGCACATGAAGCGGCCGGCATCCAGCAACACCTGTACGCGGACAGGTATTTCAGTGCCCGAGGCCTCTCGCCACAACCAGTCTTCACCACTCCAGACCAGCCGGCCCTCGGGTGAGCGCTCCGACGGCCAATACACGGCGGCGGCGGCCACCGAGCCAGACCAGACCAAGCCCCCCACCACCGCCTGCAACCAGCCAGGCGAAGCCATGACCCACCAAAAGACCAAGCCCATCAGGCCCACCAGTGCGAGCCCCCCCATGATCCAGGAACCCCAAACAAAACGCCCCACCGGGTAAACCACTGGTGGGGCGTTGTGCATGGTCGGACCTGACCTTGAACTCGTCAGATGCGCTTGAACACCAAAGAGCCGTTGGTGCCACCAAAACCGAAATTGTTTTTGAGGGCCACATCGATTTTCATATCGCGTGCCGTATTGGCACAGTAGTCCAGATCACACTCGGGGTCTTGGTTGACCAGGTTGATGGTCGGCGGCACTTTCTGATGGTGCAAGGCCAGCACCGTGAACACGCTCTCAATGCCGCCCGCGCCACCCAAAAGGTGACCGGTCATGGATTTGGTCGAGCTGACCACGGTCTTGTGCGCATGCGCACCCAAGGCCGCCTTGATGGCATTGGTTTCGTTGATGTCACCCAGCGGCGTGGAGGTGCCATGGGCGTTCAGGTAGTCGATCTGGTCGGCGTTGACACCGGCATTGCGCATGGCATTGATCATGGCGCGGCGTGGGCCGTCCATGCTCGGCGCGGTCATGTGACCGGCGTCTGCGCTCATGCCGTAGCCGCCCAGCTCAGCATAGATTTTTGCGCCACGGGCTTTGGCGTGTTCGTACTCTTCGAGCACCATCACGCCAGCGCCTTCACCCAGCACAAAACCATCGCGGTCTTTGTCCCAAGGGCGTGATGCGGCAGTGGGATCGTCGTTGCGGGTCGACAAGGCCCGCATGGCGGCAAAGCCCCCCACACCCAGTGGCGACACGGTGCCTTCAGAGCCACCGGCGATCATCACATCGGCGTCGCCATATTCGATCAAACGACCGGCTTCGCCAATGCTGTGCAAACCTGTGGTGCATGCGGTCACGACGGCCAGGTTGGGGCCTTTGAAACCGCTGCGCATCGACACATGACCCGAAATCATGTTGATGATCGAGGCTGGCACAAAAAATGGAGAGATGCGACGCGCACCGCGCGCCGTGTATTCGGCATGGGTTTCTTCGATCAGCGGCAAACCGCCAATGCCCGAACCAATCACGACACCGATTCGGCAAGCCTCTTCTTCGCTCAAGGCCTCGCCTGTGGGCAAGCCGGCGTCCTGGATCGCCTGGGTCGCCGCCGCAATGCCGTAATGGATGAAGCGGTCCATTGTCCGCGCTTCTTTGGCAGAGATGTAGGACTCCAGATCAAAGTTTTTGACTTCACCCGCGATCCGGCAGGACATGGCTGAAGCATCAAAACGTGTGATCGGACCAATGCCGGACTGACCGGCAAGCAGGTTGGACCATGCATCGGCGACCGTGTTGCCCACGGGGCTGATGCATCCCAAACCCGTGACAACAACGCGGCGCCGGGTCATCGTCGATCAGGCCTTCTTGCTTTGGGCGTAGTCGATCGCAGCTTGCAC
>JACCDU010707906.1_pt1 | contig 10870 bp, 11 predicted proteins | sample 7446081 | NCBI WGS metagenome assembly JACCDU01 (sample SAMN15323447, study PRJNA562643) | freshwater metagenome | isolation source: river surface water | place: USA:Blue River Watershed | collected 2017-08-17
GTTGGACGACATCACCTACGCAGAGATTGAGGAAGAATGGCCTCTTTCGGTGCAAATGGAGATTGTTGAGCGCGTCAACGAGGCAATCCAGCCGGGTTACAAGGACACTCGAAAAAACTCCTAAGGGATAACCGTCAGCAAGCCCGAGCGTATGTTTGGGCGCATGGTGGTTGTCCCGACAACATACCAGCGAATGAGATGCAGAACATTGAGATCATGTTCAGTGACGGAATCATAGGAAACAAGGCCACATTGTTGGCCTTGAGTATGCTTACCACTGGCAACCTCAATTCAAAGCTCAAGCAAAACACACCTCCTTTCACAATGTCCCATGTGTTGCCATCAACGCATGAGTACATCATCCCTCCTTTGAGTGAGGAGGAGCAGAAAGAGCAAGCAAATCAGAAGTTGATGGCATTTATGGCTTCATCCCCTAAAGCTCCTGAGAGCTTGAGAAAGGCATTTCAATGAGTGTGCAAATCTTTAAAGCCGAGGGGTTTGAGGAGCTTGAGAAGCAGCTTATTGAACTTGCTCACGGCTTTCGTGGGGACTTGGTTATGCGTAACACCATGACCAAGGCTGTGAATGCTGCCATGCAGCCCGTTTTGGCAAGCGTACAGGCCAGAGCGCCCTATGACGAAGATAATACTGGCCCAATACATTTAAGGGAAACCGCAAGGTCTAATGCAAGAATTCCTACTGCGTCAGATAGAAAGTCTGAATACGTTTCAGAAACGGATGCCGTAATTGGCGTGGTTTCCGTAAAAAAGAGTGCTGTATCACTATCTCAAGAGTTTGGAAACGCTAGGACGGCTGCTCAACCTTATCTACGAGTTTCGTTAGAAAGTAATCGCGACAATATCATCAACATACTAAAATCTGAACTGGCTGTGAGCATCCCTGCTTACGCAAAGAAACTAGCCAAACGGAAGATTTAACATGGCCGCATCACAAAACATTGCTCGACTTGGTGTTGTCCTTGCAATGGACTCTGCCGAACTTGTCAGAGACATTGAGGAAGCTCAAAAAAAGTTTGGTAAATTTAAAGCTCAGATTAAACGAGATAGTGAAGACGCGGCCAAAGAGATTGTGCGCCTTGAGGCTGCCACTAGAAACTATGGGAAATCTCTTACAGAGGTTGAAAAAGTCCAAGAGCAAATGCGTCTTGGAAAATACCAAGGCCAACCAGAAGTAACCATTAGCAACTTGTTAAAACACGCCGCAGCCTACGATAAGGTTGCCGCATCTGCAAAAGCCGCAGAACAAGCCAAGATGGGCAAGTCTGGTGGCATGACGGCGCAGCAACAAGCAGCTCTTGGCTATCAGACAACCGACATCATCACCAGCTTGGCTGGCGGTCAAAACCCGTTGATGGTTATGTTGCAACAAGGCGGACAGTTGCGCGACCAATTTGGCGGATTCAAGCCTCTGTTTGCTGGTATTGCCGCTTCAATTACGCCTATTGGTGTTGCTGTAACTGCCGTTGCAGGTTCCATTTTAGGTCTTGGATTCGCTTCTTATAAAGCCAACAAAGAGCAAAAAGAATTTAATGACTCTTTGGCTCTGACTGGCAATAAGCTCAATCTTTCTGAGCAGCAATTCACGGCAATGTCTGTTGCTTTGTCTGGAAAATACAAAGTCTCGGTTGGTGAACTTCGTGATGCTATGCAGTCTATGGCATCAACTGGTCAATTCTCTACCGATACGTTCAAATCTGTATCTGATTTGATTGGCAATATGGCCCACGTATCTGGCGTGGCTGCTTCTGAGGTTGCTCAAAAACTCATTCCGTCGCTGGATGGTTTCGCATCTTCTGCAAAGAAGATGAATGACCAATATCACTTCTTGAGTCTTGAGCAGTACAAGCAAATTGAAGCTCTTGAAAAGCTCGGGAAGAAGCAGGATGCAATCAAGCTAACGGCGGACGCATTGAATGCAAAACTGGTTCAGCACAAAGATTCAATCACGCCTATTTCTGCGGCGTGGGATACCGCTACGGCGGCAATGTCATCGTATTGGCAAAAGTCAAAAGATGCCCTCAAATCTCCTGACTCAGAAACCAAAGTAGCTCAAGCTCTTGCTGATTTGAATATTGCAAATCACAAAGCAGAAAGCAAAGCTGCCGGAGAAAAAGAGAAAGAAGTTGTTCGATTGGCTCGAATCAAGTATGAAAAACTTGCTCTTGAGCATGGGCAATATCTGCAAAAAATAGGAAGTGAAAGAGTTCTTCAAGAAGCCGAGGACGCAAAGATTGGCGTACAAGCAAAGTATGGCAATCAAATGATTGACCTTGCTGCGAAGATTGCTGAGGAACAAGAGAAGACAAAATATGCGATTGCAGCAAAAGGCTTGGATGAGATTTCTCAACTAAATCTGAAAAAGAAAATGGAAGATGCTCTTGCGGAGCAGGAAATCAAACGCAAGATTGCAGAGAATCCTCAGATGGCGGGGCAAATTAGAGACGCAGCAAAAGCAGAAGCCACGCGCAAAAAGGCGGAGCTTGAGTTGCAACAAGCGAACATTTCTCGCGATGAATTGGAAAACTATAAAAAGAAAGCTCTTGCGGAGGAGGATTCAATTGCAAAAGAGCAACAGCGCCTTGATATTTACAAACAAAACCTTTTGGCTTCTGATGCAGATTTGCAAATTGCGTTATCTCGATTGAAGACGGAGCAACAAATTGCTGAAATAGAGGCGAACAAAAAGCTAGAGGCAGACCCACAAGGTCGCGCTACTGAAATCGCTCGTCTTGAAAAAATCCAAAAAGCGCGCGAAGCTGTAATCAATCAAGCCGCTGACTTGAAGATGCTTCAAGACATGAACCAATCCGTGTTTAACAACATGGGCAACGCCCTTGACAATTTTGTTCGCACAGGAAAGCTGTCTTTCAAAGACCTTACTCGCAGCATCATCCAAGACTTAATTGCAATTGCAATGAAAGCTCAAATGATGTCCATGTTCAAAGGATTTAGTTTCTTTGGCGGAGGTGGCGGCGGCGGCGCTCCTGTTGGTGATTTTGGTGGCCCATCTATGGCCGCTGCTCCTGTGTTTGCTGCAAACGGCGCTTCTGCTGATGCTGGTCAACCGTTCTACGTTGGCGAACAAGGCCCAGAGCTGTTTGTGCCTCAAGGAGCTGGCACAATCATGCCAAACAAGATGGTTGGAGCTATGATGAACAATCAACCTCAAGTCGTCTACAACGGCCCATACATTGCCAACATGAGCGCCATTGATACTCAATCTGGCGTTCAATTCTTGGCAAAGAACAAATCAACCATTTGGGCTGTGAATCAATCGGCACAGCGTTCACTACCAGCGAGTCGATAAATGAGCTTACAAAACATCCTTGCAATCTGCGAATCTGTTGGCATCAATGACCAACGGTTCGTGGGTCAAACCGTCAGTCGTAACCAACGAATCATCACATCCGAGATTTTGACTGTGGTTCCATTTGCTTTTGACATGAAGCCAATGAACTACCTTTACTATTCTCAAAATCGTGGTGTTCTGAATAGCTTGCGTATTGCCGACAAGGCGCTTGAGCAATATTTGAACTTTGGCACGACTGGTTGGTTGAGCTATGTGAAGTACCAAGGCGACATGAGCGGTGTGCAAATTTCAGCCTGTGCTTGGCAAACATCAAGCGCAAACAAGACTTTGGTGCTTGGCGACCTCCCATCTATGACATCAAGCGATTACATTGTCCGTGAAGGCGATTTCTGCCAAGTTGGGCGTTATGCTTACATTGCCACAGCGGATGTGCAGCGCGGCACAAACTCAACTGTAAACATTCCAGTCCATCGCAACTTGATTGAGGCATTGGCAAGCCCTGTTGATGCTGTAATGGGAGAATACGGAACCACTGTAAGTATGGGTGGCGACACTTACACTGGCATCACGTTCCCTGTTGTGCTTCGTGAATACCCAACATACACTTTGATTCCAATTACCAACGATTCATTCATTCAATGGAATGGTGGATTCAAAGCCTTTGAATCTGTTTTGTAAGGATAAAAAATGTCAGTTCCAAATTCTTTTTCTTCTGCAACCGGAAACTTGCCTCTATCTCAACTTGATGCAAATTTTCAGTATTACGACAATGCGTTTCAAATTTCTGGGACAGCAATGGCTGTCAATTACACATTCCGCCTCAAGGATGTAACTGACAGCACAAAAGTCGCAGAATTTGTCCTTAGTGGCATTACGACAGCCACGACTAGACAATACACATTGCCAAATTTAACTTGTACTTTGGCAACAATATCAAACCTTACTCAAACATTTTCAGGCACAACGACTTTTAGCGCGGCAACCGTGACGGTTGGAACGTCTACTGGAACGTCTACTTATGGTCTTGGCACTGGAGCGACAACTAACGGGACGACAAAAACTGTCAACATTGGCACTGCTGGTGTTTCTGGTTCAATTACAAACATCAATATTGGCTCCGCTGTTTCTGGAGCGACAGGAAAAACATCGTTAAATAGTGAATGGACTGAGGCAAATGGCTTTGGAGCATCTGCTCCTGTGACCGTTAATGCGGCTACGCACACTGTATTGCCAACAAGCTATTCGTTGATTTTTTCTACAACGGCTTGCGTAGTTACATTGCCAGACCCTGCAACTTTTACCGGAAGAATTTTGCAATTGAAAAACATATCGGCAATTGCAATTACTTCCGCTTCTGCAAACGTGGTTCCTTTGGCTTCTGCATCGGCTGGCACTGCAATTTTGTCGGCTACGGCTGGAAAGTTTGCTCGTCTTCAATCGGACGGGACAAACTGGATTGTTATGATGGCTAACTAAAAATGGAAAATTTTGTCTTTAATCAACCAATCGTTGATTGGGAAAACGATTCCAATCAGCTAGTTAGCTGGCAAAATAATTCATCTGAATTTGTTTCTTGGTATTCATCTGCCGACACAAACAATATCAGATATGCGGATTTTGTCCGCATCACAACACCTAGCAATACATACCTGTTTACAACAGCGCCTTCAGATTTGACCGTTTCCGCTGTTGACGCTTCTGCGTTTAATGCCGTTGGTGTGTTGATTAAAGTTGGTGAAGCGCAGCGAGACATCAAGAGTACAGCCAATGAAACGACTGTGACATTGACTGGTATTGATACCGCAATGCTTGGCTTTGTCCTTGGTCAACAAGTCAAAGGCGCTCAATTGGAAATGTGGCATGGCTTCTTTGACACCAATGGCGCGTTGATTACAACTGGCGGTGTTGGTGGTCTGTATCAGTTCTTCAATGGCTATATCAGCTCATTCTCAATTTCTGAGCAATGGATGGAAGAATTGCGGATGTACGTTGGCACAATCACTGTCAGCGCATCATCAATCCAATTGATTTTGCAGAACCGCATTGCTGGTCGATACACCAACAACAACTCATGGCAGTTCTACAACGCTGGTGATACATCCATGAATCGTGTGAACTTCATCGAAACCATAAACTATCAGTTTGGCAAAGATGCGCCCTACAATTCGTGACGCTTCACCGTTCGATATTCCAGCCATTCTGGATATGCTGCGGAGCTACCGCAGATTGACTCCTTTGCCATTTTTGGCAGAAGCAGATGATGCGGAATACGTCACAAAGATGCTCACGGAGCTGATGGCTGGCAAGGGGCTTGTCCTGATTGCTGACAAGGATGGCATCGCTGGAATGCTGATTGCCGTCATTGCCCCAAGTATGTGGTCGCCAAAGCACATGATGATGACCGAAATGGCCTATTGGGTTGAGCCTGATTGTCGAGGCGGAACAATGGGCTATCGACTGCTTGCCGAGTACAAAAAACGAGGTGATGAACTCAAGAAAAATGGTCGCATCTGCAATTATTTAATCAGTAAAATGAGCAACAGCCCGAACCTTCAATATCAGAAGTTCGGATTCGAGAAACTAGAAGAATTTTGGGTGGCCTAATATGCCGGGTTCAATCATTGCAGCACAATTGGTCGCAGGCGGATTTGTTACGGCTGGATTTTGGGCAAGTGCAACCGCTTTTGCCATCAACATGGTTGCCTCGTCAATCATTTCTAAGGCGCTTGGGCCTGATGGCCCTAGTACAACTGATGCCCAAGGGAACCCAAACCCCGGCAATCGCGCTCAAGTACCTCCTGCTGGAGACAACAAGTTGCCTGTTGTGTATGGCTCCGCCTATGTTGGCGGTATTGTCACCGACTTGTCCATCACGCAAAATAACCAACAACTTTACTACGTTCTAACGCTTGCTGAATGCACAAATACAGAGCAAGGCGGCACTCCTGATACATACACTTTCGGTGATGTGTATTGGGGTGGAAAGAAGGTGGTTTTCAATGGAACAGACGCATACAAAGTTGATTCGCTCTTTGATGAGTCCACGGGTTTATATGACACATCTGTTGCTGGAAAGTTAGAATTTTACAAATACAGCAATGGCTCAAGCTCTCCTGTTAATTCATCATTGACCGCCATTGAGGTAATGCAATCTGATGGTTTGGTGTATCAGTGGGATGCCAATAAATTGATGAGCAATTGCGCGTTCGTGATTGTCAAGATCAAGTACAGCCAATCAGCGAATTTGACTGGCATTCAGCAAACCAAGTTCCAGCTCACAAACAGCCGCACAAAGCCCGGCGATTGCTTCTTTGATTACCTTACTTCGGCTCGTTATGGCGGAGCAATTTCAGAGGCAAACATTGACACAGATAGTCTTGATGCGCTGAATACTTATTGCGATGGAATGTTCTCTTTTGCGACTGGCGGCGGAGGCTTCGGAAGTCAAGTTAGATTCCAATTTGATGGCTCCTTAGACACTAATCAATCAATTATGCAGAACTTGCAGCTTATGTCTGCCTGCTGTGATTGCTTAATTAAGTACAACGAAATCACTGGCCTTTGGGGTGTTATTGTTCAAGCACCAACTGTTGTACCAGTAATGGATGTCAACAACAGCAATATGGTATCTGCAATTACCATCACGCCAATCGACATTGCATCCAGCTACAACATTGCGGAAGTGAAATTCCCTGACGGAACAGCAAAGGATTCATTTAATTCTGCCGTGTTTGACTTGGCGGTGATTGACCCTGCTCTGTTGTACCCGAACGAGCCAGTCAATAAGCAAACAATCAGCTTGCCATTGGTGAATAACAGCGTTCGCGCTCAATACTTGGCAACGCGATTTCTTAAGGCGGCGCGTGAAGATTTGCAAGTTCAGGTTGACATCAACTATGAGGGCTTGCAACTTGAGGCTGGCGATGTTGTCACCGTCACAAACTCCAACTACGGATGGACAGCAAAGCAGTTCCGCATCAACAAGGTTACAGAGAAATTTGGCGACGATGGCTCCATCACTGCCTCTTTGAATTTGATGGAGTTCAACGCTGCTGTTTATGACGACACAGACATTACTGAGTTCACAGCTTCTCCGAATACTGGCATTGGCGACCCATTGTTCTTTGGTACGCTGTACGCGCCAACAGTCACATCGTTACAGCCAAGCATCACAAACCCTTCGTTTGGCTTGATTGTCACGGCGGCATCGTCTGGCATCGTGCAGTACGCAGAGATTTGGTATTCAGCATTCTCAACGCCAACTGACGACCAACGTATTTTTGCTGGCACAACTGCGGTGAACCCCGGTGGTAATCCATTCACTCCAGACGCGAGCATGGGGACTGTGACACTTTCCAACATCCCAAGCGGTGATTGGTACTTTGCTGTTCGCATGGTCAACGCACTTGGCTCAAGCATCTTTTCGCCTTCGTCTTCCGTGTTGCGTTGGAGGCCAACCACGTTCCAATATGAGGAACGCTATTTGACGATTGCTTATGCCGACGATTTGATCGGCACAAACATTTCAAGCAGTCCGCGCAACAAAGATTACTACGGCTTGAAGAACGCCTCGACTTACGGCTACGATTCAAACCCTGCGAACTACACATGGTATTTGTCGCAGCCTGTATTTGGCACAAACGTCTATCTGCTCTACTCAAATCGCACAGGTCGCAAGTTCAGTTTTGCTTCTGGCTTTGCTGGCTATGCGGCTGGTACGGCTCAGTTCGTTCCTACGGCAACTGGCACATACGACCCTTCCGTTTGGCAAGCACTTGAGGATGGAGTGAACTACATCGACCTCGATGTGCGTACTGGTCAACTTATTGAGACAGGAACAACCAATATTGGAGCTGGCGAGATTGCCATTACAAACAATGCTGACGGCAAAGTGGTTGCATCGTTGGCTCAATTGCTTGATTTTGGTGCTGGCGTTCAAACCTTGACAGGCTCCGCCTCGACTGTGACCATTGACATTTATGGTCGTGTGCTTGGCTTCTCAACGCCTGACGGCTTTTACTACACTCGCTATGCGACTGTTGCAACTGGTGGACAGACTGTGTTCACCCCAACTGCTCGACAAGCCAATTACATTGTTGGCATGGATTTGGTTTTCCAGAACGGCATTTTGTTGGACACATCCGATTACACCGAAAACAGCACAACCGTGACATTGAACACTGGCGCAACAGTTGGCGACCAAATCGTAATCATTTCCATGAGAGCCATTTCTCAAGGTATTGCTTATGTAAGTCAATTCTTGACCGTGTCAACCGTAGCAAGTGCTGTTGTCACTTATAACTCTGGAACCTTGCCGTATCAAAACATTGTTGCTGGTGACATTCATACGTTCACAACTGCTGGAACGCCAACGCAATACACAGTATCGGCTTGGAATCCTGCGACAAGACAAATCACATACACAACTACTGTTACTGGTGTAACGGCTGGCGCTACGATTTATCAATATCGTTCTTCTGGCATGAGCTATCGCCCATTTAGTCGATTTACTGCAACATTGACAGCAGCAAGCAGTTACACGCCGACAACTTGGGCAATTCACAGCGGTTACGAAAAGGTGTTTTTGAACGGCGCGGCTGTAAACGACCAAGATTACGACATTTCTGGTGGGTCAATCAACAACTTCCCTGCTACGGCAGATGGTTTGCTGACTTTCATCCAATTCAATGACAACAACCAAACTGTGCCAATTGGCAACCAAACCAGCACAGCAATCAATACAATCATTGGAACGTCAGTCTACAACTACAATTTCAACGCAGATGCGTTTGAGTTGTATAACAACGGGTCGCTTCAAGTTTTGACTGACGACTACACCTTGGGTTCAACGTCATACACATTGACAACAACCCCAACGTTGACTCTCAACATCTTGCAACATACAACATACTCACGGACAGGAGCCGCTTAACATGACACAAGCCTTCAATTTGGCGCTGCTTGCCAACAACGTAAATAGCTCTGGACAATTAAATGCTGATTCTGGCATTTACAACACAGTCAACGTGGCAAACGGCGGCACAAACCTTTCCGCTACGCCAACCAACGGTCAACTTTTAATTGGCAACGGCACTGGCTATACGCTTGCAACATTGACTGCTGGCACTGGCATGAGCATTACCAATGCGTCAGGTTCAATTACCTTAACAAACACGCAGCCTAATGCTGTTATTGATGTTCAGCAATTTGATGCTGGCGGCAGTACAACATGGACAAAACCTACAACTGGTCAGACCATGTGTAAGATTCAAGTTTGGGGTGGTGGTGGTGGTGGCTCTCGCGGAGCTGCTGGTTCTGCGTCGGGTGGCGGTGGTGGCGCTTACAATGAAGTAACAGTTCCTATCTCTTATATTTCAAGTCAAACAGTCACAATTGGCGCTGCCGGAGTGGGGAGAACTGGTTCTACGGGGGTTGGGACTACTGGCGGCGTGTCTTCTGTTGTTCTTTCAACGCCTTGGAATGGCGTGACAACTATTGCGGCATACGGAGGTGGTGGCGGTTTTACAAACTCTGTTGGCGGAACTGGCGGCGGCCCTCTTAGCGCTGGATTGACAGGTGCGGCGGGCAATTTTGTATTAAGTGGCGCACCATATATTCCGGTAGATACATATAACGCTTGCGGCCCACAGCTCGGACTGCTTGGCGGCTCAACGGGAAGCACTGGTTTTGGTGGCATTTGGCATGGAGGCGCAGGGTCTTCATCTACTTTCCCGGCTGGCGGCTCAATTTGCGGAGGCGGAGGTGGTTCTGCAAACTCAAGCGGTTATGTTGCAAGAGGTCAATCTGTTTGGGGTGGAAACGGCGGAGCAAACGCTGTTGGAGCAACTCCTGCTGGCGGTGGCGGCTGCTCCGCTCTTGCAAACGTAAACGGCTCGAATGGCGGGGCTGGTCGCATAATTATTGTTTGTTGGTAATTGGAGAATAAAATGGCAACAATTTTTGGATTAGTCAGTCCACAAGGCTTAATCATCAATGCTTTTTATTTGAGAGAAGGTGATGATTACCCTGTTCAAGATGGATATTCAATCATTCGCATCGACAACGTAGAAAACTGCGGAATTGGTTGGTCTTATATTGATGGTCAATTTATTGAGCCAGAGCAATCGCCAGAAGAAATCAGGCTTATTGAACAGCCAATTAGCCAAGGCGCTCAAGATTTGTGATGAGAACAGTACTTCCCGCTCATCAAGTCACTTATGACGGAACAACATTGAATGTATACCATGCAAATAAAGGGCAGGGATTGCCGCGCCATCAACATACATTTTCGCATCTAACCATGTGTCATGCTGGTTCGTGCATCATTCGCAAAGAAGGTGTTGAAAAAGTCGTCACAAAGATAACCCAACCCATAAATTTAGTTGCAAACGAGTGGCACGAAATTGAGGCTTTAGAGGACAATACGGTATTCGTAAATGTCTTCGCCGAGGGGAAATACTGATGGCTGTTCCATACGCTAGAGATAGGTCAATCTTCCGTTCATCCTACAACGCCAACGTAGGAACAACGGAGGCTACCA
>JACCDU011164472.1_pt1 | contig 10869 bp, 5 predicted proteins | sample 7446081 | NCBI WGS metagenome assembly JACCDU01 (sample SAMN15323447, study PRJNA562643) | freshwater metagenome | isolation source: river surface water | place: USA:Blue River Watershed | collected 2017-08-17
CACCTGGGCGAAAAGCAGCCATCCGGCCACCTTTGCCTTACCGATGATCTTCATGAAGAATAACACGAGGCATCGCTAGATAAGGGCATCGGTCAGGTCAATCCCAAGCACCCCTGCGGGCGGTCAGTAAATAAAAAGGGGTATTACTCACCCGAACGCATCCGGGACCGGATACGGCGGTGAAGCACCGAAGGCCGGTTCGACCATGGGGATTTAAGCCGCGATCCTGCGTTCGGCCCCGGCGGCAAGCTGCGAAAAGACAACGCCGACTAAGAGCCGGATTTGAGGTCAAACTTAGGAGCCGGTTTCGGCTCAGGCTGCGACTTCTCTTTGTATCTGCTGATCTTCACCCGAGGGACGATATCGACCTCCCCTTCGAGGGTGAACGGTGCGGTATCCTGATGGATTTCCCCATCGCTGCCACGGTACTCGAACGAAAGATCGAGCGGCACTTCGATGTCGAGATCAGGGCCGACGGGCACATCCGCCTCCAGCCGCTGGCTTTCGACGAGCGGACCGATTCCCAGGCGCCAGCCTTTCACCTTGAACTCCCTTCGCCCGTTGGCTTCAGCCTCGATATACATCCTTAGTCCGCTTCCGCGCACGATTTGATCGGGCTTGAATCGACGGACCAACACCTCTCCTTCCGCCGGCGAACCCTTGGGCGTGACGTAAAGCTTGGAGTTCAAATCCTCGAACTCGTCCTCGATTTTCTGGCGCTCCTGCGGCGTGGCTTCAGCCAGGGCCTCCAGCTCCTGCCTCAACTCCGGAGACTTGGCCGAATCCCTGGCTTTGCTCCGGGCGGCGTCAGCTTCGGCCTTGAGCTCATCGGCCGTCTTCCTCAGTTCCTCCGCCGCTTTCTTCGCCTTCGGATCCCCGGAGGCGTCGGCCTTGGCTTGGGCTTCGTCAGCTTTCGTATCGGCCGCCTGATGTTCCCGTTCGGCCTCGATGATCTCCCTTTTCAGCTCGAGGGCTTCCAGCCGTTCCTGGCGGTCCGCTTCTTGCGGGGCCCGGAAAGATTCTTCCGCCGTCCTTTGGGCGACGTCGTTCTCCTGTTTAAGCGCTTCCGCATTTTGTTTCAGTTCGTCCGCATGCTTCTTGTCGGCGGGATTATCAGAGATTCCGGCCTTTTTCGCGGCGGCTTCGGCCCGAGCCTGCGCCTCGGCGAGAGCCCGGTCGGCTTCCAGCGCCTGCTCCTGACGTCTCAGCGCCTTCTCGACCGCTGCGGCCCGCTCTCGGCTGACCGGTGAATCAGGGTTTTCCGACAAGACTTTCTGCTGCTTCTTGAGCTCGGCGATCCGCTCTTCGGGCGCGGGGACCGGAAGTCTGGCCTGATTCGCGACCGGACGGGAGTCATCTTCGCACCCCACGAGCAGCAAAGAAACAAACAGGCCCAGCGCCGCCAGAAGGATGAGGAATCCCAGAATCCACATCAGCAGCTGGATCCATCGCGGCCATTCGGACTCCTCATCATAAGCGACGTCTTCAGGACCTGTCAGACCGCCGTCACGAACAGGAATCGCCGTTTCTTCCGAGGATTGGTCCGCGAATCGGCCTGACCCTTGGTCAGGAACGTAATCCGCGCCCATCCTGAGCGTCGGTTGGGCGCGGGGGTTTTCGGGCACCATCCCCCAGAGCACATAAAGCTTCTTCCGGGAGAACAAGCCGGGCTGCCGGACGCGATAGGCGGCGGGAAAAACCCGCGGATCCGGCAAGGCGAACGCCCGCACGAAGCCCTTGTGCGATTCGTTGAGTTCCATCGCTTCGAGCCGACGACGAAAACGGTCGGAGGCCACGCAGAGCCTGCGGTAAAGATTGCGCGGCAGACGCGCCCCCTGATCGAGGCCGCGCGTCCCGGTCAGCACGTCCTTACCCCGCTCGAACATGGAAAACACGACCTTATCCCCACCGTTCTGATAGACGGGCACGGCCAGGAACTCGGCCAACTCCGGCTCGAGGTCCAACAAAGGAACGAACTCGCGGTCCCAGAGCAGGAGTTGCCCGTCCTCATCCGCGCTGAGCGGACGAAACAGCTGCCCTGCGGCCTTCGAGAAGGAAAGTCCGGACTGGGGATCCGTGACGGGGATGGGCGAAAGCGTGGCCAAGTCAGGAAACCAAGGCGGGTGAATAGAGGTCCCGATTTTCGTTCATCACGCCCCAGCAATGCACCACGTTGACGTTCCCGCCGGCGGCGCCGCTGCTGACCATGGTATTGAGGTTGAGGCGGGCGCCGATGCTCGGCACGATGAGCGTGAAACGCGAGGATGCGATCTCGTTGAGCACGGAAGACCAGTTGCTGAGGACCTCATACTTCTGCTCGGGCGAATAGCCCTGCCGCTCCGAAAGACGCGTGAGCGACTGACCCAGCACCTGCAAGGACGACAGCAGCAACCCCTTCAGTTCATCGTCACCCAGGGCGGCCTTGATCGACTGCAGGGAGGCGAAGATCTGCGCCGCCACCCGATCGCCCTTGGCGGCGGCCTCGGCGCACCATGTGACGGTCTGACCGACGCTTGAATCGAGCAGTCCGGCCGGAACCATCTGGGCGAGACGGTTCGATTCGGCGCTGATCAGCTTGTCGCGCGAATCGTTGGCGGAGCCAAGCTCGGCCCTGAGGCGCGCCTGTTCCGCGGTCAGTCCTTCGATCTGCCGGCTTAGCGCGCTCTTTTCGTCCTCGGCAGACTCAAGCGCTTGCCGCGTCGTGACCAGCGAGTCCTTCGCGAGCTTCTGCTCCGCCTGCGAGGCGACCAGGAGCTTCTGCAAGGAGGCGACCTTGGCTTCGAGTTCGGCGGAACTGGCGACGCGCCCCAACCCGTCGACCTGGGAGGAAAGCCGGTCGACCTGCTTGCGTAGTTCGGCGGAGACGGCAAGAAGCTCGGCCGACGGCGTATTGACGGACTTCGGGGTAAGGATGGCCGCCCCCCGGCCATCGGGGAAGACGTCACGCTTCGCCTCCGCGCCCGTCAGCATGTCGGAGAACATGTCGCGGAGCGTCTCCCAGGAAGCCCACACCAATCCGGCAAGGATGCAACAGGCCGCGCACAGAAACAATGGCTTCACCCAGACGGTCGCCACGTTGGCGTAATAACAAACGGCTCCCGCGAGTATGAGCGCGACGCCCAGGCATACCGTGATCAGTGGCTTGTTCATGGTCGGAAGGTCTATTTGTCGAAAAGCTTGCCGCTATCCAGCCACGGCGCGGTCGAGACCGGATAGAGCTGCAGCGTGACCTTGTCCGCCAGGTCCGCCTTGCCGTCCTGATCCGTGACTGACACTACCTCCAGCGCATCCGCGCTCTCGGCCGTGGACGGAATCCGTCGGAACACGACCCGGACCGAGTCAGGACGGCCGCTGGCGTCGCCTTTCCAGATGAGCTTGTAGACCGGCTCCGGCCGCTGGTCGTCGAAATCGAACATCTTCCGGCCGACCCAACGATTATGCTCGAGGCTCAGTTCAATGGGGTCCGACAGGTCGGCGCCGCCGGGGAACAGCATGGTTTTCTGGAATGAACGCGGCCGGTTCCTTGGTTCGCTGATCATCTCGCCCCAGGTGTTCAGCAGGCCTTCCTGCTTGGAGATCTTGATCTTCCATCCGGGGATGAGCCGCGCGTGGATCGCCCGCGACAAGGCGGCGCCGACGCAGGTCACCGTCTTGGCGTCGTCGATGCGTTCGTTCGCGTCGGAGCCGGAGGCGGCGTCGTCCAGCTTGGCACGTCGGCGGAAAGGATACCACTGACCGGACCTGAAGCCGGATGCGAAGTGAATCCGCTCCAAAGGCAGGGGCAGGAGACGTTCGACCAGCTGCCGGATGGCGGGTTGCTCGGAGGGTTTGCCGCAGACGAACAACATGTGGACGTCGAAGGCCGTGACGAGCTTGGCGAGGCTTTCGATCAGCATGCCGAACTGCTTCACGGCGAGGCCGTCAAGCTGGTCGTCTTCCAACTGGATCTGACTGCCATAACCGAGGGTCACGCCGAAACGGTCTTGGAAATCCTTCCAATTCGTCTGGGGCACCCCGGCTTCCTTCGGCGAAACCTTGAGCGTCTTCCCTTCGGCGCGGTTCTGCAGGAGCCTGATCGCCATGGGCACGAGCACCGAGATGAGCCAGCCGACGCGTTGCGAGGAGATTTCCTGCTCCTTGTGCTGCGTGACCGCCTTGCCGTTAGGACCGGGCTTCTCGACCTGTTCGCCGGCGAAGACTTCCCGGAAAAGCACGGTGGTCGCGGTGCGGCCGGCGCCGGTGCCCGCCAGCTTGTCCAGGAGCACCTCCTCGATCAGCATCTTGAGGAGACCGTCGCCGGCGTCGCTGTAGGAATCCCTGAACCGGACCGTGGCGTTCAAGTCCACGTTGATCCCCCTCTCGGCGTCGACGTATTCGACGACGGAGACGTCCGTGGTGCCGCCGCCGATGTCGATGTTCATGACGCGCACCATCGGCATCTTGCCGGGGCGTTCCACCCCGTTCAATTGGATCCAGTTCTCGCCTTTGATGCCGTTGGCGAAGTTGCTGATGCAGGAATAGAGCAAGGGCAGCTGGCTGGCGACGGATTCGTCGAGGTCCATCTCCAAGCTGACCGGTGGCACGCCTTTGGCGAAATGCGTCAGGGTGAAGATATCCAAGGCCTCCTGCCATTTGGCGCGATAGGCCTGCAGCTCAGAACCCGACCAACCGGACGGATATGTCCCGACGACCGTGCGGATTCGTCGCCGACGGCCGGCCTGGGTGCCAGCCACCCAGCTGGAGCTGTTGATGTGCCTCTGGGCGGTCTCCAGGATGGAGAGGATGGACCAAGTCAGGGCGTTGCGGCGCGGATATAGCGGGCGCGAAGGCTTGGTCGTCGGCGCGGAACGCAGACGTCCGTCCGCCGCGGGATTCTTGCCCCAGAGGTTCGGGGCATCGCCGCTCGCCCAGGCCTGACCGGACTGCGGCTGAAAGCGGAGGAAGAGACCCGCCAAAGGAATGGGCTCATACTGCTGCGGCGCGGTCGGCTTGGGCATGTTCTTCCCCTTGCCGTAGGCGGTATCCCCGTAATTCGGCATCATGGACCAAGGCCCATGCTCGTTCGCGTCGAGGGGACGATCGTCCCAGAAGAACCGCTTGGCGGAGCTCTGTTGCAGGTTCTGCCCATGCCGGATGCGTTCCTTGAACTGCAGGCCGGAGAACGAAGTCCCGCGGACCATGTCGTTCATGTCGTCGCCGAGGCAGACCGGGGAGAGCTTGGCGAACATGTGCGGGATCATCACCGTGACATGGTCCAGGACGGTCTCGGTCTTCTTCCAGACAAGGAAGCCGCTCTTCTCTTCGCGGACGTGGGCGGCGTAGGCGACGAGCGACAGCGGATTGGTGGTCGCACCGCCGGCATCATAATCCAAAGCCCGGAACTCGGGCGTCTTGAGCACGAAGCGCGAGCTCACGATGGCATCGTCGACCGAGACATCCTGGACGTCGGAGAAGAAGGAAGGCCGCAGGGGCAGCGGGCGGCAGAGTTCGGCGAACTTGTCGCCGTGCATGGCGCCGTCGCGCTCCACGCGCCGTTCCAGGACCATGGCGCAGGTGCGGGAATTGCCGAAGTCGATGATGAGGTCCACCTCGATGTCATCCGCGACCGGCACCTTCCACTGGATCGGCTGGTTGAACTTGGTGCCGTTGTACTCGAAAGCGACGGAGTCCTCGCGACTGGCCGGCAAGGACTGCACCGAAGCGGCGGCATAAGGCGTCCGTTCGAGCACCTCGGAGGTGAAGACCTTCGGGTCCGCCGACTTGATCTCGTCGTAGAACCAGCCGCGGTCCCGCTCGCCGAGATTGGTCTCGATGGCCATCCAGATGCCCAGAAAACGTTCCCCGTGCGCATCGCACGGTCCCAGGCGATGGCGGACGAACCGATGCCCTTTCGCGCAGCACTTCCAGCCGCTTTCGTCGTAATTCTGGATGACATCCCTGATGTCCGTCGGCTTGGGATTCTTCGCCCATCCCACCATGGCTTGGTTCGCCATGATGATGGCATGCAGCTCGGCCTTGGCCCGCTCCGCTTCGGTCGCGATCTTGCCGCCGGCCATGGATTTCAGATTCGACGCCGAATCGTCATCACCCTCGATGGCCAGAGGGAAGAAGAACATCTGGTATCCGGAATCGGGGACCAGGAAGATTTTTTGGCCAAGTTTGTACATCGGTAGGGCTTAGATTTTGGCGATCAGTTCGCGGAGGCTGTCGTCGCCCGGCTGCGGCGGGCGCTTGGCCAGGGCAGGCTTGAAGGACTTCAGACGGCCCAGGAAACCATCCAGGATCGAGAGCTCGTGAGGGGAACGGACGGCGGCGTCACCGGTCCGCCGGCGCGACTGTTCGCGCAGCATCGCCAGAGGATCGCGCGCATCGGCGACGGCGAGGTACTGCATGCCATGCCGCAGGATGTTCCCCATGGCGACGGCGAGCTCGCGTCGCATGGAGCGGGCCACGGATTCATGCTGGACGTCGCCCATCTCTTCCGAGACCCACTGGAACAAGCGGTCGGAAGCATCCTGACCGGAAAGACAGGCGAGCAGTTTGTCGATCTCGGCCTGGCTATCCATGCCGAAACGGGACCACGTGAAACCCGGCTGACGCTTCATCCGGATCTGCACGGATTCCCGCCAGCGATCCCATTGCGCGGTGACATACTTCTGGCGCAGCTCCATCTTCCGCTGGGCGAAGTTAGTCGGTACCGGCTCGATCTCCTCCTCCTCCAGATAGGTCAGCTGCCGGATCCAGTAACCATAGAGCGAATCCTGCGTCTCATGATCATCGAACAGGAACTTCGTCGCGGCCGGGTCGGCGCGCCTTCCCTCGACCTGCGCGAGGAACTTCTGGATGACGCGCCCTTGCGCGGCGCCGTCGTCATCCCCCGAAGGCAGGGCTTCCTCCAGGCGGGCGCGGAGCTGGTGCTGGTCCGCGGCGACGATCGCGGCGAGCTTGGCCCGGCGGGCCGAGCCCTCCACGGCGACGATCTGCTGCTGGAGGAAGAATTCGACGCCGCCGTCCTCCCGGTCGATCATCGCCTTGAAGGAATCCAAGGCCACGTCGTTGCGGAAAGCCGCGCGGAAGGCCGCATCCTTCATGATGAAGTCGGCCGCCTTGGCGATCTCCTCGGGAGAACCGCGCAGGCTGCCGCCGGTCTTCTCGAAATGCTTGTAGGTCGTGGCGAAGAGCTGGGAATTCGAGCCGCGCGTCAACGGAACCAGGCGCTCCAGCATGTCTCCGAACGGGGCGTTCAAGGCCTTGCCCGAGCCGATCTGCTGGGCGTTGACGACCATGGCGAAGAAGGTGAGGCAGATGGAGAGCGGGAGCGGGGGCTTGGCTCCCGGCGCCGGATCATTCGGATCGAACTTGTCGTTCACCCCGGCCCACCAATGCGTGATGCCCGCGGTCAGCTGCTTGGGTTTGGCCGGGAAGACGCCGGACCTGACCAGCAAGGCGAAGGCGTCGATGGACACGTCCTGCGCGTATCCATGCACCATCGAGGCCGTCTTGCCGCGTTTGAAGACGGTCGTCAGCCAACTCATGTCGCTCGCCGGGAGGGTCGCGGGATTGATCAGGGACGCTTCCGAATTGGACGCATCGGCCAGGGCGACCCCGGGGAAGTCGAGCAGGTCGGCGGTCGCCAGGAGACGGAAGAAAGCCGAGTCCGCCTCCGCTTGCAGCGCCGGCTTACGCACCGGGACGATGAGTTCGCGCACCAGCGCCTGGAAAATCCCGAAGTTGTCGCGCGCGATGTCAGGAGCCTCGTTGCCGCACTCGATCAGGATGTCGCCGCCTTGACGTCGGTAGCCGAGCAGTCCGACCGCCTCGGCCACCCTCTGTTCGGCGTCGTTGGGATCGGCCTTCTTGAAAGATCGGAACGTCTCGAAATCGAGGATCAGCCCCGCGACCTGCATGGAGCAATAGACACGGCCGTCCGGCCAGTTGAGTCGCAGCAGCTTATCCCGCAGCCTGTCAAAGGTCGCCGAGACCGAAGCGGCATCATCCCAGAGCAGGCGCTTGGCCAGGCGGATCACCTCATCGACGGAACGCAGGGCCGGGGACTCGTTGAGGAAGCACTGCCTGAGCTCGCCCCATCCCTTGGAAAGATTCCGGTAGCGCCCCTCCTTGGTCTCGATGAACAAATCGACGATGCAGAGGGTTTCGCGGAGAAGTTCGAAAGCCGCCGGGTCGACGACCGCCCCCTTCGGCAAGGGAGCCGGGAGAAAGACCTCCCTGACCGAAGCCGCATCCCAATTGACGACCTTTCCGTCGACCGCGTCCAGCCGGCACTCGCTGAGATATCCTCGCGCCAGCGCGTGCATGACGTGGGCGACGGTGTTGAACCTGAGCTGCACCGGGTGCTTGGGGTGCTTGACCTCCCGTGCGAGGGTGTAGCGCGTCACGCAGGCCGAGGCGTCGTTGCCGCTGTTTTCCGGGTTCAGCACCACGGTGCGGGCGGAGCGATCCGTGCGATGGAGGAAAATCGTCGGCGCCGACGGATCCCACGTCAGGCAGGGGCTTCCTTCCTCGGTCCGGCCGGCGTCGAGATACTTGGACCACAAGGTGGATTTGCCGGACTGCGACGGCCCCCAGATGCCGAGGGCCCGTTTGGCGCCGCCGGCCGCGTCCGCGGCGGCGAGCGCGTCGCGACGGGCCGCGATCGCATAGAGCGAGTCAAGCCAAGCGCCCCGGGAGAGCGCATGCTCGCCGCTTCGCAGGCAACCTTCGCTCCAATACCAATCGATGATTTGTTTCATGTGAGTCGTTATTTGTCACTTGCGGCGGAACATTTGATCGTCTCGCCGAGCCTCAGCTTGCGGATCTTCGAGATGTCTCCGGCCTGCGCGTCCGGCACGTGCAAGGTCATGCCGTGGCCGCCGCCCTCGCGGGCGTAGGATTTGACGACCTTGGCGAAGATCCGGGCGCCGAAGAAGCCCGGTTGGTCGAGCACCACGACCGCCTCGTCCGGATAAGTCCGCATGCAGATCACGTAAAGATAACCGGTGTCGGGCAGGACGGAGACCAGCCTGACATCTTCCGACGACTCCGGCACCTGCAAGGATTCCGCGCCAGGCCAGAACTTGGGAAGTTCGTTCAATTTGGCCACCCGGGCTTTCAGCCGGTCGATCTCGGCGCGCTGCTTGCCGTCATCTTTCGCCAGCGAAGCAGCGGAAGAGGCGTGGTCTGCGGCGGCCCGCAGCGCCGCATCGAGTTTCTGCTGGGCCGAGCCGAGCTCGGCCTGCAGGGCCGTGTTCTTCTTGGAGAGCTCCTCGACCTGGCGGCTCAATTTCTCCGCCTTGCCCTGCAGTTCCAGCTCCGTCGAGAGCGTCTTCCTCCGTTCGGCTTCCGCCTGCTGCTTGAGTCGGCCGACTTCGCCGGCGGCGTCCTGGGCGTCGACATAAGGATTCCACCAGAAGAACCCGATGGCGGCCACGCAGGCCAGGCAGGCCCAGATCGCATAGGTCCAGCTCTTCCGCGCCTTGCCGGCCTCCGCCTTCGCCAGCTTGCGCCCGGAGTCGAAGAATTCGGAGAACTCGGGATAATCGCGCATCGGCGCCCACGTCTCATCGCTGGCGAAAGAGCGGACGCCGACCACCTTGAGGTCATCCCCTGGATCGACGTTCTTGGACGCGACCAAAGCGAGCATCTCCTCCAAGGTGATCGGAGGCATCACGTGTCCGCCCTTGGTCCTACGGATGTAAAGCGGCTGTTCGCTCATGATTCGGGGAGACCGACACGTATCATCGTCTTCAAGAACTTTCCAGAACGTTCTACCCTTTCATTCAATAATTTTGGCCGTCGCTATACCATGATTATTAATGATTTATAAACACCGCGGGCGGGGAAAAAAAGGCCGGCTCGGGATCGGTCGCGGAGGTCGAACCAGGCGCAGGTCAACAGCGTTGGCCGGGGTGATTTCCTTCAAAGCTCCGGCTACCGACAGGGATTACGGACATCGATCTCGCAACCCCACAAGGGGCCGCGGCGCCACCCGCCCGGCCCGTTTTACTGGGCTTGGATGAAACGGTCGAGGGACATGGTTAAGCGGGGGTAGGGTCGGGGATTTCCCGAAAGGACTAAACCTTAACCAATCCTCTTGCAATGCTAACAGTTACTGTTAGCGTATTCAAAACCGCCTTAAATCATGTCAAAACCGAGCAAAGACGCCCTTTTGGCCGAATTCAAAGACCGGGTAGCCACCGCCAAGGAACACCGTCTAGCCGACCGCATGGAGCAGGCCCGGGCGGAGTACACCCAGGCCCTCGCGTTCGCGGAGGAGCACTTCGGACCCGATAGCACCCAGGTCGACACGGTCTGCCTCGACCTGGCCTTGTTCTACTCGGAGATGAAGGAGCCGGGCCCCGAGCTGGCGATGCTCGAGCGACGCGTCCGCATCCGCAAGGCGGAGGCGGGCATCCCGCAGATCGTCGACGCGCTCCAGGACCTGGCGGAGTGCCACAACCTGCAGGACCGCCCCGACGACGCGGAATCGACCTACCGGCAAGCCCTCGATCTCTGTGACGAGTCGATCGAGGCGCACCTCCCTGCCCTGCGCATGGCCCTGCTCTACTTCGGGATCTTCCTGAACTACCGAGAGCGCCATGCCGACGCCATCCCGGTCTTCGAGAGAGGCCTGGCCGTGTGCAAGCTCGACCAAGACCCGCCTACCTTGACCGCCGCGCGCACGGCGATGCATCTCGGCGAAGCCTTGCTGCAGGTCAAACGTCACGAAGAAGCCCGGACGATCATCGACGCCGCCGTGCCGGTCGTGACGCATCGCGGGCAGACCCCCAGCACGACCTTCGGCAAGATCCTCTACTACCTCGGTAACTACCATCAGCGCGAAGACCGCTTCGCCGAAGCCGAACGCGCCTA
>JACCDU011426619.1_pt1 | contig 10868 bp, 10 predicted proteins | sample 7446081 | NCBI WGS metagenome assembly JACCDU01 (sample SAMN15323447, study PRJNA562643) | freshwater metagenome | isolation source: river surface water | place: USA:Blue River Watershed | collected 2017-08-17
AAAAATAGATGCATTAATGAATAATATTGGCGAGCAGGTTATTGGTGTTTCCATGCTTTATCAATTTATCGACACAATAGAAGACGCAAAAATAAAAACAGGACTTATAGAGAAATTTTCTTTACTAGAGCGACACATAAGAGAGCTTCAAGAGTCTGTTATTGCTATGCGTATGGTTCCTATGGAAGAGGTTTATTCTAAATTTCCAAAAATGATAAGAGACACTGCAAAAAAAGTTGATAAGCAAATAGACTTTACGCATAGTGGAGATAGTGTTGAGATAGATAAGGCTATGGTTGAGGGGCTTACAGATCCGTTAATGCATATTATTAGAAATGCAATCGACCATGGAATAGAGTCTGTTAGCGAGCGAACAGCAAAAGGCAAAAATGTTGCCGGCAGTATTGATATTAATGCCGAACAAGCAAATGGTCAGATTGTTATTACAATTACAGATGATGGCAATGGTATAGATATAGATAAAGTAAGCAAAAAAGCAGTTGACCAAGGTATAGTAACACATGACCAGCTTGCACTAATGAGTCATGACGATATTTGTTCTCTCATTTTTAATGCTGGACTTTCAACGGCGCAAGAGGTAACAGATGTATCTGGGCGTGGCGTTGGTATGGATGTTGTTCGCTCTAATATAGAAAAATTAAGTGGAACTGTAAAAATAAAAACAGAACCCGGAATTGGCACAAAGTTTATTATCATTTTACCATTAACGCTTGCAATTTTAGATGGTCTAAATGTTGCGGTTGGAAATACAAAATTTATTTTGCCACTATCTGTAATTGTAGAATCATTGCAGCCAGAACCACATATGATTAAAGCTCTTGGCGATGCATCAGAAGAGCTTTTAATTTTGCGAGATGAGTATGTGCCTATTGCAAGATTGCATAAAATTTTTAATGTAAAAACAGAAGTTACAAATCTATGCGATGGAATGTTAATTTTGGTAAAAATTGGCGGTCAGAAACTAGCACTTTTTATGGACTGCTTTTTAAATCAACAACAAGTAGTAATTAAATCTTTGGATAAAAACTTTAAAAATGTAAAAGGCATTGGCGGCGCAACTGTTAAAGGCGATGGTTCGATAGGTCTTATTTTGGATGTATTTGGAATTTTAGATTTATACAAGCAGCAAAATCACCATAGGACAATAGTATGAGTGCTGTTGAAAGTAATGTTTTTTTAACTTTTTCGCTTGGTAGTGAGTTGTATGGCATAGAGTTTACAAAAATTAAAGAGATTTTAACATACACAACGGCACTGCATATACCAGACTCTAAGCCTTGGATAAAAGGCGTTATAGATTTAAGAGGTAGTGCTACACCGCTTGTAGATTTGCGTATTCGTTTTGGAATAGATGTAAATCCGCCATATAATGAAAAAACTGTAATTATTGCGGTAAAACTTGGTAATGATAAATTTATAGCCTATGTAGTAGATAGTGTAGAGGCAATTGAAACAACAAAATTTAATGAGATACTGCCGCCAAATAAATCTGGCATTGTTGACCCTGAATTTTTAAAAGGCTACTTTAAAACAGATAATCAGAAAATGGCAATTATACTAGATACAGACCGCATAATAGCCGCAGAAGAGATGAGTAGGCTAGGTGCTGCATGACACAACTTATTACTTTTAAACTTGGCAAAGAGCTTTACGGTATCGAGGTTACAAGCGTTAGAGAGATATTAACATATCAAAAAGTTACAGAAATTCCTAACGCTTCAAACTGGATAAAAGGCGTAGTAAATCTAAGGGGCGATGTAGCGCCAATTGTTGATTTGCGAATAAAGTTTAATGTTGCAAGCGAGCCGTCTTACCATGAACGAACAATAGTAATTGCAACAAAAACAAAAGATTTAAGAATGATTGGTGTTGTTGTTGATGGCGTTGAAGATTTGCTTGATATGCACGAGGCAAACTTGGGACAAATGCCAGAAATGGGTATTGCCATATCAAAGGAATATGTTAAATATTTGGTAAAAAAAGATGATAACATGATACTTGTGTTAGATATGGATAGGCTTCTTGATAAAGCCGAACTAGAATGTAATGTTTAGGGCTTTTTTTTGAGAACGAATACGCTAACACACTCGCAAATAGACACTATAAGAAATTTGGTTTATAAACATACAGGCATTACGCTAGGGCAACACAAAGATGTTATGATTAAAAACAGAATGGATAAGCTATCTCGTTCTCTTGGTCTGCCTATTGATGTAATACTTCAAAGGGTTTCAAAAAATGAACTTATTGCAAATTTTATAAGTGCCTATACAACAAATAAAACAGATTTTTTTAGAGAATCTTTTCATTTTGATGATTTAAGAGATAGAGTTTTGCCAAAGTTTTTTGAAAATGGCAGTGTTCCTAAAATTTACTCTTCTGCAAGTAGCACCGGTGAAGAGCCGTACTCTATTGCAATAACATGTTTAATTGCTAAAGAAAAATATAACTCATATACAGCAAAATTTGATATTTTTGCAACAGATATAGACGAAGATGTTTTGGCAAAAGCAAGAGATGGCGTCTATGCTTATGACACACATTCTCACACATTTCCGGCTTGGGTTCACCCTGCAAAGTATTTTAAAAGAAGAGAGATAGACGGCTCAAAAGGCTACTTGATAAAGCCAAAAGATGAAGTATTAAACATGGTAAGATTTGGTACACAAAATCTTATGGATTCTAGCTATCCATTTAAAAATGAGAGCTTTGATGTTGTATTTTGCAGAAATGTTTTAATTTATTTTACCCAGACAGATCAAAAGCAGATTTTGCGCAAACTATTTGATACTTTAAAAATTGGTGGCACGCTATATCTTGGGCATTCAGAAAGTCCTTTAGAACTATCACCTTATGTTACTAGAATTGGTCAAAATATATTTATTAAAAATCAAAATTTTTTACAATAAACTCAAATATAGCAGCCCGCTTGCCTATATGTTACAAACTTTTTTTAATCATTAAAATAATGCATCTTTGCTTTATAAATTAAGCTCTTATAAAGAATTTTTAGGGCATAATTTCACACTTTTTTCTGTTTAAATTCAGAAAAACGAAATTTTATAAAGGGGACGCAAATTGCCAACTATTAACCAACTCGTGCGCAAAGAGCGCAAGGCAAAAACATACAAGTCTAAGTCGCCAGCTATGAAAAGCTGCCCGCAAAGACGCGGTGTTTGTACTCGTGTTTACACAACCACACCTAAAAAACCAAACTCGGCTTTAAGAAAAGTTGCAAAAGTAAGACTTACAAGTGGATTTGAAGTAATTAGTTACATCCCAGGTGAAGGCCACAACCTTCAAGAACATAGTATCGTACTTGTAAGAGGCGGTAGGGTAAAAGATTTACCGGGTGTTAAATATCACATTGTTCGTGGTGCACTAGATACTGCTGGTGTTGCAAAAAGAACTGTTTCTAGATCTAAATATGGTGCAAAACGCCCTAAACCAGGTCAAGCAGCTCCTGCAGCAGGTAAGAAAAAATAAGCTTAAAGCTTATTAAAAGCCAAATTTTTAGCAACTTATTTGCATCGTAACCAAAGCACCAAGAGTGTGCGAGCTTTTAGCTAAGAAAACTTAGCATTTATAAGCGTAAAAATTTTAGAAGGATTTAATTATGAGAAGACGAAAAGCTCCTGTAAGAGAAGTTTTGCCCGACCCAATATATGGGAATATCGTAATTAGTAGGTTTGTTAACAAACTTATGTACGATGGCAAAAAGAGTATTGCGCAATCTATATTATATAGTGCGCTAGAAAAAGCTGAAAAGAAAGGCAACGATAAAGCTATCGAAATTTTCGAAAAAGCAATTGGTAATGTTAAGCCTTTAGTTGAGGTTAAAAGTAGAAGAGTTGGCGGTGCGACTTACCAAGTGCCAGTAGAAGTTAGTCAAAAAAGACAACTTTCTTTAGCTATTAAATGGATTATTGATTCTTCAAGAAAAAGAAACGAAAGAGGTATGGCTGACCGCCTTTGCAACGAATTATTAGATGCTTCTAATGAAAAAGGTTCAGCATACAAGAAAAAAGAAGATACTTACAGAATGGCAGAAGCAAACAAAGCTTTCTCTCACTATCGCTGGTAAAATTTTGGGCTTTTGCCCGAAATTTATCACAATTTATTTATTATAATGCTATGCTTTTAGCACTTTAGCCCATATAAAAAGCTTTAAAAAAGAACAATAACAAGGAAACTCAATATGGCAAGAACAATTCCATTAAATCGTATCCGCAATATTGGTATCGCTGCTCACATCGATGCTGGTAAAACTACTACAACAGAAAGAATTTTATTCTACACTGGTGTTTCTCATAAAATTGGTGAGGTTCATGATGGCGCTGCTACAATGGACTGGATGGAGCAAGAAAAAGAACGCGGTATTACAATTACTTCTGCTGCAACTACTTGTTTTTGGAAAGATTACCAAATTAACATTATCGACACTCCGGGACACGTTGACTTTACAATTGAAGTTGAGCGTTCTATGCGTGTTCTTGATGGTGCTGTAGCGGTTTTCTGTGCTGTTGGTGCAGTTCAACCACAATCAGAAACAGTTTGGAGACAAGCTAATAAATATGGCGTACCAAGAATGGTTTATGTTAACAAAATGGATAGAATTGGTGCGGATTTTTACAATGTTGAAAATTCAATTAAAACAAGACTAAAATCTAACCCTGTGCCAATTCAAATACCAATCGGCGCAGAAGATACATTCCAAGGTGTTGTTGACCTTATAAAAATGAAAGCTATCATTTGGACAGGCGAACAAGGTAAAGCTCCAACAGAACAAGAAATTCCAGCTGATTTAGTTGAAAAAGCAAAAGAATACCGCCAAAAAATGGTAGAAGCTGCTGCTGAATCTGACGAAGAACTTATGATGAAATATCTTGATGGTGAAGAGTTAACAGTTGAAGAGATCAAAAAAGGTATTAAAGCTGGTTGTTTGGCAATGAACATTATTCCAATGACTTGCGGTACATCTTTTAAAAACAAAGGTGTTGAGAGCATGCTTGACGCTGTTATTGAGTTTTTACCAGCTCCAACTGAAGTTGCTGACATTAAAGGTATCGACGCTAATACAGAAGAAGAGATTACAGTTCCATCATCTGATGATGCACCATTTAGTGGTCTTGCGTTTAAAATCATGACTGACCCATTTGTTGGACAGTTAACTTTCGTTCGTGTTTATTCTGGACACCTAGAGAGCGGTAGCTATGTTTACAACTCTACAAAAGGTAAAAAAGAGCGTGTTGGTAGACTTTTAAAAATGCATGCTAACAAACGCGAAGAGGTAAAAGAGCTTAACGCTGGCGAAATTGGCGCTGTTGTTGGTCTTAAAGAAACTCTAACGGGTGATACAATTTGTGATGAGAGCAAAAGAGTTATCCTAGAGAGAATGAGCTTCCCTGAGCCAGTTATCTCTGTTGCGGTTGAACCAAAAACAAAAGCTGACCAAGAAAAAATGGGTATGGCACTTAAAAAACTTGCGGAAGAAGATCCATCATTTAGAGTATCTTCTGATGAAGAAACTGGTCAAACAATTATTTCTGGTATGGGTGAGCTTCACTTAGAAATTCTAGTAGACAGAATGAAACGCGAATTTAAAGTTGAGGCAAATGTTGGTAATCCACAAGTTGCTTATAGAGAAACTATTAAAGGTGCGGTTAAAGCAGAACACAAATATGCTAAACAATCTGGTGGTAAAGGTCAATACGGACATGTTTGTTTTGAAATTGAACCACTAGAAGCTGGTAAAGGTTTTGAATTCGTTGACGCTATTAAAGGCGGAACAATTCCAAGAGAATATATCCCTGCAGTTGAAAAAGGTGTTAAAGAAACACTACTTGGCGGTGTACTTGCTGGATATCCATTTGTGGATGTTAAAGTTACTCTATATTTTGGTTCTTACCATGATGTGGATTCTTCTGAGCTTGCGTTTAAACTTGCAGCATCAATGTGTTTTAAAGAGGGTGCTAGAAAAGCTGGTATCGCACTTTTAGAGCCAATGATGAAAGTTGAATGTGAAATGCCAGAAGAGTACATGGGTGATGTAATCGGCGACTTAAATAGAAGACGCGGACAAATTCAAGAGATGAGCGAAAGAAATGGTGTTAAAGTTGTAACAGCTATGGTACCACTTTCTGAAATGTTCGGTTACTCTACAGATATTAGATCTATGACTCAAGGTCGTGGTTCATACTCTATGGAATTTGATCACTACGAAGAAGTTCCAAGAAATGTTGCTGACGAAATCGTTAAGAAAAGAACAGCGGCTTAAAAACATAACCACCTCATATAGAGGTGGGTTTAAATTAATTTCCTATCAGGCTCTATAAAAACTACAAAAAATTAAAACGAGTTTATATAGTTGGCTATTTCTTCTAAATTTAAAATCTGTTTTATAGCACCATTTTCAATTGCTCTTTTTGGCATCCCAAAAACTACACAGCTTTTTTCATCTTGTGCTAATGTTGTCGCACCACTATTAAACAAATCTTTAATTCCAATAGAGCCATCATCGCCCATGCCAGTTAGTATAACAGCAAGAGCGCCAGCACCAGCTTCATTGTTTACACTTCTAAAAAGCACATCTACGCTTGGTTTGTGTCTAGATACTTTTGTACCGTCAACTATTTTAGAGTAGTAGTTATCGCCCCGTTTTTCTATCATTAGGTGAGCATTGCCTGGAGCTACATATGCGTGGTCTGGCAGTAGCAAATCTCCATCAACAGCCTCTTTTGATTTTATTGGGCCAACTGTTCCAAGTCTTGTAGCAAAACTGCCAGAAAACCCGTATGGTATGTGTTGGGTTATTACAATTGGTGGACGACCAGCTTTTAGCATGGTAAAAATTTTTGTAAGAGCCTCGACACCACCAGTAGATGCACCAATAGCTACAATTTTTTTACCAGCAAGCCTTGCTGGTGTTGACGGCAGAAATTCATCAGGATGAACTTTGCGTTCAGCTTCAAAAAATTGAGATTGAGAGTCAGATTTTTTTGAAAAATCTATATTTTTAATTCTATTTTTTTCTAAAATGTAGTGTGCTTTTTGAAATGCTGTTTTAATTCTTGTTAAAAATGCATCTTTTGGTTCGCTATCTCTTGTTTTTGCAACAAAATCTATTGCTCCGTTTGCAAGCGCACTATTTTTTTTATCGCTTTCCGATGATATAACAATCGATGGTGTAGGTCTTAATCTTTTTAAATTTTCTAAAAATGTAACACCGTCCATTTTTGGCATATTAATATCTACGGTAATAAGATCGGGATTGTATTGTTTAATTTTTTCTCTTGCATCATATGGGTCAATTGCGGTTGACACAACATGAAATGTGCCTAATTGATTTATGTAGTCAGTTAATAGTTGTCTCATTAGCGCAGAATCATCAATAACTATAACGCTATATGCCACTTTAATCTAACCTTGCAAATTTTATTCGAATTATATCATTTTTTTTTCTTAATATCGAGCACGCATAGTTTTATAATGCTTATATGAGTAATTGCAATATAAAAAAATTATCTATATATTAAATATATTTTTAATTTCAATTATAATATCGCTTATTACCCCCTCCCAATCGTTGTGCTTATTTTGTCTAAAAAGTTTTATGTTTTTGCTATACCAAATAGTTTTGTTTTCATTTTTACCCCATCTCCACTCTGGTACGCTATTTAACATAACAAGGCACTTTTTATCTAACGCACCACAAAGATGCACTATTGAGGTGTCAACACTTATTACTAAGTCCAAACAAGAAATTAGTGAAGCGCTATCTGCAAAATTATTAATATATCTGCCAAATGGCGCTATTTGAATATCACAAATACTATCAACATCTTCGTCTTCGCCTTTTTGTAAGCTTATAAAATTGATACTTTCACACTCTAAAAGTGGTTTTAAAATATCTTTATTATAAATAGAACGGTTAGCATCGTTTGAGTGTAAAATTGAGCCTCGCCAGACAATGCCAATATTTGGTTTATTTTGAGAAAGCATATTTTTAAACTTTTTTGACAAGCTTGCATCTGTCTTTAAATAAGGAAAATTTTGTGGCACATGTGTAAAAAAATTTGGCAAACTCATTAAAAAAACCCAATAGTCATAAACACCAATAAGCTCGTCTATTGTTTTAAATTCATCTACAAAGTCAAGCTGTAAAAATAGCGTCAATAGCTCTTTTTTGCAAACAAGCGTAACCTTTGCGCCTGTTTTTTTAAGCTCTGGAATATATCTAATAAACATAATATCATCGCCAAAACCTTGCTCGCACAAAACAACTATGCTTTTGCCGCTAAGGTCTTGTCCATTGTATTTGTTAAATTTAAATTCAGGGTAAAACATTGGCTTATTTTTACGATTTTGATTATACCTTTCTTCATAAAGCGCAAAACCAGTTTTGTAGTCGTTATTTAACAGATGTATAAAGGATATATTAAATTTAACATCTGGGTTATTTTTATCAATGTGCAGTGCCTTTTGGTATGCTTCAAACGATGCATCAAAATCGCCTTTTGCAAAAAAACCAGCACCCATATTATTATATGCCTCTATGTTATCTACTTCTGTCGCAAGTGCTCTTTTATATGCAATTATAGCGTCATCGTATCTTCCTAGTTCTTTAAATGCATTGCCCAAATTAATGCAAGCATTAACCAAAGATATATCTAACTGCAAGGCTCTTGCGGCGCAATTTATAGCATCTTGATAATTTTTTACTTTTACATAAGCACCTGAAAGATTGCTATACGCTTTTGCAAAATCAGGTTTAATTTTAATCGCATTTAAATATGCAAAAATTGCGTCATTAAAGTTTTCCTCTTCTTCTAGCGCAAGACCTAAATTGTTATATGCTTCAAAAAAATCTGGTTTTATTTTTATTGCATCTATGTAAAAATATATAGATTTTTTATACTCTTTTATCTCTTTGTAAGCAGTTGCGATGTTGTTTAATATATCTGCATCGTTGCTGTTAAGCAGGAGTGCTTTTTCGTAATATTTGATTGAGTTGCAATACTCTCCTAATTCATCATGGCATAGCCCAATATTAAAAAGTAGCTGTGAGTTTTTGCTGTCTAGTTCGTATGCTTTTGTGTAAAATTCTATTGCTAAAATAAAATTTTGTAACGAGTACGCTTCTTGTGCTTGCTTTATATATTGCTTTATTTGTGTCATTTCGTAAACTATTATTTAAATCCTGAAATCATAACATTTTAAAATCATTTTTTGACATTTGATATGATAAAATCAGATAAATTTAATATAAAAGAGTTTGTATGAACTTTAAAGATATGATTTGTTTTGGAGTGGCTGGAAATTTTACAGGGCATTTGGTGCAAGCTGGAGAAGATAGCGATTTTACACATATTGCATGTGTTGAGGAGTCTGCGCCAAAAGGTATTTTTCCATTTTATTTACCAGATGGCAGTAAGGAGACGATATCCACATATCCAATTTGCGAAGATATACTTCATTTACCACAAGATGGCAGTTTGCAGGCAGAGCCAGAGTGCGCAATTATTTGCGATGTTATATATGACGGCGAAATGGTTATAGATTTGATACCAAAACTTATTGGCGCTTTTAATGATTGCTCTATTAGAAAAGAGGGCGCAAAAAAAATTAGCGAAAAGAAAAACTGGGGAGCATGCTCAAAAGGTGTGGCAAAAAACCTGCTTGTAATAGACAAATTTAGCGCAAAAGGCATGATAAATAACTATAATCTTGTGAGTTTTGTAAAAAGAAATGGGCAATTTTGTGCATATGGCATAGATTCACCACTGCAAGATTATAGCTACTTTTATTCCAAGCTTATTAGTTGGCTTATAAATCAGATTAACACTCAAAAAGACGAAGGACCGCTAGAAGATATTAGCTCTTTACTTAAAAGATGCAACTACCCAAAAGAGGCTCTAATTAGCGTTGGCTCTACTTGCTATACACCATTTGGCGAAAATGATAGACTGCAAGAAAATGATGAGATTTTTGTACTGCTTTATCCTCACGATAAATATTCAAAAGAAGATATTAGAATGTTTTTAGAGCAAGAAAAAGCACCAAAAGAAGATGTTTCCATTCTTATACAAAAGGTTAAAAGTTAGTTAGATTTTAATATCAGAACCTATCTTTCTTCTAAGCGCCATATTAATTACAACATCTAATTTTTTATGCGCAACATCTGGAGTAAATGGCTTTGTTATATAGTCATTTACACCGTGTTTAAAAGCTTCTATAACCTTGCTTTTTGTTCCCTCTGTTGTAACCATAACAATAATTGACATAGAGTCTATTTTTCTAATTTCATCTACGAAAGTAAGACCATCCATAACAGGCATATTCCAATCTGATAAAATCAAATCTGGTTTAGTATCTTTAAAAGCAGATATGCCGCTAAATCCATTTTCTGCGTAAAAAATGTTTTCTTTTGGTATGCCGCACTCATTAATAAGCACATTGCTTATTGCTTTTTGTATTGTCTTTGAATCATCAACGACTAGAATTTTAATATCGTTTTTTTGCATATATAAACTTTTTATGTATTGTTTGATTATAGCATTTTATTTTTTATATATACACTAAAAATATTATATTTTTATAATGCTATATTAAAATTTTGCAACGATATTATATAAGCTATCTCGCTCTACGGCATCAAATCCAGCATCTTTAATTGCAAAAGTTAGATAATCTAGTCCAATACCACTTGCAGATTTTGCGCCAGCTTGCGAAATAATTGACTCTTGCTGTATTGTTCCATCTAAATCATCTGCTCCAAATTCACATGCGACAAGTGCTAAATTAAGAGAAGCTGCAACCCAGTAAGCCTTTATGTGTGGTACATTATC
>JACCDU010917188.1_pt1 | contig 10867 bp, 10 predicted proteins | sample 7446081 | NCBI WGS metagenome assembly JACCDU01 (sample SAMN15323447, study PRJNA562643) | freshwater metagenome | isolation source: river surface water | place: USA:Blue River Watershed | collected 2017-08-17
TCTTGAATCCAAATGGCTGGAGACCTTGCAACATCGCGGCATAAGCGAGTGCAACTTTTTCGGGTGCACCTTTGACGCCCAACTCAATGTGGCGACCGTGAACTGGATGATCCACGCTAGGCAAGCTGAACACCTTCACACCTTCAAAGTCGCGCTCTAAGGCTTCCATCAGCGGCGTGATGGTGGCCTCCATCGAGCCGTAAATGACGATGGACTGTTCGATCCAAGCATCGTGCTGAAACAGGTGTGCGTAATGCGTGTCGAGCACCCACTCCATCATCGGCCAAGCCATCACCGGAAAGCCCGGCACAAAGTGCACCACACCACCGCCAGAGCCGTGGCAAGTGAAGCCTGGAATCTTGTTGTACGGATTCGGAATGATGCTCGCCCCCGCAGGGAACACGCCCATATTGAGGCGATGGATGTTGTCGTGACGGTCGGGCTCATAGGGAACGCTCTGCTCTTTCGCGGTGTCTTGCATGCGTTCGCGAATCAAGGCTTCTGCCTCTGGGTGCAACACGATGTCCAACCCCAAAGCTTTGCCTGCGCACTGACGCGTGTGGTCATCGGGCGTGGCGCCAATACCGCCACACGAAAACACAATGCTATTGCTGTCAAATGCACGCGCAAGTGTGCGCGTGATGCGCTCAGGCGAATCGCCCACGTAGTCGGCCCAATCGAGAGACAGGCCACGCGCGCTTAAGAGTTCAATGACTTTGGGCATGTGCTTGTCGGCACGCTTGCCCGAGAGAATTTCATCGCCAACGATGATGAGGCCAAACTCTGGCCGCGCTTTAGGGACTTGGGGGTGTTGGTGTGGGTGTGCTGAGGTCATCTTCCAATGCTACCGTGGGTAACGGCACAGAAGCGCCCATCACCACAGTGCCCGACTCCGCACGCAGGGCTTCTAACGCACCCAAGCTGTAATGCGTGAACCAAAGCGAGGTAAACGCAAACACCAAGGCATATATCCAAATCGCCAACGGGATGAGCACCAGAAAAGCCGCAGCAAACACAGCACCAGAGGCCCACACGATGCTGGGTAAAGCACCCAGATACCCTGTCAACATACCAATCATCAACAACCAAATTCGGTGTTGTCGACCAATGGTGATGCGTTCCTCACGGCTAGCGTGCGTGACCAAAGCATCAAACACCATCACGCGGTAGCTTAGCCAACCCCAAATGAGCGGGGGCACGATGAACATCAAAGGTGGCACAGCCCAAAGCGGCAAGGTAATGACCATGGCCCCCATAGCAATCACCGTCGAACCAATCGTCCATGCCAAGCTGGTCAGCGTCGTACCACCATGCTTGAGTGCCAAGTGGGCGAAGCGGCGTTGCACCACCAAGTCAACCAAAGCCGGCGTCATCATCAAGGACACCGCCAACAAAGACACAACAACCAAAATGGGAGTGATGGCGAAAATCACCACCAGCGGTATCACCACCGCTTGCAACTCACCAGCTCCTTGGTCTTGCAGCCAATCCAGCATACCTTGCAGCAGTTGCCATGACGCCAGCATATCGCGCACCCAGTCTTGGGTGGGTGTCCAATAGAAATACCCCCAGCTCACTGTCAGCACCAGCAGCATGGCCAGTGGGAGCAGAGACAGGAGGATGACGCGAGGCATCAAGCAATAAGCAAACGCACGCCAAAAAGAATCTAAGAACAAACGCATGCCAAAAGCATACCGCAGGTCATCAAGGCGCGGAAGATAAGCCCAAAGCTTGCATGAGGCGTTTGATACCCAATCGCTGCTGCGACCAGAAACCTTCGCCGTAATCCACTCCCCGCTCCACTTGGTCTCGGATGCCCGTGGGCTCGAAACGTAGGTCGAAGTTACCGGTTCCAAACATCACATCCCACCAAGGCAAGAGCACACCGAAGTTGTGCCCGCCTAATGTGGCCTTCGCGCCTTGGGAGGACTCGGCGGCGCTCATCACTGTCTTGGATTTGAATTCACGCCCTAAACCAATGGCATGGTGCAAACGATGAAAGCGCGGACTCACCCAAAGGTACTCACCCCACTTGCCAAAGCTCAAACGCAAATTGGCATGCTGGAAGTTTTCAAACAACTGGGTGATGGCCACCACCGCCACAAACTGCGTCGGCGCAATGCCAATCAGCTGCGCCACAAGCACCCAAACAACTGCATTAATCAAATCATCCAACAAGTGGTTGCGGTTGTCTGTCCACTGGGTCATCTGTCGCTGCGAGTGATGCAACGAATGCAGGGCCCACCACCAGTTCCACTGGTGTTGCGCACGGTGTAACCAGTAGTTCAGGAAATCAAACACCACGAGATAAATCACAAAGCTGACCAGCGGGCCATCGGTCACGCCCGGCCACAAATCTTCGAGATGAAATGTCCCCACACCTTGCACCCGCAACTCGCCCAGCAAGATATCCAACACGGGCTCAACCAATAAAAACAACGCGACGCGAAACAAACCCAGGCGATGAATCAGTGTGTAGATCACATCGGTGCGAACTGCTCGTGCATCTGTCAACGGCTCCGCCGGCCGCCAGCGTTGCAGAGGGCCAATCACGGCCAACATGACCACAATTTGTATCAAGCCCACCAGCAACCAACCCGTGCCGTTGAATACCTCTTCCAAGCGATTGCCCAGACCCACTGCAAACGCAGACGGCTGCATGACGTTCTCGTATAACGCAGCTTGAGTCTCAGCAAAAAGGTCGATCAGCGTGTCCATGACTTGAATTTTGGATGATCTCTCAGTGTGGCGAAACAAAACCCTTTGGCTTTGAGGCCTTCAATCAAGGGCTCAAGCACCGCAGGCGCCCACGGATCTTGGCGCGACCAAATACCCAAATGCGCCATCAAGATATCGCCGGATCGGATGTTGTTCAAAGCGCGTTGCAGCAGCATGGCGCTGGGAAACTTGTCACTGGGTAACTCATCACCCAAGAAACCCGCATCAGCCCAGCCCACATGGGCAAAGCCGCATTGCTTGGCTGCGGTCAGCAGCGAGGGTGATGATTTACCCCCGGGTGCGCGGAACAAGGGCAAAGGCTTCACGCCGGTAATTTGCTCTAGACGCGTGTTGGCCAGTTGCAATTGGTCGCAATAGCGCTGACTGGTCCACACCTCGGTTTGTCCTTTGCTGGGCCCTGCACTGGGGCGCATTTGCCAGCTACCGCGCGGCAAATCAGAACGCCAATACACATGGTCAAAAGTATGCGAAGCAAAGGCATGGCCCTCTGCACCACGCGCCTTCCACCAAGGCGCCCAGTGCTCGCCCAGCGAACCGTCGCCTTCTTTGGTGGGCTCGTTGGCTGCGAAGAAAGTGACTTTCACGTTTTGGCGGTTCAGCACATCCGCAATCAGCGGTGCCACGCCCATGTGACCTGTGTCAAATGTGAGGTAGAGCGGTTTGTTGCAAGACGCTTGCGCGTGCGCCATGTGTGCAGCGATGCTCAGTGAGGCTAAGACAACCCAACGCAAGCAACGCATACGCATCAAAACCTTTTGGCGTGGTCCAAAGTCCAAATGCCGTGAGGCGATTTTCCGACTTTGATTTGGCGCACGAGTTGACCATTCGTGGTGTCAATCACGCTGACTTTTTTAATCCAACGAGAAGACACAAACAACAACTTGCCATCTGCGCTGACTTCCATGCAATCTGGCCCACCGGGTGCTGGAAACTGCATGACAGACTCTAGGCTGAGGTAATCGATTTTGTTAACCGAATTGGCCACGCGGTTACCCACAAACACATGTCGGCCATCGCCAGCAGCACGGAAGGCATGGGCGCCTGCACCGGTTGGAATGGTTTTGAAGACCTTGGGCTGAGCGCCCGACACATCAAACACTTGCACATGGTTGTCACCGGTTAGGCCCACCAACAAGTATTTGTCGTTCGGCGTGCCAAACACGTCAGCAGGCATTTCACCTGTTTTGATACGCCACTTGATGGTTTGAGAAGCCAAGTCCACAGCCACCAACTCGTTGCTGTCTTGCATGGTGGCGTAAGCTGTGGTGCTTTTGGTGTCGATCCAAATATGGCTGGGCGTTTTGCTGGAAGGAATGCGTTTAGCCAGCGTCAAGTCTTTGCCATCCCAGCGGTAAATGTCAATGTGGTTCAAACGGTTGGCCACCGTGACGAACCATTTCATGTCTGGCGAAAAGCGCAATTGGTAAGGGTCGATCGTGCCGCGTACGACGCGCTGCACTTCGGCCGTGCGAGGGTCAATGAAGGTGAGTGAATCGCTGCCGGCATTGGCCACGATGACCGATTTTTCATCGGGTGTGAGGTAGATGTGATGCGGCTCTTTGCCCGTGGGAATGCGACGGGTCTCTTGCCAAGTGACAGGGTCAATGACGCTGACATTGGCCTCTAAAGAATTGAGCACAAAAATAGGATTTGCCGCTTGCACGGCAGGCGCCGCCAAGAGCAGCACGCCAGCCAAAGCCAGCGTCAAACGTTGAATCAAAAACACAAAAAATACCTTGAAAAATCTGCACTCAGTGTAACGAGCAAGGGCTAACCCGAGGGTCAGCAAGGTTTCAAATCAACCCAAAATGATTGATACAGAACAAAAAAGTGGCAATCACCAAAGAAGTTAAGCGTTTGTAGTTAACAGCTTCAGCTCATCATCACTGATCCAGCGCCATTGGCCGGGCGCCAAATCTGCTGGCAGAGGCATCGCGCCAATTTGCGAGCGATGCAAGCCAACCACTTTATTGCCCACCGCAGCCAACATGCGTTTGACTTGGTGGTACTTGCCTTCAGTCAGAGTCAAGCGCAAATGGTGCTCGGCCACCGCCACGCAGGCAGCTGCTTTGACAGGCTTGGGTGAATCATCCAGCACCACGCCTTCGAGCAGTCGCTGCACTTGTTTGTCATCCAATGGGTCATCGGTCGTCACCTCGTACACCTTGGGCACGTGATGACGGGGTGAGCTCATGCGGTGGATCAGCGGACCATCGTCGGTCAGCACCAACATGCCCGTGGTGTCTTGGTCCAAGCGCCCTACCGCTTGCACGCCTTGCACCGCACTCTTTTGTGGACGGTAGCGCAAAGGCGGGGGCAGCAAGGTGTACATGCTGGGCCAAGCCGAGGGCTTGTGCGAACACTCGTAGCCTGCGGGCTTGTGCAGCAGCACATAGGCTTTGGCGTGATACGGCCACAGCACGCCTTGCACCGAATACTGAAGACCTTCATGCACGTCAACATCTTCGAGCGCATCGTCACAGGTGATCAAGCCCTCGCCCAGATCGACCTGCACGTAGCCTTGTTGAATGAGCCCCGCGCAAATACGGCGCGTACCAAAACCTTGGGAATACAAAATATCTTGCAATTGCATGGGTCAATCGTAAACGCTCAAGCTTTCAACTCGCCGTCATTGGCGTCAGCCAATCTTCAACCGCCGTAGGCAAAATGCTTTGAAACAAAGGCTCACCATGAAACCCAGCTCACACTATTTGCAATGCCACGGCTTCAACATCCACTACACCGCGTGGGGTGATGCGTCGCTGCCAGCGGTGATTGCTTGGCACGGCTTGGCCCGCACGGGCCGCGACTTTGATGCTTTAGCTGAACGACTGGCTGAGCACTATCACGTCATTTGCCCAGACACCATTGGCCGAGGCCTGAGCCAGTGGAGCGCGGCACCCAAAGACGATTACAGCTTTGCCACCTACGCCCGCATCACGCTTGACTTGATGGATGCACTACACATCGATAAAGCCCATTGGATAGGCACCTCGATGGGCGGTGCTTTGGGTTTGGTCTGTGCGGCAGCGTTAGAGTTACCCGCTTTCAAAGGCCGCATTCGCAGCTTGGTGCTCAACGACATCGCGCCTGAAATTTCTGCTGCGGCCGTGGAGCGCATCAAGGCTTATGCAGGCCAGCCGCCTGCTTTTGACACCGTGCCCGAGCTGGAAGCCTTCTTCCGCACCGCCTACGCGCCATTCGGCCAGCAAACAGATGAGCAATGGACGCACCTGACCGAAACATCTACCCGTCGCCTGCCCGATGGCCGCGTGACACCGCACTACGACCCCAACATCACCCAGCAGTTTTTCCGCGAAGTGCCCGAGTACCCCATGTGGAATGAGTACGACACACTAAACATTCCTGTGATGGTGATGCGCGGCGCAAACTCAGATTTGATTTCACCCGAAACCATACAAACCATGCGCACACGTGGGCCTGGTGCAATGGGCCGGCTGCGCACCGAGGAAGTTGCGGGCTGCGGCCATGCGCCAGCCTTGAACGTGCCTGAGCAATGGCAACTGGTGATGGATTTTTTGAAATCTGCTAGCTGAGCTAGGCTTCACCAACAGCGTACGAATCAGCTGCGCTTAGGCTTGTGGCGCGACCCACAACGGGTGTTTGTGCATCACAGCTAAGAAATCATCTGAGTTTTCAAACAACCCCAACCACTTTGCCAATTGCGGCCAAGGCTGTGCGTCAAACCAAGCACGGTCGGTACGTGCGAACTGGCGCACAAACGGTGCGACACACGCATCTAACAAACCCCATCGGTCACCCGACAAAAATGACTGAACTTGCAAACGTGATTGCCAGCGCATCAAGATGTCGACGGCTTGCGTGCGATGGTGTAACCCATCGGCCAACCCAAAACGCTGCGGATATTTGTAGCGGTCCAAATGGGCTTTGAACTCGCCATCGTTCAAAGCAATGCCCTCGTGCGTCAACGCCCATGCCTCAGGCGTATTGGGCAACCACGCTTGCGGATCGTTTTGCTGCAAAGCCCACAGCATGATGTCTAGGCTTTGCTCTAACACCTCACCCGTGGGCAAACACAACACGGGTACCGTACCTTTGGGTGAGACGGCCAGCATCTCTACAGGCTTGGCTTTCAATGCAACCTCGCGGTGCTCATAGCTCGGCCCGCTCACTCGTAATGCCAAACGTGCGCGCATGGCATAGGGGCAACGACGAAAGGAGTAGAGGATGGAAGACACGAACAAATTGTTACATCACTTGTCTCACGTCACGGGCGCTGGGTTGAACAACACCAACGCGTTGTGCAGTTTCCAATGTTCAGCCCATGTCTTTTTGCGGCCACTGGCCACATCCAACATGAGCTGAAACAACTCCATCCCCACCTCTTCAATGGTTTTCGTACCATCGGCAATCGTGCCTGCATTCACATCCATCAGGTCATGCCAGCGAGTCGCAAGGTCAGTGCGCGTGGCTACTTTGATGACCGGGCACTCAGCCAAGCCATAAGGTGTTCCTCGGCCAGTGGTGAACACATGCAAGTTCATACCCGCAGCCAATTGCAGCGTGCCGCAGATGAAATCACTCGCAGGCGTGGCGGCATAGATGAGCCCCTTTTGCTTGAGCTTTTCCCCAGGTGACAACACGCCCGAAATGGGTGCCGAGCCTGACTTCACGATCGAGCCCATGGCCTTCTCCACGATGTTGGACAAGCCGCCTTTTTTATTGCCAGGCGTGGTGTTGGCACTGCGGTCCGCACGGCCTCGCGCCAGGTAAGCGTCGTACCAAGCCATCTCGCGAATCATGGCCTCTGCCACCTCGGGCGTGGTGGCGCGTGAAGTGAGTTGGTCAATCCCATCGCGCACTTCAGTCACTTCAGAGAACATCACACTCGCACCTGCTCGCACCAACAAATCGGTGCAATAGCCAACAGCGGGGTTGGCCGTCACGCCCGAGAATGCATCGCTACCGCCGCACTGCACACCCACCACCAACTCGCTGGCAGGCACTGTCTCGCGACGGCGTTGGTTCAAGCGTTGCAAATGGTGCTCCGCAGTTTTCATGATCGATTCAATCATCGACATGAAGCCCACGTGCGCGTCATCTTGTAGGCACACCACATCGAGTGCCTCGCCGCGTTGGTCGTTGATGGGGATGGCGCCAGGTGGCATCAAACGCTCGGGTTGCAGTTTTTCGCAGCCCAAGCTCACCACCATCACTTCCCCGCCAAAGTTGGGATTCAAGCTGATGTTGCGCAGGGTGCGGATTGGGATCTCTGCGCCATCGGCATCAATGGCCACGCCGCAGCCGTAGGTGTGCTCAAGGCCCACCACATCGTCCACATAGGGAAACTTCGGCAACAACTCTGCCTTGATGCGTTCTACAGCAAACTCCACCACCCCCGAAACGCACTGCACCGTGGTGGTGATGGCCAAAATGTTGCGCGTACCCACCGAACCATCAGCATTGCGATAACCCTCGAAGGTGTAGCCCTCTAGCGGCGGCAAAGGCTCGAGCTTCACAGTAGCGATAGGCAAGTTATCCAACTCACGTGCCGAGGGCATTTGCAGCAACCGCTCATGCACCCAGCTGCCTGCTGAAATGTCTTTCAAGGCATAACCAATCGCGATGCCATAGCGCAGCACCGCGCCATCCGCAGGAATGTCGACCAACGCCAACTTGTGCCCTTGCGGCACAGCGTCCATCAGACACAAGCCGTCTGGCAGTACCGTGCCTTTAGGCAAACCGCCATGGTTAGCCACTATTGCCACGTTGTCCCGGGGTTGCATGCGGATGGTGAGTGGGGTCATCAAGGTCTCCTATCATTCGGCTTCGCATCGAAACCTTTACAAACGCAATGATAGCGGTACCATAAACAAACCTGCAAGCTAGGTACGCCCAAGAATTCATGACCGATAAAGAACAGCCCAAACGCTCACGCCGCAGCAGCGGCGCCATCACCTTGCGCGATGTGGCCATGCTCGCTGGCGTGGCACCCATCACAGCATCACGCGCCATCAATACACCTAACCAAGTCTCGCCCGATGTGCTGCGCAAAGTACAAGAGGCCGTGCAACGCACAGGCTACGTACCCAACCGCATGGCAGGTGGACTCGCCTCATCACGCAGTCGCCTGATTGCCGCCGTGGTGCCCAGCACCGTGGTGTCTGTATTTATGGAAACCATCGAGTCTTTGAACGGCACCTTGTTTGATGCAGGCTACCAGTTGATGCTAGGCCAATCGGGTTACTCTGCCGATCGGGAAGAACAGTTACTTGAAGCCATCATCGGTCGTCGCCCCGACGGCATTTTCATCACTGGCATCTTGCCGCCAGGCAAGGCGCGCACGCGCCTGATGGCATCGGGCATCCCCGTCGTCGAAACTTGGGACTTGACCCCTACACCGATTGACATGCTGATTGGCTTCTCTCACTCGGACATTGGTCGTGAAGTAGCTCAATTTCTGATGCACAAAGGCTACAAGAAATTTGCCATCGTACGCGCCGAAGACGAGCGCGCTGATCGCCGCACCACAGCTTTTCAAGAGACAGTTGCCCAGCAAAATTTGCCACCCGCATTTGTGACCAACGTGGGGGCCTCACGCTCACTCAAAAGCGGCCGCGAAGCCATGGCGCGCATCTTGGTCGAAGCACCAGAAACCCAAGCCATTTTTTGCAGCTCCGACCTGCTAGCTCTGGGCGTCATGACCGAAGCCCGCGCAAGTGGTTTGACCGTGCCAGATGACATCGCCGTGATGGGCTTTGGCGATGTGCCCTTTGTGGCTGACATGGTGCCTGCGCTCACCACCGTACGCATCAATGGCGGACAAATTGGCACGCTCGCAGCGCGCTTTTTGATGGATCGCGCCGAAGACCGCGCGGTTGAGCCTCGCATCGTGGATGTTGGCTTTTCCATCATCGAGCGCGACAGCACTCACGCCTAGAGAAAACCCTGACGTAAAAGCATTGACGGCCAGTTTTGGCATGGCTAACATCCATTCACTCAAATTGGTAGCGCTACCAATTTGAATCTAAAGAAAAATTCCGAAAACTCTAACTTGACCTCTTCTACCTCTATGGCTACCTCCTCACACATGTACTCACGACTGCTGTTGACAGGGGCCGCAGGTGGCCTAGGACGTGTCTTACGTCCCCGATTGAAAGCACGTTGCGATGTGCTGCGCGTCAGCGACTTGGGCGATTTAGGAACAGCCATGGCGGGTGAAGAAGTCATGCCCGCCCCACTACAAGACCGCCCCGCCGTTTTCAAACTGCTTAAAGGCGTGGACGCTGTGGTGCACTTAGGCGGCATTTCAACCGAACAACCGTTTGACGACATCGTGCAAGCCAACATCATTGGCGCCTACAACCTCTATGAAGCAGCTCGCACACACGGCACACGCCGCGTCGTGTTTGCCAGCTCCAACCATGTCACCGGTTTTTATCGCCAAGATGAAGTAGTCGATCCCACCATGCCCGTGCGCCCCGATGGCTACTACGGCCTGAGCAAAGCCTTTGGCGAAAACCTCGCTCGCTTTTACTTCGACCGATACGGCATTGAAACCGTCTGCTTGCGCATTGGTTCCTCATTTGCTGAGCCAAAAGACCGCCGCATGCTCGCCACTTGGATGAGCTTCGATGACCTAGAGCGCTTGGTAATTGCTAGCCTGAACTCACCCGTGGTGGGCTACAGCGTGATCTACGGCATGTCTGATAACAACCATGTTTGGTGGGACAACACACCCGCCAAGCACATTGGCTACCGCCCACTCGACAGCTCTGAGCCATTTCGCGCGGCACTAGAAGCCAAGCAACTCACCCTCGATTTGAATGACCCCGCCGTGATTTACCAAGGCGGTGGTTTTGTCAAAGCCGGTCCTTTCTGAATTTCAAACCACAACAGGAGACAACCATGAAAGTTCGTTCAAATTTACTCAAAACCTTGGTCGCTGCAGCGACAACCTCGCTTTTTGCGATGGCTGCAAATGCCACCGAATTCCGTTCATCTGACATTCACCCCGATGACTACCCCACCGTGCAAGCCGTGCGCCACATGGGTGAAGAGCTCAGCAAAGCCACGGGCGGCAAACACAGCATCAAAGTTTTTTCTAAATCTGCTTTGGGCAACGAAAAAGACACGATTGAGCAAA
>JACCDU010156762.1_pt1 | contig 10865 bp, 8 predicted proteins | sample 7446081 | NCBI WGS metagenome assembly JACCDU01 (sample SAMN15323447, study PRJNA562643) | freshwater metagenome | isolation source: river surface water | place: USA:Blue River Watershed | collected 2017-08-17
CTTCGACCTCGGGTCCAAACAGCGAAAGCTTGAACCACGAGGCGGGCGATACACAACAACGTCAAGTAACCGAAACCATCGTGAGAGATATGCCTAAAATCAATCGTAACGATACCGTAACGATTCAAGAAGTCGCTACTGGAAAAACAGAAACCATGAAGTACAAAAAAGCCGAAAGCTTAGTAACTTCAGGGCAATGGGTTATTGTGAACGACTAATCGTTTAACTGTTCTATAAATACTGGGTGTCTAAAAAGTTTTTATTTGTCATGCTGAACTTGTTTCAGCATCTATAAATAACTTTTTAGACACTTTTTTTTGTGTTAAAACTTTTGGGTAGCAGCTATTGTACTTGCTAAACACAACTTGTCCCGCTATCCGCTTTATCTTTTTTAGCAATCGTTGACAGAGGCTTGTATTGAGCTTGTCGATATAACTCGAAGTCACGATTGCTAAAAAAGGATGCCGCTACTATCGGGGATAACCTACCCATTTATTTTTCAAAACTTATATTTGGATTACAAACAAATTTTCCTACATTTGAAAACCCTGTAACTGCACTCGACCCCAAATCGTTTTCCCTTTACAGACTGGCTTTTTAATTTTATTAAAAAAAATTGGCTCAATAGAGAATAAATTTGACTTATAAGTTTCACTAAAGGACAACTTGTTGTATATTTGCAATGAATACAAATCCCAAAATCAGAACTGTAGTATTCTATAAAGACTACTTTAAAGCATTTTTTAGTAATCAACGAGAAAAGGTACAAAAGAAAATCATTTGGACATTAGAGCTCATTCAAGAATTAGATAAAGTCCCTGAAACCTATTTAAAACATCTGGAAAATACTGATGGACTTTATGAAATTAGAATACAACAAGGAAACGATATTTTTAGACTTTTTTGTTTTTTTGATAAAGGAAAACTGATTGTTATAGCCAACGGTTTTCAAAAGAAAACACAAAAAACACCTAAAAAGGAAATTGAAAAAGCATTACAAATAAAAGCCGAATATGAAAACAAATAAGCTACAAACACTTTCTGAATTTAAAGACGATTTCTATGGAAAAATAGGAACTGAAAAACGCACAGCCATAGAAAAAGGCTATCAAGAATTCAAATTGGGCGCTTTAATACATGAAGCCCGAATTGAAAAAGGATTAACCCAAGAACAATTGGCTGAGAAATGTGGCACAACCAAATCTTATATTTCCAAAATTGAAAATAACATCAAAGAAGTGCGTTTCTCTACCCTACAAAAAATTGTGGAATCCGGATTAGGTGGAAAATTAGAATTGAACATTAAATTGTAATTGATAAGCCACTGATTCCACAGATTAAACGGATTGGATCCATGCACCAATTACTACATTGATTCCTTTTCAAATTTTCAAATTGAACAATTTTCAAATTGTGTAATTGTTACATTATAAAATTTTCCTACATTTGAAAACCCTGTAACTGCACTCGACCCCAAATCGTTTTCCATTTACAGTTTTTATTAATTAAACAATTACAAGCGTTTGTAACGATTTGTATAGACAACATGCGTATATAAACAAGTTGACAGTAATTTTAAACCTCGATAAATCATGATATACAGAATTTACGAACAAGATTCTCAAACTTTACAAGAAAAACCTGAAACTGGAATGGGATATCAAATTATAAACGCATCACAATATAATAGAGGTTTTATTAGAAAATTTGTTGTTTACAACACAAACCTTGCAGTTGAACTTGATTCAAACTTTCAAACTTACAAAAGACTAATTGTAAATGAAGGTTACAAAGTTGCTTTAAGTAGAGCAACTGAACTTATGTTAGAAACTAATTCCATAAAAGTCTTTGACCACAATTCTGTTCGTGAAAATATAACATTGTCGGAAACCAAACGAATTGTAAATAAAAGATTTACAGGTGGAAAAGGCGCTACTGATAGCCCAAAAGTTTATGCAAATGGTTCTGACATCTATGTAAGAGTATCTGCTTATGAAGACGATAAAAGAATTGATTTTGAAAAAAAGAGGTTGAAACCTGGTACATTCACCACCTCTTTTAAAGATTATGGAGATTGTATTACGACTAATGACGACCCAATTGACAGATACGCATTACCAAATGATGAAAAAATAAAGTGGTCATTTTTCATTCAACCGAAAAATATAGACATCTTGCAGAAAGGAATTGTACAACCTGCATTTGGACATCAAGGTGGCGGAATTGAAGCATATTTTGAAAATGGTACTTCTGAAAACACTTACGCTTTAAAAAGAGAATATGGAAAATAGTAACCAATTAAAACTACCGACAAAATTTTCAAAACATCTAGAAAACCTTCCAGAACAAGGAATGGGTTATCAGATTGTTGATGTTGAGTTTTTTGACGGGAAAGTTCTAATTGACAGAATTGTTTTTAATTCAACTTATCTAAAACTGAATGAAAACGAAAAAATTGATTCTGAAAAAATTAGAAGCATAATAATAAAACATAAATAAAAAAACTACTGCCAACACAGGCTACAAGCAATTTGGGTATTAGGAAAACTTTAATGTTCGTTTTGTATTTGAAAGTTTAGTCTTTAACCGAAAATTCAGACTGCCTTAATCCACCAAATCTGCATGGCAAAACGTTAGGAGAAACCTAAAAAAAAACCAAAATTAACTATGAAGAAATTTATAAATCCTTTAATAATTGTTATTTGTACTGGTTTAATAATTACATTATCAGTATTTACTTATCAAGCTGTAATTGCAAACGGGAGTTGGGCATGGTTCATTGATTTTAAAGATGCTAATCAAACAATTAACAGTTACGGCTCAATTTCAACAGCAATAATTTCACTTTTATCTACAATTCTTCTTGTTTACACAATTCAAACACAACTCTTTCAATTTAAAAAGCAAACACAACAATTTGAATTGCAATTTGGATTACAGAAAACTCAGTTTGATAGTGAAAAACGTAAACAAGAATTTGATGAAAGAAAGGAAATGTACTTTCAATTAAAATTTGTTGACGTTTATGTAAATTCCTTTATAAAACACATAGAAGTTATGGGGCGTGAAATCATAACTTACATAAATTATGAAAAATCTAATCCTTTACTTCATGTCAATTTAAGCTTCAATATAAATAAAGACGCAGAAACATTAAATAAACTCGATGTAATATCACTATTTAAGACTTTTCAATTATTTTTTGAAAATGATAATGAAAATTGGGTCAAAAAATTTAATGAGTTATTTGGTATTATAACATTTTATAATGACTTATTAAACGAACTACTCATTAATAATAAAAAGCATGTCACAGAAAAATACGATCAAAAAGTAAATATGACTTTTGAAATAAATTCTGCTATGCAACTCGCTCAAACAATTTCAATCAACTACCGGAAAATTAGTTTCGATTACAAAGATTTACCATTTTACGTTGATTTAGAAAATTTAGTTTCTGATTATAATTCTTATTTAAAAACTAATATAAATAAGGAAGGTGATTTTGACTATATTTCTAAGAATATACTTTTACCATTTATTCAGAATGTATCTCCAATACTTCAAGATCCCAATATGGATGAATATGGATTATTTGAACTTCTAAATTTAGTTTCTAATATAAGAAAAAAGATAAATTTCATTAAAGTAACTGCAAATACATATGTGGAAAATATGGAAAAACGATCTAATGAATATTTTAAAGAAGGGAATGCACATCTAAAAAAATTAAAAGAAATTCAAGAACTAATTAATAATAAATTGTTAAACACTAGCATAGAGGATTTACGATAGGATTCTGCTAACTTATGCCAAATCTCAAGGCTAGGATTTTCGATAAGTTGTTTTTTTATTTTTCCTAACTACGTTTTCTCCAAGTGGAGAAAAATCGTTTTCCGAGCCACCAAGAGCTTTAGCTTGGGAAAGCTAAACTTAAACATAAACCCCAACACACCTTCCAAAACTCAACAGAAAAAACTAACTTTGGATGGTACACTTTGACACCAGCATAAATGACTTTAGAACACTATATCGACAACATCAATAAACGCTACCAATTGGGTAATGCGACGGAGCATACTTTTCGTGGCGACTTGCAACAACTTTTAGAAAGTCTAGTGCCTGACATTAGAGCGACGAACGAACCCAAAAGACAATCCTGCGGAGCACCCGATTATATCCTGACTAAAGGCGAAATTCCTGTTGGTTTTATTGAAGCAAAAGACATTGGCGACAAAGACCTGGAAGGTGCCAAAAAAAACAGGCAACAAAGAACAGTTTGACCGCTATAAAGCGTCGCTGAACAACTTAATTTTTACCGATTATTTAGATTTTCATTTATACATTGATGGCGTTTTTATTACTAAAATCGCCATTGCTACAATACATAACGGAGCTATCGTTCCATTGCCTGAAAACTTTGCCACCTTTACCAATCTGATTAAGGACTTTGCCTCTCACCTTGGGCAAACCATAAAAAGCAGTAAAAAATTAGCCGAAATGATGGCGGGCAAAGCCCGACTGCTTTCTGATGTGATTGAAAAGGCATTGACCACTGATGTTAGCAATCAGGAAGATAGCACCTTAAAGGATCAAATGGTGGCTTTCAAAGAAATCCTAATTCACGACATAACGCCCAAAGGATTTGCAGACGTCTATGCGCAAACTATTGCGTACGGAATGTTTGCAGCTCGTTTGCACGACCCCACTTTGCCTACTTTTAGCCGACAAGAAGCCGCGGAATTAATTCCAAAATCCAATCCGTTTTTACGCAAACTTTTTGGTTACATTGCGGGACCCGATATTGACGACCGTATCAAATGGATTGTAGACAGTTTGGTCGATATTTTCTTGGCGTGTAATGTAGAAGAAATTTTAAAGAACTACGGAAAGTCCACCAAAATGGAAGACCCCATCATCCATTTTTATGAAACCTTCCTGAGCGAATACGACCCAAAATTGCGAAAAGCACGTGGCGTTTGGTACACACCGGCACCCGTCGTTAATTTTATCGTTCGTGCCGTGGACGACATTTTAAAAACCGAATTTGATTTGCCGCAAGGTTTAGCCGATACCAGCAAAACCAAAATCAAAGTAGATCTACAAGGCAAAAAAGTAGAACAAGAAGTGCACAAAGTGCAAATTTTGGATCCCGCCACAGGAACAGGAACCTTCCTAGCCGAAACCATCAAACACATTCATAAAAAATTTGAAGGACAACAAGGCATTTGGAGCAATTATGTAGAAACCCATTTATTGCCTCGCCTGAATGGTTTTGAGTTACTTATGGCGAGTTATGCTATGGCACATTTGCAATTGGATTTATTGTTAACCGAAACTGGTTTCAAACCCACCAGCAACCAACGATTAAGAGTGTACCTGACCAACAGTTTAGAAGAAAGCCATCCCGATACAGGAACTCTCTTTGCCAATTGGTTAAGTAGCGAAGCCAATGAAGCCAATCACATCAAAAGAGATGCACCAGTGATGTGCATTATTGGGAACCCGCCGTATAGCGGAGAAAGCGCCAATAAAGGTGACTGGATTATGAGCCTAATGGAAGATTATAAAAAAGAACCAGGCGGTAAAGAAAAACTAAAAGAAAGAAATCCGAAATGGATTAATGATGATTATGTCAAATTTTTGCGTTACGGACAGCATTATATTGAAAAAAATGGAAGTGGTGTTCTAGCGTACATCAACCCACACGGCTTTTTAGACAACCCTACTTTTAGAGGCATGCGCTGGAACTTGCTTAAAACCTATGACAAAATTTATACCATAGACTTACACGGCAATAGTAAAAAGAAAGAAATTTCACCAGACGGGACTATTGATCAAAATGTGTTTGACATTATGCAAGGCGTATCAATTAACATCTTTGTAAAAACAGGAAATAAAAAAACGAACGAATTAGGTAAAGTATTTCATTTTGACGTTTGGGGAAAACGAGATAGTAAATACAATTTTTTATTTGATGTTAATTTAAATAAAATTAAATGGAATGAGTTAATTACTAATGAACCAGAATTGCTTTTTATTCCACAAGATTTTGAAATACAAACTAAATACAAAGTTGGTTTTTCATTAAAAGACTTCTTTCTAAAAAGTTCTGTTGGTGTTCAAACCCATAGAGATGAACTAGTAATTGATTTTTCAAAAGAAAATTTAAACAATCGGTTAAAGGAATTATTTATAACCGATAATTTAAAAATATTTGCATTAAAATATGAAGTAAAAGAAAGTAATTCTTGGAGCTTAGATTTAGCAATCAAAAAAGAAGTAGTTTTAAAAAACGAAAAAATTAGAAAAATCACATACAGACCTTTTGATGAAAGGAACATATATTATAGCGATAACTTTGTAGATAGAACAAGAAAAAATGTTGGAAAAGAAATCGTAAAGGAAAATCTAGTTTTAAATTTCCCTAAAATTGTAAAGGTTGATTGGTGTCATTCCTTAATAACTAAATCTATTCCTACTGCAATTTCTATGGATATTAACGGTACTTACTTTGCACCGCTTTACCAATATCCAGAAACCAACGGACAACAAACCATTGACCAAACCACAGAAAGAACACCCAATTTAAACCCTGAAATTGTCAAGCAAATAGCTGAACAGTTAGGATTTACTTTTGTGCCAGAGCGTCATTGCGAGGAACGAAGCAATCTCATCAATACAACCAAAGACTGCTTCGTGCCTCGCAGTGACAGCGATGATACCTTTGCACCCATTGACCTATTAGATTACATCTATGCGGTGTTACACTCTCCAACCTACCGTTATAAATACAAGGAATTTTTAAAAATAGATTTTCCAAGAGTGCCGTATCCAAAAGATGCCGCCACGTTTTGGCAACTAGTCAAATTAGGGGGTCAAATTAGACAAATCCATTTATTAGAAAGTGCAATTGTAGAAAAATACATCACAGGCTATCCTGAAGATGGTGACAATGTGGTTGTAAAACCCCGCTTCGTAAATTCCCCTCCTATGGAGGGGTGTCCGCAGGACGGGGTGGTCGGCAAAGTATACATCAACGACACCCAATACTTTTCAAATGTTCCAGAAGTCGCGTGGAATTTTTACATAGGCGGTTATCAACCCGCACAAAAATGGCTCAAGGACAGAAAAGACCGTAAATTAGAGTTTGACGATATTTTACATTATCAAAAAATCATAGTCGCTTTATCTGAAACAGACAGATTGATGAAAGAGATTGATGCCATTGAGATAGAGTAAATACATAAGAGATGAAAAAAGTGGTAAGTTCCATTATAGAACTTACCACTTTTTTAGTACTTGACAAAGCCTCTTTTAGCACAATTACCTTGTTCGTACGTTAAATAACTTAAATTACTCACAAACTATAATTCCGTCCCTACGGGACTTATTCTCTTTCTTTCTATGGGTTTTTACCAAAATGCAACTCCTATCGGAGTTAATCAGAAAGATACCTTAAAGTCAAATTATCACGTGCGGTTTAGTATTGGTAAACCTGTATTAAATCCCGTAGATTTGAGATTAAGAGGAGGAAGCCCAGTGGGCTTCAGGTATAAACAAAAAACCCTTCATCAATGATGAAGGGTTTTCAAAAGACTTGAGGGGTATGCCCGACTGAGCGAAGCTAAAGGCGACATTTGAGATTAAGAGGAGGAAGCCCAGTGGGCTTCAGGTATAAAACAAAAGAACCCCAACTTTTACAAGTTGGGGTTCCATAAAGAAAGGCGACGACATACTCTCCCACATAACTGCAGTACCATCTGCGCAGGCGGGCTTAACTACTCTGTTCGGGATGGGAAGAGGTGAGCCCCGCCGCAATAACCACCTTAAGAAGTTATAATTGCTTTGGGCAATTTTTCAATAGTTAATTATCAATTATACATTGTTAATTATCCATTGAACAATATCTTAACATACTGAGATAAAGAAAAGTAATTAGAAAATTTCATCTGGCACCCGGAGGTGCCAGAGGATTGTACATAAGCTTACGGGTTATTAGTACTACTCGACTATGACATTACTGCCTTTACATCTATAGCCTATCAACGTGGTCATCTTCCACGACCCTTAAAAGAAATCTCATCTTGTGGTGGGTTTCGCGCTTATATGCTTTCAGCGCTTATCCCTTCCAAACGTAGCTACTCTGCGGTGCCCCTGGCGGGACAACAGATACACTAGAGGTTTGTCCAATTCGGTCCTCTCGTACTAGAATCAGATCCACTCAAATTTCTAACGCCCACAGTAGATAGAGACCGAACTGTCTCACGACGTTCTGAACCCAGCTCGCGTGCCACTTTAATGGGCGAACAGCCCAACCCTTGGGACCTTCTCCAGCCCCAGGATGTGACGAGCCGACATCGAGGTGCCAAACCCCCCCGTCGATATGAGCTCTTGGGGGAGATCAGCCTGTTATCCCCGGCGTACCTTTTATCCTTTGAGCGATGGCCCTTCCATGCGGAACCACCGGATCACTATGCTCTACTTTCGTACCTGATCGACCTGTATGTCTCTCAGTCAAGCTCCCTTATGCCATTGCACTCTACGCACGGTTACCAAGCGTACTGAGGGAACCTTTAGAAGCCTCCGTTACTCTTTTGGAGGCGACCACCCCAGTCAAACTACCCACCAAGCAATGTCCCCCGCATAGCGGGGTTAGGCCTCAGATAAACAAAGGGTTGTATTTCAACAATGACTCCACAACGCCTGGCGACGCCACTTCATAGTCTCCAACCTATCCTACACATCATTTATCCAAGGTCAATACTAAGCTATAGTAAAGGTGCACAGGGTCTTTTCGTCCCACTGCGGGTAAACGGCATCTTCACCGTTACTACAATTTCACCGAGCTCATGGCTGAGACAGTGTCCAGATCGTTACACCATTCGTGCAGGTCGGAACTTACCCGACAAGGAATTTCGCTACCTTAGGACCGTTATAGTTACGGCCGCCGTTTACTGGGGCTTCAATTCAATGCTTCTCCGAAGATAACATCTCCTCTTAACCTTCCAGCACCGGGCAGGTGTCAGGCCCTATACTTCATCTTACGATTTTGCAGAGCCCTGTGTTTTTGATAAACAGTCGCCTGGACCTCTTCACTGCGGCCAGCTTGCGCTGGCGACCTTTCTCCCGAAGTTACAGGTCTATTTTGCCTAATTCCTTAGCCATGAATCTCTCGAGCACCTTAGGATTCTCTCCTCGACTACCTGTGTCGGTTTGCGGTACGGGTACTTATTACCTGAAGTTTAGAGGTTTTTCTTGGAAGCCCTTAGGCGCACTATCTCTTTGACCGAAGTCTCCGAGTACTATCGTATTTCCCCAAGAAGCGTGGATTTGCCTGCGCTTCTTATAGGTAGGTACTTCAACGAACTATTCCGTCAGTTCGCGGCGCTTTCATCACTCCGTCACCCCATCACAGTAATAAGTAGTACGGGAATATTAACCCGTTGGCCATCGACTGTCCCTTTCGGGTTCGCCTTAGGTCCCGACTAACCCACAGCTGATTAGCATAGCTGTGGAAACCTTAGTCTTTCGGTGTGCGGGTTTCTCGCCCGCATTATCGTTACTTATGCCTACATTTTCTTTTCTAACCAGTCCAGCATACCTTACGATACACCTTCAACCCTGTTAGAATGCTCCCCTACCACTTGTATATAATACAAATCCATAGCTTCGGTACTATACTTATGCCCGATTATTATCCATGCTCGTCCGCTCGACTAGTGAGCTGTTACGCACTCTTTAAATGAATGGCTGCTTCCAAGCCAACATCCTAGCTGTCTGGGCAGACAAACCTCGTTCTTTCAACTTAGTATAGATTTGGGGACCTTAGCTGATGGTCTGGGTTCTTTCCCTCTCGGACTTGGACCTTAGCACCCAAGCCCTCACTGCTGGTAAACATTATATAGCATTCGGAGTTTGTCAGGAATTGGTAGGCGGTGAAGCCCCCGCATCCAATCAGTAGCTCTACCTCTATATAACTTAAATCCAGCGCTGCACCTAAATGCATTTCGGGGAGTACGAGCTATTTCCGAGTTTGATTGGCCTTTCACCCCTACCCACAGGTCATCCGAAGACTTTTCAACGTCAACCGGTTCGGTCCTCCACTGTGTGTTACCACAGCTTCAACCTGCCCATGGGTAGATCACACGGTTTCGCGTCTAACACTACTGACTAAAGCGCCCTATTCAGACTCGCTTTCGCTACGGATCCGTGACTTAACCACTTATCCTTGCCAGCAACGTTAACTCGTAGGCTCATTATGCAAAAGGCACGCCGTCACCCCACGAAAGGGCTCCGACCGCTTGTAAGCGTATGGTTTCAGGATCTATTTCACTCCGTTATTCACGGTTCTTTTCACCTTTCCCTCACGGTACTGGTTCACTATCGGTCTCTCAGGAGTATTTAGCCTTAGCGGATGGTCCCGCCAAATTCAGACAGGGTTTCACGTGCCCCGCCCTACTCAGGATACCACTATCCTTTACACTCATTACCTATACGGGACTATCACCCTCTTTGGTTCTACTTTCCAGTAGATTCTAGTTCTTTGTGCAAGAAATGTCGTGGTCCTACAACCCCAACATTGCCGTAACAACATTGGTTTGGGCTAATCCGCGTTCGCTCGCCACTACTTACGGAATCACTTTTGTTTTCTTCTCCTCCGCCTACTTAGATGTTTCAGTTCAGCGGGTTTGCCCACCTATCGGTGTACTATGTCTTCAACATAGTGGGTTGCCCCATTCAGGTATTTACGGATCGTATCGTGTGTGCCAATCCCCGTAACTTTTCGCAGCTTATCACGCCTTTCATCGCCTCTGAGAGCCTAGGCATCCCCCATACGCCCTTATTTTGCTTATTGTACCAAC
>JACCDU010996482.1_pt1 | contig 10865 bp, 8 predicted proteins | sample 7446081 | NCBI WGS metagenome assembly JACCDU01 (sample SAMN15323447, study PRJNA562643) | freshwater metagenome | isolation source: river surface water | place: USA:Blue River Watershed | collected 2017-08-17
AATCAACTTGGCTGTAATCGTATTTCTCTCCGTGTATTTTGATGCTGTCTTGAATAAAAGCTTCAACTTCCTTCATTTGAAGTTTGTGCTGATCAATAATAGCACAATGTGGGCAAGCACTTCCCGTTAGGTGATTTTGCGGTTCTTGATTGAAAGCGCCATGGGTAGGGCAGATGATTGTTACTTTCTTAGTCTGATTCAGATAATGTACCTGGCTGTAATTATATTTTGATCCATGAACATTCTTTGCTCTTTCCAAGAATTGATCGATGCCTAAGTGACGCTTTTCAATTTGACTATTTCTTCCACATAAAGGACAACCTTGCTTTTGATTTAAATGAGCGTCAGCTTGCTGTTCAAACCAACCATGTTCAGGACATAGAATCCTGACTTTTGCAGATATCTTTGAGTATGATGCTTGATCATATTTATATTTCGACAAGTGGATTTCGTTGGCTTTCAATTCAAAATCCTCGAAGCTGATTCGCCTTTGTTTTGCTGCACCAGATTTCCCACAAATAGGGCATCCTTGACCTCTCTTTAATTGGTCGAATGAGCTTAAAAATGAACCATGAATTTTACAAATGAGTTCTAGTTTTGACTTACTCGTTGTGTATTTCAATTTTGAGTAATCATATCTATCGCCATGAACTTGACGGATGATATCTAGAACTTCAAATTGATTTAATTTTTTGGCCATTTAAATTTTGAAAATAAAATTTTTGCTCAAAAAAATTGGTGAAAATTTAATTGTAGTAAAAGTAATAGAATAAGAATTTTATTCATAATTCCTTTTAAGTTCTCGATAATCAAAAAATTCTAAAATAACGTTATCACCGCCAATCGCAGAAACAAATTCAACATATTCATCCTTGTTGATTCTTGTCAGGTCATCAAATACAATTGCTATAATAATTGATGTTGTTTTAGAAGGTCTGTTAAATGCAATTTCAATCTTTGGTTTTTTAGCCAGAAATTCTTGAATTTTAAGTTTTAATTTTTTGTCCGACCGTGAAAATTGCCAGAATTTAACTTCAACTATAAAAGTCGAATTTCTGTTTGTTCCAAATCCATCAAATTCAAAGTGTGCCAATGGTGTTCTCAATCGAACTTGTGGTTTGAGGATAACGTTGTACTTTAGGTTTAACTCATTTAAAGTCCATTTCTCAGAATTAGTATACATTTTAAGTAATTCGGAAACAGTAATATCAGAGCTTTGAGAGCCATCAACAGTATCTTGATTTTTTGAATTTTCTGATAATTTTGTTACGTCTGAATTATCTTTTTCTGAAAAATCTTCAGACTTTGGAGAGGTTTCAAGGCTTTTAACCTCATCTTGAATTCGTTTAATCCTTTTATTTTCATCTATTGTTTGAATGAAAGAGTCATCATCTCTAAAATCGCTTGGTGAGTAAAGTTTCTCATGATGGAAAATAACTAAGTAAATAAATGCGGCAAGAATAATTATTGGAAAAATGATAACAAACCAAATCAATGGAAGTCGTTCATATGCATATTCTAGATTTGTAATACTAGTGCTTAACACGAGGCATGAAAAACCATAAATCATTGATACGAATAATGCAATGATCCCAAGTGGATTTCGAGTTAAATTTTTTATGTTGCTGAGAAATTCCATGGGTCTTTTATTCGATAAATTAACAAAAGGGTATTGGGTTAAACTTTGTTTTGATTTTCGACAAATTAATTCGTTTTTGATTAATTAAATTTTGTCTAAAATATCTCGGCTTAACCCTTGATATCCCTTGAATCAATTCCTTAAGACTTCAAGTCACGGCTTTTACTATTTGTCTTTATTCAATCAATATAATTTGCTGTTTGATTATCTAATCACTTGAAGCGGTGCAGATTTAAAAGTTCCATTTTCGTTAATTCTAACAATATAGCTTCCAGGACATAATGTTGTAATATTTATTTGTGAAGTTGAATTTCCCTGGAGTACCTCATGCCCTTGTAAATCAAAAATTACATATGATACATTTTGAGAATCATCCGTAGAAAAATAAATAATTTCATTTGCAGGGTTAGGATATATACTTGCTTGGTATTGATTAACTTCTGAAATACCTACAAATGACTGGTAATCACATGTTTCCGAAATTCCAGTCGAATAAATTCCAGAATTTTGTTCATTATAACAACGTAAGCCAGAGATATAGGCTTCACTACATGTATAACTCCATTCAGGAAATAAATTGAACATATATTTGATATCACCAATACGCTCAATTATGTAAGAATTATAGGAGAAATCTGAAATGTTATCAAAGTGTGTGGTATAAGTAACATCAAATCGTTTTAATTCTATTCCATTAATGGTGACCAGATCTATAGCGTTGATAGAAATTGAAATAGTGTCTTCATCACTTAGGTCAGGAACTCGAATATCCCAAGAATCACCTTGATTCGCATTCATGCAATATAATACTTGAAAAGAATCATATGTTGGCTCGTAAAAAAAGACAGTGTCATTTGAATAGTAAGTATATTTCACGCTTTGTTGATCACCACAAAATAGTGGCGTATTAACAATCAATTTATTGCAACTAATCCCTTGAATGGTGGTATCCCCAGATGACGAAATTTGAATAAAGTCTTCAAGTATTGGATTAGGAACTAAGAATATCTTTGAATAATACCAATTAGTCCCATCAGGTCCAAAAAACTGGGCAAATGTTGAATTGGTTACAAGTATTGTGATTATCACAGAAATTTTGATTAACTTTTTCATAGCACGTTGATTTAGATTGATTTTAGTTTGAATCAAATTTAGATTATGCAGAATTTTAATAATTTGCTTTTGTGCAAGTCTTGAGCCATTCAAATTGAACAAATCATCAGTATTTATTGACGTTGTCTCGCTTTCCTATTATTTATCAGGAATAATTATTCTAGTAAGAACACATGAATTATTAGTATTTCTACCCAGCAAGATTTTTAATTCGAAATAAAAAATTAGTACATGTACTAATTAAAGGTGTAATTATACCAAATATAATCCTCGACTTTTTGCTGGAAACTCGATAAAATAAAGCCTTTAGGGGAAAGGAGTGTATGATGAACTTGAAAATGATTTAATATTAAAGTCTATTTTTGGCTCCTAACCAATTAAATCAAAAAATATGTCATTTTACGGAAACGAAGGCGAATTTGTAACTTTGAACGATGCGTCACGCTGGACTGCTAACTACCGAAATACAATCCAACCTGGAGATGTCATTGCAGAATTTTTAGGCAAAGAAAAAATCCTAGAATTATTAAGTCAAGAAGGTTGTGTTGGTATACGTTTTTATTACGCTATCAACGATAGCGGAGAGAAGATTTTAGTTTTAGTAGGTGCCGATAGTGATGGAAATGATATGGAGAATGGGTTAATTTTAGATCATGGGCAACTTTGCCCTCCCCTTTGTCCGAAAAAAAACAGTCTTAATTCTTAATGATTATCTTTACTTATATTGTTTTTATATTAACAGGAATAAGCTATATATTTAGTTTGTATTCAGTTAGATTGGCGGGTCAAGGTCAACCCGATATAACGTTTGTTAAATACTATTCATTATCAGGATTAATCGGACACATACTTTTTTTCATTTCATCTTATTTTTTTTTAAACTCTAATCCTGTTGCTCATTTTCTTACTACAATTCAATTTTTTATATTCCTTTATTATCTAATAAATTTTAATATAAATAAGAATTGTCTGAAAATTCTTGGATTGATTTCTTTAATCATTTTTATGTATAATGGAATTATTAAAAGAAATGGACTTCTAAATATAGATGACGTGAATTTCACTTTTTGTAATTTATTTTACATTTTTTTGACTATTAAAATATTGAGTTACCAACTAAAAAATAATGAAGTTAATTTTGGTAATACAATATTATTCTCTACAATTTTTATTTGTACTTCAAGTAGATTTATTTTAGGAATTTTTGAAAATGAAATTCGAGAAAGTTTAACTTCTGCCTCTTTTTTTCTATTGATATCTTTGAATATAATCACGCTTTTTCAAAATATTTTTTTTAGCATTTCTCTATGGAAATTGAAAGAAGCTTAATTCAACTGATTCTTTCAGTTTTGTTTACCAGCGGTTTATCCGTTGGAATAGTTTACGTGCTATTTAGCTCGTACCGAAAACGAAAGAAGTTAGAAGAGCAACACATACTTGCTTTAAAAGAAAAAGAACTCGAACTTATCAATGCAGTTGTAAAAGCTCAAGAAGATGAGCGAACGCAAATAGCACGAAATTTACATGATGATGTTGGGGCTACGCTTTCGATGACACAGCAAAAGTTGTCGGAAGCAACCCTCCATTTAAATAAGGATTCTGATGCAATCCAAGATATTTTATCGGTTGCAGATATGATAGAGAAGTCAGTAACCAGTTTGAGGTCTATAACCAATGGTATGTTGCCGCATTATTTGCTCAATTTTGGATTAAGAAAATCAGTAGATCGTTTATTTGAAAATGCGCAAGAAAGCATCGGAAAGCCTTGTCTTGTGGTAAAGCACCTTCCTGCATCGGTGACAATAACAAAGGAGAGAGAGATTCAGATTTATTATATTATTTCTGAACTACTCAATAACTTAATTAAACACGCCAAACCTAATTTTATTGACGGCGAATTTTCGAAGTCTGGAGCTATGATTTCTTTTAGCTTAAGTCACGATGGAGTAGCAATAAGTCAGTCAGATTACGAATACCTTCAACTTAGAAACACAGGGATTGGATTGTCTTCAATTGCTCATAGAGTTACGATATTAAAAGGGTCATTGGATTTTGTTCGTGCTGAGAGAGGAGGTAAAATAACCTTGAAAATTCCAATCAACAATTAAATCTAAGAGCATGGCACTAAAGAAACGAGGAGAGAAGGGTGGTCTTAAAATCAGAATCGGTATAGCAGATGACCATACGCTAGTTCGTGAGGGATTGGAAGCAGCGCTTAAAAATGAAGAAGGAATTTCCGTTGTATTTGACGCTGAAAATGGTGTTGAATTTCTTGAAAAACTTAAATCCAAAACTATTGATGTTGCTTTATTGGATCTGGATATGCCAGTGATGAGTGGCAAGGAGGTCTTAGAGAAATTGACAAAAAAATATCCTGAAATTGGGGTTATCGTCATTAGTATGCATACCAATGTGCATATCGTGGCCGAGCTCATTCAAATGGGAGCCAAGAGCTATCTTAAAAAGGATTGCAAGGTCGAAGAGCTTGTAGATGCTATTTATAATGTTCAATTCGATGGTTATCATTCTACCGATATTGTCAGTGAGGCAATGTTCATTCAAGTCAAAAAAAATAACCAACGAGAAGAAGCCATGGCATACTTCAATTTTTCTGAACGAGAAATGATGGTTATCCGTTTGATCTGCTCTGGTAGCACCAGCGAAGAAATTGGTTCACGCCTTGATTTATCCAAGAAAACCATCGACCGAACCCGCTCCAAATTATTCAAACTTCTTAACGCAAAAACTACAGCTGATTTTGCCCGCATATGCATTGAGAAAGGGTTGTATCAGCCGATTGGGAGGGGGTGAGGAAGGTTAAACTCCAAATTTAATTTCTCTTTGTAAAGTAATAGTGACTTATACTTGAATAATAATTTTAGAAAGCTTTAAAATCCAATTCAGAAAAGATGAGCTTACTCACAACAAAAATATCGGGAAATGAAATTAGACAGTATGTAGCTGACGAAGCAACGAAATTTAGCATACCATCTGAAGCAACTAAATCTTGGATTGAAAATTTCAAACTTGTTAAGGAAAGTATAACTACTCAAGGACTAAGAAACCCTCAATTAGGTGCGATTCACTCTATTTCATCGCATTGGACTCATTCATCAGAAATCGGAACAGTAGTTCTTCCTACAGGTACGGGAAAAACTGAGATAATGTTATCGGTACTAATATCGGAACAAATTGAAAAGTTATTGGTAATTGTACCAACTGATCCATTACGAAGTCAAATTTCAAATAAATTTCTTACACTTGGTTTATTATCTAAATTGGGACTAATAAATAAATCAACTATTTATCCTGTTGTTGGCGTTATAAAGAAGAGTTTTATTGATTCTAAAGATCTTAATGAATTTTTAAGTAAATGTAATGTTATCGTTGCAACAGCAAGTATTATATCAAGAATGACCGCAACACTCTTAACAGAGTTAACAAACAGTATTGATACTATTTTTATAGACGAAGCGCATCATACCGAAGCAACATCCTGGAATCTTTTAAGGGATAATTTTACTAACAAAAGAATTATTCAATTCACAGCAACGCCATTTAGAAATGACAATAAGCAAATTGGCGGGAAAATAATTTACAATTATCCATTAAGAAAGGCACAGTTAGAAGGATACTTTAAGCCTATTAATTTTATTAAGATTTACGAATATTCAACTTCTAATAAAGATATTGCATTAGCAGAAAAAGGAGTTGAACAGTTGCGATTGGACAAACAAACATATCAACACATATTACTTGCAAGAGTTGGAACAAAAGCCAGAGCAGATTTGGTATTTGAAATATATAATCAATATTCACCTGAATTTAGAGTTGTCAAAATTCATTCAGGAATGGGAGTACGAGATAAACGAGATATTCAATCTCGAATCCTAAACAGAGAAGTGGATATTATTGTTTGTGTCGATATGCTTGGTGAAGGTTTTGACTTGCCAAATTTAAAAATTGCAGTATTTCATGATATAAGGCAAAGTCTACCTATTACACTACAATTCATTGGTCGATTTACGAGAACTAGATATGACGAAGAACTTGGGAAAGCAACTATAATAGCAAATCTTGCTGATATTGATGTAGGTGATGAACTTGATGCTTTGTATGCAAGAGACCCCGATTGGAATATCTTATTACCGATGTTAAGTGATAATAGGACCCAAAAAGAAATAGATATTTACAATTTCATTCAAGGGTTTCGTGAATCTGAAGATTTTCCGATATCATTACAAAGTATCAAACCTGCTTTAAGTACGGTTGTTTTTAAGAATAATACAGACACTTGGTTTCCGACCAATTACATAAATGGATTTTCAAGCCCTCAATCATATGAATTCATAAGGCATAACTACAATCCTAATGAAAAAATATTGGTAATTGTTACAGTTAAGAAACTTAAAGTAGATTGGATTAATAATGAAAATATAACTGACTTAATTTGGAACTATTATTTAGTTTATTGGGACACGCAAAGAAATCTTCTATTTATTCATAGTTCAGATAATTCTAGCTTACATATAGACTTGGCTAAATCAATAATAAGCTCTAATGCCGAATTAATAACTGGCGACAATGGCGGTAAAATTTTCAGAGTATTAAGTGGAATAAATAGGTTCAAATTACAAAACGTAGGATTAACTGAGAATATTGGGAAATTGATTCGATTCGTGATGAGAGTAGGTTCAGATATTGAACCAGCTTTGACAAAAGCTTCAATTAATAGAGCAAAAAAGGCAATGATTTTTGGTGTTGGATATGAAAATGGTGAAGAAGTTTCAATAGGCTGTTCTTACAAAGGCAGGATTTGGAGTAGACGTAAAAATGATATTCCAACATTAATAAAATGGTTTAATCACATTGGAAGTAAAATAACAGATGAAAAAATAGATGCTGAAGAAGTTCTTAATGGAGCGTTAGTTGCAAAACCTGTATTAGAGAGACCTAATATAATACCTTATCTTATTGATTGGAATGAAAATGTATATAAGCAAAGCGAGACCAGATATGTTTTTTCAATTGATAATGTTAATTATGAACTTTATAATATTAACCTTATACTAGTCAACCCTTCTGAAACGGGAAACATCAGAATAGGTATTGAATACAATGGAAACAATGTAATTGAATTTGAACAGGAGTTTTATACAGACATCAATAATAATCCTACATTCAGATTTAAAAAATTAAATAGTTTGCAAACAGCAACAGTAACTGTAGGCACTAAAACTGTATTATTAGAAAATTATTTCTATTACGAAACTCCGTCAATATGGTTTGCAAACGGTGACTATATAGAAGGGAATAATTATTATGAGATAAAAAGTATTTTACAACCCTTCAACATAAATGAAATTGAAGCTTGGGACTGGACCGGTGTTGATTTAAGTTTAGAATCTCAAAAGTATAATCCTAAAATTCAGAATTCAATACAATTCAAGGTTATAGAAAAACTCAAGCACCAACCATATGATATAATTTTTGATGATGATGGATCTGGCGAGATTGCGGATATTGTGACTTTAAAAGTAGAGATTGATAAAATTAAAGTTGAATTGTATCATCTAAAATACGCTATTGATGGCGTTACAAGTAGGCAAATTAAAAATCTATATGAAGTTTGCGGTCAAGCTCAAAAATCGTTGAATTGGAAATTTAAAAAAGGAAAAGAATTATTAGAACACTTATTAAGAAGAGAAACTTTGAGATTAGAAAGACACCAAGATTCTAGATTTGAAGTTGGAGACAAACAAAAGTTAATTGAAGTTTTGGACTTGGTAAATAACAGAATTCCACTTGAATTTCAAATCAACATAGTTCAACCAGGTATTTCCAAACAATATATTTCGGAACAACAACTTACATTACTGGGAGCAACTGAAACTTATTTAATGGAAAGAGCAATAACTAAATTAAAGGTAATTGGCAGTAATTGATTGAAAAATTGATTCCAAAAAAGCAACTTAAAGAAATATTTAAGTAGGAGATAATTTAGTTTTATTTCTATCAGAATTGGTTCTTGACCGAAAGATAAATACGCTGTAAAACCAACAGAAAACAGAAAAAATTAAATAAAGTTAATGATTAAACATCTCAACTATGAAATATAAATCAATAACCATTATTAATCTTAAAGGAATAAAAAAAGTGAAAATTGATTTTACCGACAATCGAATATTGACACTTGTTGGACTAAATGAATCTGGTAAAACAACTATTCTTGAAGGAATGCACCTATTTTATAAATTGGTGAAAGGTGAAAAATTAAAACCAAATGATTACAACGAAATAAGACCAAAAGGAATTGGTTTCAGTGATTCAATAAAAGTTAAAGCAGAACTAGAATTTGAAAAAGAAGATTTCAATAAAATTCAAGCATACGCAAAAAAGGAGGGGCATACAACTAAATTCAAATTTCCTTCAACATTTGAGTATACATATTCATTCAATTATAATCTGCATAAGTATAAAGACACAGAAACATTTGCAAACTTTGCTGTAAAATCAATCACTGCAAAGGACGTCTTATATAAATCAAATAATGATCTCTGGCAAAAAATCGTTCTTTTCATTAAATTGAATTTGATTCCCGATATTCTTTATTATGAAGATTTTGTTTTCGAAATTCCAAATGAAATTTCCTTCTCCTTTGGTGAAGAAAATAATGAACAAGAGAATTATTTTGAATGGAAATTAGTTCTCGATGACATACTAAAATCTATTGAACCTCAGTTTACCTCTTTTCAGGAAAACGTTGTGAATATTTGGCAGTCAGATAATGATTTAGCTCGCCAAATTATAAATGCTATGGAGCAGCAACTTGATAAAGTAATAACTTTTGCATGGCAAGAACTATTTAGATCTACTGAAACTCAAAAAGGAACTAAAAGATTGAATTTCAAAGAAATAAAAATTGTTTGTAACCAAAATGAAAATGGATTAGAAATTTCTTTCAAGGTGAAATCTGATTCTGGAAAAGAGTTTTCAATAAATGAAAGAAGCAAAGGATTTAAATGGTTCTTTTCCTTTTTAATTTTTACGGAATTCAGAAAAAATAGAGCTAAAAATATTCTTTTTCTTTTAGATGAACCAGCATCAAACCTTCATACGACGGCTCAAATAAAAATTCTTGATGCGATAAATCAACTGAGTGACAAATCGATGATTGTTTATTCAACTCACAGCCAACACTTAATAAATCCAGAATGGTTAAAAGGTGCTTATGTTGTAGAAAACGAAGCCATTTCCGAGGAAAATTTAGAAGGAGCTTTGACTGATACAGAAGCTAAAATTAATGTTTCAAAGTATTTTTATTTTGTAAATAAATCAAAGGATGTTTCGAAAAGCATTTTTTTTCAACCCATATTAGATAGGCTAGAATATCAACCTAGTAAACTAGAATTGAAACCTCACATTACAATTTGTGAAGGGAAATTTGATTGGTATACGTTTAAATATTTTTCTGAAATAATTTTCAAGGACGAATTTGAATATAATTTTTATCCTGGGACGGGTAAAGATAATTTAGGTGACATAATTAGACTTTATCTATCTTGGGGGTGCGACTTCACAGTAATACTAGATGGCGATATTCCTTCTCAAATTGCAAAGGATAACTATATAAAAAATTTGCCAGGGGTGGTTGATGAAAAAATTTATACCTATAACGACATTCTATCATTTGAATACCCTACCGAGGAACTTTTTACTACTCAAGATAAAGAGAAAATTTGCGACAACGCATTTGGTGAAGGAACTTATAAGCTAATTAAAGACCATAAAAAACAATTTAAATCCAAATTTAATCATGCAATAATACAATTATTAATACAGCGTAAGCATCTGGATTTACAAGAGACAACTTGTTCCAATTTTCGTAAAATATTAATGTTCATTAGGAATAAGAAAAAATGCTAAACTATTGAACAGATTCAAATGATGAATGAAAGGAAAGATTAGTCATTTAATTAGGAGTCAGTATTTAAAAATTTAAGTATGTACCAAAAATATTGATTCTTGGCAGAACAAATTCCAATTTTTCCATACGTTTTGATTCCTTTTAAAATTTTAAAAACCACCTCAATTTTACCCTCATTTATCCGCA
>JACCDU010096101.1_pt1 | contig 10864 bp, 10 predicted proteins | sample 7446081 | NCBI WGS metagenome assembly JACCDU01 (sample SAMN15323447, study PRJNA562643) | freshwater metagenome | isolation source: river surface water | place: USA:Blue River Watershed | collected 2017-08-17
GCCGCAAGGGCTTCGCCTACGGCCGCAGCGGCCGGCCGGTGCAGCAGGCGCAGCTGCTGCAAAGCGTGCTGGCCGGCGTGCAGCTGGCCTACCAGAACCTGGAGTCGGTGGAACTGGGCGTGACCACAGTGGACACCTACTTCGACACCCTGGGTGGCGTGAGCCGCGCGATCCAGCGGGCCAAGGGGCCGGACGCGGCGACCGCGCCGGTCTACATCGGCGACCAGACCCGCGACGCCAACGGCGGCGGCACCGTGCGCACGCTGACCGAGCAGGTGGCGCTGGAGACCCGCACCCGCATGCTCAATCCCAAGTGGTACGAGGGCCTTCTGGCCCACGGCTACGAGGGCGTGCGCCAGATCGAGGCGCACCTGACCAACACCATGGGCTGGTCGGCGACCACCGGGCAGGTGCAGCCCTGGGTCTACCAGCAGGTCAGCGAGACCTTCGTGCTGGACCCCGCGATGCGCGAGCGCCTGGCCCGCCTGAACCCCACCGCCGTGGCCCGCGTGGCCTCGCGCCTGCTGGAGGCCAACGAACGCAAGTACTGGCAACCCGACGCCAGCGTGCTGGAGGCGCTGCGGCGCGCCGGCGAGGAGCTGGAAGACCGGCTCGAAGGCATTTACGAAGAGAGCACCGGATGACCCTCACCACTTCCATTCCCGTGACCGACCTGCGTCGCGGCAGCCACCGGCCCGATGGCGAGGGCAGCGTGCAGGTGCAGCTCGACGCCAGCGTGAAGATCGGCAATGCCAAGGTCTTCGCCATCTACGGCAAGGGCGGCATCGGCAAGAGCACCACCTCCTCCAACCTGTCGGCGGCGTTTTCCCACATGGGCAAGCGGGTGCTGCAGATCGGTTGCGACCCCAAGCACGACTCCACCTTCACGCTGACCAAGAAGATGCTGCCCACCGTGATCGACGTGCTCGAGACGGTGGACTTCCATCCCGAGGAGCTACGGCCCGAGGACTTCGTCTTTCCCGGCTACAACGGCGTGATGTGCGTGGAGGCCGGCGGCCCGCCCGCCGGCACCGGCTGCGGCGGCTACGTGGTGGGCCAGACGGTGAAGCTGCTCAAGGAGCACCACCTGCTGGAGGACACCGACGTGGTGATCTTCGACGTGCTGGGCGACGTGGTGTGCGGCGGCTTCGCGGCGCCGCTGCAGCACGCGGACCGCGCGCTGATCGTCACGGCCAACGACTTCGACTCCATCTTCGCGATGAACCGCATCGTGCAGGCGATCGGCGCCAAGGCCAGGAACTACAACGTGCGCCTGGGCGGCGTGATCGCCAACCGCAGCGCCGGCACCGACCAGATCGACAAGTACAACGAGCGCATCGGCCTGAGCCTGGCGGCGCACTTCCCGGACCTGGACGCGATCCGCCGCAGCCGGCTGAAGAAGTCCACCCTGTTCGAGATGGAGGACTCGCCCGGCCTGCAGGCGGTGAAGGACGAGTACATGCGGCTGGCGGCCAAGCTGTGGCTGGGGACCGACCCGCTGGCGGCGGTGCCGATGAAGGACCGCGACATCTTCGACCTGCTGGGGTTCGACTGATGAACGACACGCACTACCTCGAGCGCCGCGGCCAGATCGAGACCTACTTCGACCGCACCGCCGTCCAGGCCTGGGAGCGCCTGACCTCGGACGCGCCGGTGGGCCGCATCCGTGCCACCGTGCGCGCCGGGCGCGACCGCATGCGCGAAACGCTGCTGTCCTGGCTGCCCGAGCGCATGGACGGCCTGCGCCTGCTGGATGCGGGCTGCGGCACGGGCGCACTGGCGCAAGTGGCGGCCGAGCGTGGCGCCCACGTGGTGGCCATCGACCTGTCGCCCACGCTGGTGGGGCTGGCGCAGGAGCGGCACCGCCTGTCGGCACGGCAGGTCGCCGGCCGCATCGAGTTCCGCTCCGGCGACATGCTGGATCCCGCACTCGGCGAATTCGACCATGTGGTGGCGATGGACTCCCTGATCCATTACGACACCCCGCACATCGTGCACGCGCTGTTGGCGCTGTCGCAGCGCACGCGCGGCAGCCTGCTGTTCACCTTCGCGCCGCGCACGCCGCTGCTGGCGGTGATGCACCGCGTGGGCCGCCTTTTCCCGCGCTCGGACCGCTCGCCCTCGCTGGCGCCGCAGGCCGAGCCGGTGCTGCGACAGGGGCTTCGCACCGCGCTGTCCGCCGGCGGCTGGGCCGAGGGCCGCAGCGAACGCGTGGCCAGCGGCTTCTACACCTCGCAGGCCTGGGAGTGGAAACGGTGATCCGCCTGCGCCCGCCCGCCTGGGCGCTGCAGTTCGCAGCGCAGTACGTGCCGTTCGCCGACGCGGCGTCGCCGGACCTGCCGCTGGGCCGCCTACTGCGGCTGTCGCTGTTCCAGGTGGCCATCGGCATTGCCACGGCCTTGCTGGTGGGCACCCTGAACCGGGTGATGATCGTGGAGCTGGGCGTGCCCGCCTGGTGGGTGGCGCTGTCCGTCGCCCTGCCCCTGGTGTTCGCGCCGCTGCGCGCCTTCATCGGCTACCGCAGCGACACGCATCCCTCGGCCCTGGGCCTGCGCCGGCTGCCCTACCTGTGGCTCGGCGGGCTGCTGATGTTCGGCGGGCTGGCGATCATGCCGTTCGCGCTGCTGCTCCTGTCCGAGGCTGAAGGCCCCACCGTGTGGCTGGCACGCGGCGGCGCGGCGCTGGCCTTCATCATCACCGGCGCCGGCCTGCAGGTCACGCAGACCGCGGGCATCGCCCTGGCCAGCGACGTGGCGCCCGGCGACAAGCGGCCCCGCGTGGTGGCACTGCTCTACGCCATGCTGCTGGTCGGCCTGATCGCCGGCAGCGTGCTGCTGGGCGTGCTGCTGGCGCAGTTCTCGCCCGTGCGCCTGATCCAGGTGGTGCAGGGCGCGGCGGTGCTGGTGGTCACGCTGAACCTGGCCTCGCTATGGAAGCAGGAGGCCCGCGGCGCCCGGCGCGGCGCGCGCGAGCCGGAAGGTTTCGCGCGCAACTGGCGGCGGCTGATGGCCATCCCCCGCATGCGCCGCTTCCTGTGGACCGTGGGCCTGGGCACGGCGGCCTTCAGCATGCAGGACATCGTGCTGGAGCCCTTCGGCGGCGAGGTGCTGGGCCTGGACGTGGGCCTGACCAGCGCCCTGACCGCGATGACCGCCGGCGGCGCGCTGCTGGCCTTCCTGCTGTCGGCGCGGCTACTCTCACGGGGGGCCGATGCCTGCCGCCTCGCGGCCGCGGGCGCGCTGCTGGGCCTGCCCGCCTTCGCCTGCGTGATCTTCTCCGCGCCGCTGGAGGCGCCCAACCTGTTCCGCGCGGGCGCCGCGCTGATCGGCTTCGCCGGCGGGCTCTTCTCGGTGGGCATGCTGCTGACGGCCATGGAGATGCCCGAGCGCGACCTGACCGGCATGGTGCTGGGCGCCTGGGGCGCGGTGCAGGCCACCGCCGCCGGCGTGGCCATGGCCGTGGGCGGCGTGGTGCGCGATGCGGTCGCCCACCTGGCCACCCAGGGCTGGCTGGGCGAGGTGCTGAACTCGCCCGTCACCGGCTACAGCTTCGTCTTCCACCTGGAGATCTACCTCCTGTTCGTCGTGCTGATCGCCCTCGGGCCCTTGGTGCGGCGCAGCTCTGCGCACGTCCCGCGCAGCCAGCGTTCCTTCGGCCTCGCGGAGCTTCCGGGATGAGCCGAGCCTCCCTTCCACCTTCGATTCCACCCTCGCCTTTCGTCTAGGAGCACCCCATGGAAACAGGCGCCATCACCCAGTACGTGGACGTCGCACAGCTCGTGCTGTATGCGTTCTGGATCTTCTTCTTCGCGCTGATCGTCTACCTGCAGCGCGAAAGCCACCGCGAGGGCTACCCGATGGACCCGGGCCGCGAGAACGGCCCGCGCATCGAGGGCTGGCCGACGCCGGACCCCAAGACCTACAAGCTGGCTGACGGCCGCGAGTTCACCGCCCCCGACCCGAACCGGGCCGACGGCACCTACAGCGGCCAGCCCGCGCACCGCTGGAACGGCGCGCCGCTGGAGCCGGTGGGCGATCCGCTGCTGGCGGGCGTGGGCCCCGGCGGCTGGGCCGCGCGCGCGGACATCCCCGACATGCACGAGGGCGAGGCCAAGATCGTGCCCCTGCGCCTGGCCGCCGACCACGGCGTGGCCCCGCGTGACGTGGACCCGCGCGGCCTGCCGGTGATCGGCGCCGACGGCAAGGAAGCCGGCCGCGTGGGCGACCTGTGGATCGACCGCTGCGAGATGATGTTCCGCTACCTGGAGGTGCGCCTGCCCGCCGGCGGCCGCGTGCTGCTGCCCGTGCCCTTCGCCCGCATCCGCAAGGACGGCGTGGAAGTGCATGCGCTGCTGGCCTCGCAGTTCGGCAACGTGCCCGCCACGGCCCGCACCGACCAGGTGACGATGCTGGAGGAGGAGAAGATCTGCGCCTACTACGGCGCCGGCACGCTGTACGCCACGCCGGACCGCCAGGAGCCGCTGGTATGACACCTCACCACGAGCACGAGTTCGAGGCAGCGCCCGGCCTGCCCGAGCCCCTGCCCGCGGGTGAGCGCATCCTCTGGCAGGGCGCGCCGGACTGGCGCGCCCTGGCCCTGCATGTCTTCCACCTGCGCCAGCTGGCGATCTACTTCGCGCTGATGATGGGCGTGCAGGCCCTGTACCTGCGCGGCGAGCCGGCCAGCGCGATGCTGCCCTCGCTGGTCGTCAGCGGCTCGATGGCCGCGATCGCACTGGGCGTGCTGGCCTTCACCGCCTGGCTGTCGGCGCGCACCACGCTCTACACACTGACTTCCCGCCGCGTGGTGATGCGCATCGGCATCGTGCTGACGATCACGCTGAACGTGCCGCTGCGCCAGCTGCGCGGCGCCGACGTGCTGCCCCGCGCGGGCGGACGCGGCGACCTGACGCTGGCCCTGGCGGGCCGCGAGCGTATCGGCTGGCTGCACCTGTGGCCGCATGCCCGCCCCTGGGAACTGCGCGACCCGCAACCGGCGATGCGCTGCGTGCCCGAGGTGGACATGGTGGGCCGCAAGCTGCTGGCCGCGTGGCAGGCGGTGAACGCAGGCCTGGCCAGCCAGGGCTCGCGCTCCCTGCCCGCCGCAGCGCACGCGGCGCAGTCCCCCGCCGCGGTCGATCCGCGACCCACGAGCACCGCCGCCGCATGAACACCCGCACCGCCTCCCCCCCCGGCGCCCCGCCCACCGCCATCCCCTGGCCGATCCGCGCCATGGGGCTGCTGATGCTGCTGTCCCTGGCCGTGGTCGGCTGGCAGCGGCTGGCGGGCGGGCCCGAGCCGGCGGTGGAAGCGGCGCAGGCCTGGCAGCGGCAGCTGCATTTCGAGGACCGGCCCGATGGGAGCGTGGCCGTGCTCGACGCCGCCAGCCGCACCGAGATCCACCGCTATGCGGGCGAGCAGGGCTTCCTGCGCGGCACCCTGCGGGTGCTCACGCATGCGCGCCAGCGCAACGGCCTGGGTCCTGAACAACCCTTCGTGCTGACCGGCTACACCAATGGCCGCCTGACCCTGCGCGACCCGGCCACCCGGGAACGCATCCACCTTGAATCCTTCGGCCCGAGCAACGCGGCGGTCTTCGCCCTGCTGCGCGATGCGGGCATGCCCCCGAAAGCCTCGCCATGAACCCGCACGACGCCAGCGTCGAGTACGACGCACTTGCCAGCCTGATCGACACGGTGGAGAGCCCGGACGACGCGATGGCCAAGGCCACGCGCAGCACCATGCTGACGCCGCGCTTCTACACCACCGACTTCGACGCCATGGACCGGCTGGACCTGACCCCGGTGCGCGCCGAGTGGGACGCGATGATGGCCGAGTACGAGGGCGACAACAACCACGACCACTTCCAGCGCGACGCCGCCTTCGCCGAGGAAGTGCGCGAGGGCATGGCCACGCTGTCGCCGGAGCTGCGCCAGGAGTTCCTGGACTTCCTGATCTCGTCATGCACCTCGGAGTTCTCGGGCTGCATCCTGTACAACGAGATCCAGAAGCGCGTGAGCAACCCGGACATCAAGGCGCTGATGCGGTACATGGCCCGCGACGAGTCGCGCCACGCCGGCTTCATCAACCAGGCGCTGCGCGACTTCGGCCTGGGCATCGACCTGGGCGGCCTCAAGCGCAACAAGGCCTACACCTTCTTCAAGCCCAAGTACATCTTCTACGCAACCTACCTGTCCGAGAAGATCGGCTACGCCCGCTACATCACCATCTTCCGGCAGCTGCAGCGACACCCGGACAAGCGCTTCCACCCCATCTTCCGGTGGTTCGAGCGCTGGTGCAACGACGAGTTCCGCCACGGCGAATCGTTCGCGCTGATCATGCGCGCGCAGCCGCAGCTTCTGTCGGGGGCGAACACGCTGTGGATCCGCTTCTTCACGCTGGCGGTGTACGCCACGATGTACGTGCGCGACCACATGCGCCCCCTGATCCACGAGGCCATGGGCCTGGACTCCACCACCTACGACTACGAGGTGTTCCGCATCACCAGCGAGATCGCCGGGCAGGTGTTCCCGGTGGACCTGGACATCGACCACCCGGTCTTCCGCGCCGGCATGGAACGGCTGTTCCGGCATGCCGTGGCCCACTCGCTGGCGGGCAAGCGCGGCGGGCTGGCCGGCCTGCTGGGCCAGGCCTGGCATGGCGCCGGGGCCGCGCTGACCTTCGCGCGCCTGTACCTGCTGCCCGTCAAGCACCGCGCGCTGCCCTCGCAGGCCCGCGTGCAGCCGGTGTGGTGACGCCCCCGCACCGGACGGGCATCCTGTGAACGGCCTGGCCCAATCCACCGCCGCGCCCGCGCTGTTCGCGCTGGTGGCGTGGTGGTTCGGCACCGGCGCCATCCTGTGGCTGGTGCGCCGGCCCGCGCGCTCCTTCGCCGTTCGCATGGGGCTCATGAGCCTGCTGGCGCTGGGCAGCCTGTGGGCCGCCCGCCGCAGCATGGGCGGCAGCGGCGCCGCCCAGGCCTACCTGGGCTTCACCAGCGTGATCGTGATGTGGGGCTGGCACGAGCTGGCCTTCCTCTCCGGCTGGATCACCGGGCCGCGGCGCGTGCCGCTGACACCCGGCGCGCAGGGCTGGCCGCGCTTTCGCGAATCGCTGCAGGCCGTGCTGCACCACGAGCTGGCCCTGGCGGCGAACTTCGCCTTCCTGTGGTGGCTGCAGGCCGGCAACCCCAACCATGTGGCGCTGTGCACCTTCGCGCTGCTGTGGTTCATGCGCCTGTCGGCCAAGCTGAACCTGTTCTTCGGCGTGCCCGAGGTGGGCGAGCAATACCTGCCGCGGCACCTGGCCTACCTGGGCAGCTACTTCCGGCGCGGGCGGGTGACGGCCTTCTTCTACCTGTCCATCGGCGTGGCCACGGCCAGCTGGCTGTGGCTGCTCGGCGAGGCGCGGCTGGGCCTGGTGACGGTGAACACCGGCTGGGTGCTGCTGGCGGCGCTGCTGGGGCTGGCGATCATCGAGCACCTGCTGATGGTGTTCACCTTGCCGCTGCAGCGGCTGTGGGGATGGGCCATGGGCCCGAAGGCGGACGGCGCATGAACGCGAGGCATTTCCTCCAGGCCGATGGCGCCCCGCCGATCGCGGGGCCGCAGGCGCCGCTGGCGGTGGTGATCGGCGGCGGCTTCGGCGGGCTGGCAACGGCCATCCGGCTGTCCTGCCGCGGCTGGCGCGTGCGCGTGCTGGAGAAGAACGATGCGCCCGGCGGCCGTGCGGCGATGCACCAGCAGGACGGGTTCAAGTTCGACGCCGGGCCGACCATCATCACCGCGCCCTTCCTGCTGGAGGAGCTGTGGACGCTGTGCGGGCGCCGAATGGCCGACGACATCGACCTGCGCCGCATGGACCCGTTCTACCGCATCCGGTTCGACGACGGCACGCACTTCGACTACAGCGGCGACGAGGCGGCGATGCTGGCCGAAGTGGCGCGCTTCAGCCCCGACGACGTGCCGGGCTTCAAGCGGCTGATGCAGGCCTCCGAGCAATGCCGCGAGCTGGGCTTCAGCGGCATGGGCGCCAAGGCCTTCGACTCGGTCGGCCACCTCATCGCCGCCCTGCCCGCCTTCGCCCGCATGCAGGCCTGGCGCAGCATCTACAGCCTGGTGTCGCAGCACCTCAAGCATCCCAAGCTGCGCATCGTCATGAGCTTCCACCCATTGCTGATCGGGGGCAACCCGTTCACGGTGACCTGCGCCTACTCCCTGATCCACGCGCTGGAGCGGACCTGGGGCGTGCACTCGGCCATCGGCGGCACGGGTGCGATCATCGACGGGCTGGTGAACCTGCTGGCGCAGCGGCACGTGTTCGTGGAATGCAACCAGCCGGTCACGCGCATCCGCGTGGAGAACGGCCGGGCGCGCGGGGTGGTGCTGGCCTCGGGCGAGTCCATCGACGCGGACATCGTGGTGAGCAACGCGGACTCGGCCTGGACCTACCGGCACCTGGTGGAGTCCCGCCACCGCAAGCACTGGACGGACCGCCGCATCGAGAAAGGCCACTACTCCATGGGCCTGTTCGTCTGGTACTTCGGCACGCGCGGGCAGTACCCTCACGTCCCGCACCACATGCTGGTGCTGGGACCGCGCTACCGCGAGCTGCTGGCGGACATCTTCCAGCGCAAGGTGCTGGCCAAGGACTTCAGCCTGTACCTGCATCGCCCCACGGCGACCGACCCGTCCGTCGCGCCGCCGGGCTGCGACACCTTCTACGCCCTGTCGCCCGTGCCCCACCTGGGCAGCGGCACCGACTGGTCGGAGGCGGCGGAGCCCTACCGGCGGGCGATCTGCCAGGCGCTGGAGGACAGCGTGCTGCCCGGGCTGTCGCAGCGGGTGGTCACCTCACGCATCACCACGCCGCAGGACTTCCAGGACCGGCTGTGGTCCTACAAGGGCGCGGGCTTCGGCCTGGAGCCGCTGCTGACGCAAAGCGCCTGGTTCCGCCCCCACAACCGCAGCGAAGACATCGCGGGCCTGTACATGGTGGGCGCGAGCACGCACCCCGGCGCCGGCGTGCCGGGCGTGCTCATGTCGGCCAAGGCGCTGGAGTCGGTGCTGCCACCCGTGGAGGCCCATGCGCGCTGATCCCACCCGCCCCCCGGCGGCGAAGGCCGCACCCGCCGCGGCGTCCCTGTCCACGACCTCGATGCCGCCCGCGACGGACCTCGCCCACGCCGACCTGCAGGCCTGCGCCGCGATGATGCAGGGCGGCTCGCGCACCTTCTTCGCCGCCAGCCGGCTGCTGCCGCCGCGCGTGCGGGCGGGCGCGATCGCGCTGTATGCCTTCTGCCGCGTGGCGGACGACCTGGTCGACCAGCCCGAAGGCGGCGCGGACAACCTGGCGCTGCTGCGCGAGCGGCTGGACCGCCTCTATGCCGGCCTGCCGATGGACTGCGTGGAGGACCACGCGCTGTCGCTGCTGGTGCAGCAGACCGCGCTGCCGCGCCACCTGCTGGACGCGCTGCTGGAGGGCTTTGCCTGGGACGCCGAGGGCCGGACCTACGAGACGATCGAGGACGTCCATGCCTACGGCGCGCGCGTGGCCGGCACCGTGGGCGCGATGATGTGCTGGATCATGGGGCCGCAGGGCGCGCACACCCTGGCGCGCGCCTGCGAGCTCGGCGTGGCCATGCAGCTGACGAACATCGCCCGCGACGTGGGCGAGGACGCGCGCAACGGGCGGCTGTACCTGCCCCGGGCGTGGATGCGCGAGGCGGGGGTGGACCCGCAGGCCTGGCTGCGCGCGCCCGCCTGCACGCCGGCGCTGCAGTCGGTGGTCGCCCGGCTGCTGGACGAGGCCGACCGCCTGTACGAACGCGCGACCTGGGGCGTGGCCGAACTGCCGGCGGATTGCCGCGCCGCCATCCTCGCGGCGGCGCAGATCTATGGCGAGATCGGCCACCAGCTGCGGCGCGACGGCCTCGATTCCATCAACCACCGCACGGTGGTGGGCACGCCGCGCAAGCTGGTGCTGCTCGCCGGGGCCTGGGCGCAGGCTGGCTGGATCCGGCAGCAACCGCAGCCGCCGCAGCCGCTGCCGGCCATTGCCGCCCTGGTGGAAGGCTGCGCGGGGCAGACCTCGCGCGCCCCAGGCGCCGGTTTTCCCAACCGCGCCATGCCGCAGCGCGTGGCCTGGGTGATGGAACTGCTGGAACGGCGCGAGCACGCGCGCCGGGCGCAGGCGGCAGCCGCGCGCTGAGGACCCGCCGGCCGCTGCAGCACCGGCACCGGCATCCTGCGCGCGCCCATCACCGCGCGCTCACCCCCGGCGCGGCATGCGCCAGGGCAGCATGGCCTGCACCACGGGCGAGACCAGCCGGGGCACGTTCAGCGTCTCATGGAAGCTGGTCACCGTCTCCCCCAGCAGCTCGCTGCGTATCGCGGCGCGCTGGTAGAAGGGCGTGTCCTCCAGCTGGTGCACCACCTGCACCGGCCCGTGGCTTCGCATGCGGCGGTCGATGCGCCACAGCGTGCGCGGCATCGCCTGGCGCGGCGGCGCCTCGAACGGCGTGACCTGCCCGTCGCGGCCGAAGCGCAGGGCCAGCAGGTGGTCGGTGCCGTCGTGGTTCTGCACGTCGTACAGCACCGCGGTGCTTCCGTCGGCCAGCGGGCTGCGGGACCAGTCCCACTCGCGGCAGGCCCGGTCGATGGGCTCGTCGCCCTCGTTGGAATCCAGGTAGGCCGGGCCGCTCCAACGTTGCCCGGGTGACTGCAGGTCCACCTCCACGCGCGCCGACGGCGCGATCGGGCCCCAGCGGTGGCGGCCGTGCGGGTCGATGCGGGTGCTGAAGTCGAACAGGCGGCCGGGATGCAGCACGATGCGCCCGCGTATGCGCTGCGGGAGGGGCACGCAGA
>JACCDU011034112.1_pt1 | contig 10864 bp, 10 predicted proteins | sample 7446081 | NCBI WGS metagenome assembly JACCDU01 (sample SAMN15323447, study PRJNA562643) | freshwater metagenome | isolation source: river surface water | place: USA:Blue River Watershed | collected 2017-08-17
ATAGCGTCAAAATCTATATTACTACCTCTATTTAATTGTTTTATGGCTCCAAAATGACTCGATATTATTCCCAACTCTTGAGTGTAATATCCATGAAATGTACCCAGTCTATTTGTATATACATGAGTTTCACCGTTTTTTTTAGGAATCACAAATAACAAAAAATGACCATTTAATTCATTAATATCAAATGATTCATTCTGAATTTCAAGAGAAACTTTATCAAATAAATTTCCTTTAAAAGTGCTATTTCTGAATTCCCGGTAAGTATATATTTCACCTAAAAGCACAATGAAATAATCCGAATTTTCAAAAAAATTCGAATGATCTCTATCCATTAAATTCTGATTTGCAAAACAATTTACACCTAAATTTGAAGTGATAACCTGCGGGCTTGATTTTTTAAACCGAGTTTTAATAGAATTTACATCTGTATTTGAGCGGGTTATGTATATATCCGGGAAACAACTCATTTTTTTTCTATAACATTAAATAATTCTGCCAACGGATTTTCTATAAAATACTTTTTTACCCAACTTCTGGCACTATTGCCCATTTCTATTCTTTTATTTGGATTTTCAAAGGCATCTTTCAAACAAGTCATAATTTCATCTGCTTCTCGCGCATTATACAATGGATATAATTCAGGGTAACTTTTATACAATTCATCAACCCTAAAATGTACTACCGGCTTGCCCATGAGCATAGCCTCAATGATGGTTCCAAATGTTAAATAACTTAGGTTGAACTCACCACTGCATACGTCCACATTCTTAATTAAGTACATAATATCCTTCCTATACATTTTAGGAAACCATATTACTTTATCTTCAATTTGCAATTCAGAAATCAACTTTTTTGAGTTGAATACATCGCCACCGTATTCCAACATTATTAATTTAAAGTTTTTATCTGGAAATTCCTTGCAAAATTGCGCAAAACCTTCAATTAGGTGATGTGTGTTTTTTGAAGTAAAGTCATTGTTTTTATACTCCAAGGCTTTTTTCCATTCTTGTCGGCCATGATACAATACAATAAAATCATTTTCATTACGGATTTTATCAATTTGAGATTTCCAATGCACATCGAAACTATCCATTTCGTATTGTTTTGAATAGATAAATGGCATAGGGATGTTTCTATAATTGCCTTTTAAATTTAGATTCACCAATTTTGCTTCGTACTTTTCATTTGTATAATCTAAAAATACATTTTCCGCATTTACAATGGTGCTGCGAATATACTTTGCCGGAGTGCCGTTATTTAATACGTCGTAAGGGATTTTTTTTACAAAACGTGCGTAGATCTTCTGTAAAAAAGTAAATTCTTGCGGTAACCATGCATATTTATAAAAATCTGAACCGTAAGGATAATATAGATTAAACTTTACACCGGCAAAATGCGCTAATGCCGCTTCATCACCTTGCCCAATATAGAAATCAAATCCGCTTATATCATTTAAAATACAACCTTTATTAAATTCTGAATAGTCCGAGCTCCACTGAACTTCATGGCAATATTCCATATATTCTAATGTAAAAGTATCGGCTTTAGGTTGAAAATGCTCTTCTGCCATTTTATAGAATAAATGCGCATCATAACCCTTATCTCTCAAATATTTGGTTATTGCAAAAAAGTTATTGTTTAAATTTCCAATAAGTGCGATTTTTTTACTCATAATACCGCCTCCAACTTTTTATGGTCAGGGAAATTCACCAATACACCCATTCCCTTTTGTTGAAATACCACCATACTTCCAAGAGCCACTGCCGATGCCTTTGAATTGTGTACTACATCCTTAATGTGGTCTAAATTTCCCGCTCCGCCATGTGCAATTACAGGTACTGAAACAGAATCTGTTACTCGTTTAACCAACGTCGTATCAAACCCACTCCATGTTCCTTCCTTATCTATCGATGTTAATAATATCTCACCGGCACCAAGTTCTTGCAATTCTTGTGCCCACTCTACGGGATTCTTTTTTGTGTTTTTTTTGCCTGCATGACTCCACACCTCATACTTTCCAAACAGATTCTTTTTAACATCAATTGACGCTACAACGGCTTGGTTTCCATAATGTTCGGCAATTCTGGTAACAAAGTTCTTGTTTTCGTGCATTACAGAATTCAATACCACTTTTTCAAAACCAATTTGGAAAATGGCTTGTACTGTTTCAAAATTATTCAACCCTCCTCCATAACCCAATGGCATGAAGCACTCGTTGGCAATTTCAGCCAATATTTTCAAATTGGGCTGTCTTGTTTCGTTGGTGGCTGTGATATCTAAAAACACCAACTCATCCACTTCCAATTCGTTGAAAATCCGTACCGTATTGATAGGGTCTCCTATGTAACTGGGATTATTGAATTTTACTGTTTTTACCAACGCATCGTCTCTTAGCAGTAACGCTGGAATAACCCTGGTTTTTAGCATTAGATTTCCGAAAAATTCTTAAGTAATTGCATTCCAAATTTATGGCTCTTTTCTGGATGGAATTGCGCCCCATAAATATTCTCATTCTGAATGGCGGCGTCAAATTCAATTCCATAGTTTGCCTTCAATATGCTGTTCTCTTGTTTGTCTACTTTCACATAATACGAATGCACAAAATAGAACCGACTTTCCTCTGGCAATGATTGGGTAAGTTTACTTGGAGTAGATGGAATTACCACGTTCCAACCCATGTGAGGGACTTTTAATCCTTCCATCACCGGAAACTTTATGGTATCCGCTTCAATCCAACCCAATCCAGATAACAAACCTTCTTCACTTCCACGGGTAAGCAATTGCATTCCCAAACAAATCCCCAAGACGGGTACTTTGTCTATCTTGGCTTTGGTATTTAAAACTTCCTTCAAACCCGATTCGTTGATTCTGGTCATGGCATTGTCAAATGCACCCACTCCAGGAAGCAATACTTTATCTGCCTCTGCAATTTCATTCGAATTTGATGTTATTCTAGCCTCAACCCCTATCCTTTTGAACATGTTCAGGATGGATCCCAAATTCCCTAATCCGTAATCGACAATGGTAATCAAAATTTATTTGCTTTTTACAGGGAAACAGTATTTCATATAAAAAGATTGAGGCACTAAACTTGCCTTCATCAATATATAAAAGAAAGGTCTCAAACGTTCAAAACGTTTTTTGTAAGTAGGAAACTCTTGCCAATAATGTGGTTTTTCGGCCATTTTTGAAGTATACTCTTCTTCTGTTAAATTCAATCTCTTTTTAAAATATTCCAATAGCTCCGGCTCTATAACGGGAGGGGTATGGTAATATTCATGAATAGCTGCATCTCTGTCCATCATTCCAGTACGAACTGATGCAGATAAACTATTGTTCCTATAATCAATATTGAATTTTTGAGGACAATATATACCATGAAAAAAAGCGGTCATTCTATTTTCTAAATGATGGCCACCATAATACTTCCAATCAAACTCTTTTTCCAAAAATACCTTGGCTTCTTCTTTTGAATATTGAATGTACCACAAAGGTCTAATTTTTTTGATTTGATATAAAGTCGTCCATTTAATGAATTTCCAAAAAGTCATTAATGGATATGTTTTCATTGGAAGTTTGCCATATTTTTTATGAATGGATTTTATATATTTTCCATCAAAATAGTTTTTACCTAATGGAGTAATACCTTCCGCTAAAAAGGAATGACCTTCCAAAACATATTTTACCTTAAACTTAGCAGCGGCTCTATACATCGTTTCGGCTAATGCTAAATCCGTTGAAGCCTCAATTTCTGGCACACCTGCAATAAAAAACGATTTGAAAATATCATCCGCTTCTTTGTTATCACATACATGCGTATATAAATCAACATTAAGCTTTCCTAATACCTTACGTATATTCTCAGTTGCAATGGACGTATTCCAAGTATTGTCGTAATGTACCGCTAATGGTCTTAACCCATTTTGTAATGCCCACCAAACCATATATGAGGAATCAGTTCCACCACTAACACCAATAATGCAATCGTACTTTTTACCTTTTCCAGCTTCTTTAATCTCTTTAATCGTTTGTTGAATTCTCAATTCTCCTTCAGATTTTCCAGTTTGATATTCCTCTTTCAAAGAATCTACCATTCTACAATAGTTGCATACACCTTGATCATCAAAGGTAATTGCCGGTGTTCTTTCGTCGTAAATACACCGACTGCATATTTTTAAATTATCCATTTTCTTCAATTATATCAGCTGACCAAATAATAATTTTCTTATTTCCAATTTTTGTCCATGCACCTGGGTAAGGTTTAGTTTGAGCCTTAATAAAATTCTTGATCCTATTCATTTCCCAAGACCAATCAATTTCCCCATCTTTCGGACTTCTTTGGGGGTAAACTTGAATTTCCGCTTTATCTTGTTCTTTAAATCTAATTTGATAGTTTGCATCATCAAATACCCTTGTCAAAATATTTTTAGAGGCAACAGTGGCTTTGTTATAAACTTCATTTATTGTATCGTTTGGTCCAATTTCAAATCGTTCCTGTTCAATAATATCTCCATCATCAACTCCGTCATCTAATTTAAATAATGACACCCCTGTTTCCTTTTCACCTTCAATCATTGCCCAAACCAATGGAGCTCCTCCAGCGTATTTTGGAAGAAGAGATGCATGTATACCCCAAGCTCCATATTTTGCCAATTCTCTAATTTCCTTTGAAACCATATAGTACCATCCCAAGACTAAGATTATATCGGCGTTTATTTTTTTTATTTCTTCCGTAAAATCTTTTGTTCTTTGCCCTTTCTCAGAATTTATCCAATAAAATTTGATATTCCTTTCAGTTGCAATTTTACTTAAGTCTGCAAAATTTGTATTTTTAACGAGCTCTTCACTATAAGAGATTTTAAATTCTTCCGGAATTGAAAATATTGCACTTATTTCAATATTTTTTAATTCAAATAAGTGATTTAATAGTTCTTCACTATATTTTGTACATCCAAAAAAGATTACTTTCATTTATAGGATTCTCCATTCAAATTTATCTTACACCACCACTCAAAATTCATGAAACTCCATATCAACAAACGGTGGTTGATTTTATCGTTGATGTGTTCGTTGACTATTTTTTCGATGTAGTCTTGACTTATAAAATCGGAAGAAACGGTTTTTTTATTCAACAACAACTCTTTAATGTATGCTGCATTTTCGCCTCTATACCAACTCTCATCTGGCGCAGAAAAACCCTGCTTTTTGCGATTGATGATTTTTTCCGGCAGAAAACTTGTCATCGCCTTGCGCAAAATGTTCTTGCCGTCATCAAATTCTTGGTACAATTTGCGTTTATCCCTAAAATCGTTTTCGTCAATTTTAAGCATGTTCTCCAAATTTCCCAATTTATAACGTACAGGAATCTTCTGAGCCAAATTTACCAAATCGTTGTCTAAAAATGGGAAACGCTCTTCCAAACCATTAGCCATAGACAATTTATCTCCTACCAATAACAATCCAGGTAAAAAAGTTTTTGCCTCAAAATACAGTGAATTGTTGATATGGTCTTCGGGTGTATCGTATTTTAGATTGGTATTAAAGGTAAATACCCGCTCGAATATGTCGCGCGGTTCCTTAAAATCAATCTTTTGTCTTACTCCGCTAGTGAACAATTCTTCCCGTTGATTGTCTGGCACCAAACGCTGCCAAAACTCATAATAATTGTTGAAGAACTCATGTTGGCTTACCGACTTAAATATGCGATAATAGCGCCAAGGATATCCCCCAAAGAGCTCATCCCCGCCTGTACCTTGCAGACATACTTTCACAAATTTCGAAGCAAGACGAGAAATATAATAATTGGGATAAGACATGCCCACTCTCAAATCTTCAAGGTGGTTTACTACACGCGGTAAAGACCAACGAATATCACCGGCATTCAAAACTTGTTCGTAATGTTCCGTTTTGAAATAATTTGCCATCAATTCGGCATCCCTTCTTTCATCGTAATTGGCTTCTACTCCGGTTACTTCACTCATGTCAAACCCGCACGTAAAGGTAGCCAAACGATCTACATGAGTAGAAGCCAGCGCAGTAATAGAACCAGAATCCATCCCCCCAGACAAGTAAGAACCCACAGGTACATCTGCTATCATTTGTCTTGAAACTGCCCTGCGAAACAACTTTTCAGTCTCGGCACGAGCATCCTCAAACGACATAGAATTATCTGGCTCTGTAAAGTTGTAATCCCACCAAGAAATGTGTTTTACATACGTACTAGATGAGTCAATTTTAACTGTATTTGCCGGAGGCAACATCCAAACCCCTTCAAACAAGGTTTGAAAGGTAAACATATTTTGAAAGGTAAAATACTCGTTTAAAGCATTTAAATTCAGATTGGTGGAAAATTGAGGGTGTTTAACAATGGCTTTGATTTCTGAGGAAAAAACAATTGTCTTCCCAGTAAACCAATAATACAATGGTTTAACCCCAAATCGATCGCGCGACAAATAAAGTGCCTTTTCCGATTTGTTCCAAGCACCAACAGCAAACATGCCGTTTAAGCGTTCAAAAAAGGAAGGACCATAGGCCGCCAATCCTTCTACAATAACCTCTGTATCTGTAGTTGAAATGAATTCATGCCCTTTGGCCATCAATTCTTGTTTTAACTCCAAGAAATTATAAATGCACCCGTTAAAAACCACAACCCAATTGCCATCTTTCGAAGTCATGGGTTGAGCCCCTTTGGGGGAAACGTCCAATATTGCCAAGCGCCTGTGTGCAAGAGCAATATTGTCTTCGGTGTAATAACCATCACCATCTGGCCCTCTGTGGGCAATGGTATCGGCCATGGCCTTAAGGGGGATTAAACCAAAAGGATTACCATCTAAATTAAATACACCTACTATTCCACACATATCTTAAATGGCTTTTAAAGCGGCAATGATATAATCAAAATCTTCCTTCACCATTTTGTTGTGCAAAGGAATAGACATAGAATATTGGTCGCAAGCAAACGCTCCTGGAAAATCCATTGGATTGATATTAAACATGTTGGCATATACTCCTAACATGTGCACAGCATGAGTTCCAGGTCTTGTAGCTATTCCTTTTTGTTGCAATACCTCCATAATGTCGTTTCTTTTCATGGGGGATATGTTTTCATCGATAAAAGTAACATAACTCTGCCAACCATGCTTAAATCCTTCAGAAACAACAGGAGTTCTTAACCACGAAATATCTTTCAATTGTTCCGTGTAGTACTGTGCCCATTTTTCTCTTTCGTCAATGAATTGATCCAATTTTTTCAACTGAACAACACCCAATGCGCCTTGTAAATCGGTCATTCGGTAATTATATCCTACCATATCAAACGCAGGTAAAATATACGGTTTTGGACCATGATGTCTTTGTTCTTCAGAAACAGAAGCACCGTGATTTCTCAATTTGTCTAAATGTGCTGCCATTTCATCGTTATTGGTGGTTAACATTCCACCTTCACCTGTAGTAACAGATTTTCTAGGATGAAATGAAAAACAACCAATATCTCCCAAACTTCCTGCTGGCTTGCCTTTCAAAGCACTGCCGGCAGCGCAAGCGCCGTCTTCAACAATTTTCAAATTTGGAAAATTGGTTTTGATATAATCAATGTCCGCGCACAAACCAAATAAGTGCACTGGAATAATTGCTTTGGTTTTGCTCGTTACCTTCGATGCAATATCTTCTAATTTAATGTTAAACGTCATAGGGTCAACATCAACAAATACCGGTGTCGCATGACAATACATCACTGCATTGGCCGTAGAAACCCAAGTGAATGCAGGAACAATTACCTCATCACCCGGTTGAACGCCGCATGCAACCAACGCCAAATGCAAAGCTGTAGTACAGTTAGAAACCGCAAATGCGTGTTTAACTTGATGTCTTTGTGCAAACAAAGTTTCAAATTCTTTTACTTTTGGCCCTTGAGTAATCCAACCAGATTCTATCGGTGCTTTAAGTGCTTCCCATTCTTCAATACCCATTGAAGGTATTGAAATTGGAATGTTTCTTTTTTCCATTGAGTTCATAATTAATTTAAATCTGTTAAATAATTGTCTAAAATATAACTGGCTATTGCCAACGATGATGTTGCACCCGGTGAAGGTGCGTTTAATACATGTATTTGATTTCCAACTCTTTCAATGTTGAAGTCCATCAATAAATTGCCCTTTGCATCCATAGCCTGCGCTCTAACACCCGCTGTACCCTTAACCAACATGTCTTCGCTAATATCGGGTATCAATGCTTTCGCTTTCGCAATAAAGGAAGATACAAAAAGTGAGGAAGCGAATTCACCCATTGCAAAAGAGAAATTTTTTCTCAAGAATTGTATCAATCCAATGTAAGTTAAGCTGTCTATAGAATCATTCAATGAAAAGTCGCGGTTCGTGTAACCCTCTCTCTTAAAAGCCAAAACGGCATTTGGTCCAACTTCCCTTTCACCTCCTATTAGTCGTGTAAAATGTACACCTAAAAAAGGATAGTTGATATCTGGTACCGGATAAATTAAGTGGTTCACAAGATGATTCACTTCGGGTTTAAGCATTAAGTACTCTCCTCTAAAAGGAACAATTCGCAGAGGCCTTTCTTTTTTCGTAAAGGATTGGTAGGTTCTATCCGAAAATAAACCTGTACAATTTACAACCCTGTCGTAGACTCCTTCAAACTTGTCTAGTACAATTTTAATTGTTCCATTGTTTAAAGAATTTACCTCACTCACCTTAGAATTAAAATGAACCTTTCCACCTCTTTCTTGTATCAATTGAACAAGCTTTAGCATTACCCCCTTGTAACTAACTATGCCTTCCTGAGGAACCAATAGTGCTTGAGTTGCTGCAACAAAAGGTTCTCTTTCCTTCAATTCTTGTTTATTTAAGAACTTCAATCCGTCTAAACCATTTTGTTTTCCTCTTTCGGCCAATTCTTTCAAGGTAGCCTCTTGAGATTCACTTGAAGCAACCACTACTTTGCCACAAATTTCATGATCAATTTGGTGAGTGCGGCAAAAATCTGTCATTTCCTGAATTCCTTCAACCGCCAATTTTGCCTTTAAAGAACCCGGTTTATAATATAATCCACAATGGAGTACTCCGCTATTTCTTCCAGATTGGTGCTTGCCTGGACCTTCTTCCTTTTCAAATAAATCAAGTTGAAGGGTTGGGTATTTCAACAACAATTTATATGCCGTAGCCAAACCAATCAAGCCACCACCAACAACTGCGATTCTCTTATTCGAACTCATTATGCTTTATCAACACCTGTTTGAATGCGCCAGTCAATTAATTTTAACAACCCTTGGCGTAAACTGTACTTATACAAAAAATTTAGCTCAGTTTCTGCTTTAACTCTAGAGCCAATTCTATTTTGCACCAATGCGCGCGCATCGTCTGCACTGTAAGGTTTATAAATTACTTTTAAATCGGATTGTTTTAATTCCAAGATCAAATCGCACAATTCTTTAATCGATGTTTGTATTTCGGTACCTACGTTGTACATACCAAAGTTTACATCGCTCTTCAGAGCATCCACATTACAACGTGCAACATCTTCTACGTAAATAAAATCGTATGCTTGACTTCCGTCCCCATTAATAACTGGAGCTTCATTTGCTTCGATTTTATTCAACATAATAGGTACAACACCCGTATAAGCAGCAGTTTGATCTTGGTGAGGACCATAAACATTCATATATCTTAAACCAACTATGGGCAATCCATATCTATCGTTAAACGCGGTTGCCATTGCCTCACCGGCAATTTTAGAGGCGCCATAAAAGTTTTTATTTAAAAATGGATGATTTTCAGTCATCGGTAATTCAACGGCATCACCATAAACGGATGCAGACGAAGACCATATCAATTTTTTGATATTGTTTTTAACACATGCTTCCAATACATTGAAAGTACCCGCAATGTTCACTTCAAATGCTGTTCTTGGATAGTCTTTGCAATGCAATAACCACATAGCAGCCAAACAAATCACTTAATCCTTGCCTTCCATAGCTGCATTTAAAATATCGATTTCTCTGATATCTCCCCCAATCGGAAAAATGCTGCAACGAGGATCCTTTAACTGTTCTGTTAAATAATCTCTTTGTCCACGAGCAAAGTTGTCGTAAACTACAACTTCTGCTACGTTTTCTTTCAATAATTCTGAAACCACAAAACTACCAATGAAGCCTGCTCCACCGATAACTAAAATTTTTGAATTTTCTATATTCATGTTTTTTTTATTTTATTTCCCATTTTGATTCACCATTTATCAACCCTTGGTTAGAAGTCCATCGGTAATGCTGATGAATGGCTGATGTATTCAATGTTGTTAATTCAAATGCACGATCTATATAATCGTAAGTAACTCCATTTTGTTTATTCAGCACATTTAATGTAATTGAATAAACACCTGCAAGCAGATAATTTGTTGTGCTACAAACAATTTTATTCATTCCTTTTTTAAGGCTTAAGTTTTCCAATTCATACAGTGAATCTAAATAAACTACAGGTTCTCCATCAAAAGCATTTATAATTACAGCGATTGAAACACCATCTAAATTCTCTTCTGAATCTATCACTATTTCAAAATTCATTGTTTCGTGCAGCATAAAACAGTTGGTTCTAATACCTTCCTTATTCATCATGTTGAAATTCCGAAACTTACAAATCGATTGTTTGTACATTCGATAGAAATCATCTGGTATTCTTCCTTCTTCATCTTCGAGTAGACTGCTGGCTAAATATTTACCAATGGCTGTTTGAGAATCTCCATCAAACCCTTTAGTACCATTTTCTAGAATAATTCCATGTGTGCACAAAGTTTTAACTGCAGCAAGGTTATGACTTACAAATAAAACGGTGCGTCCTTCCCCTTTGCTCAC
>JACCDU010967022.1_pt1 | contig 10863 bp, 11 predicted proteins | sample 7446081 | NCBI WGS metagenome assembly JACCDU01 (sample SAMN15323447, study PRJNA562643) | freshwater metagenome | isolation source: river surface water | place: USA:Blue River Watershed | collected 2017-08-17
CGCCGCAAGAGCTGCATGAGCAGTTATCGGAATTTCACCATATCAACCAATACCGTTCGCCGGACTGGCCAGCCAATGCCATCGCGTTATCGCGACGCCTTAACGGCTTGAAAGCGTCTTTGCTCAGCCAGGGGATCCGTGTGCAGCTTTCGCGCGGTAAGGAAAGAAAAATCACCATTCAAGTCGAAACCAAACAGCTTCAGGAGGCATCGAAATGATCATCATCATCATCAACAACAACGACGCTCCTAAGGCTACCAACTCTGGCACCCCGAATTTTGTGGTGGACGGGGATTGGTATGACGATCTGATGTCGAAAATCGAGCCTAAGCTGCCTACCCTGCCCTTTGATCGGCAGCTGACTGCCAAAGACATCTACGGTGCGCAAGACTGGGCTGAGCTTGATGCGGGAACCCAGAAAAAGGTCGGCCTTTATGTGTCCCTCATGGTCGAAAACAAGCACATCCCGCTCTGCTGTGTACCGCAAAAGCACGGGTATCCGAAGCTCTACGTACGCACGTAAGTAACCCCTGATCACCCCCTGACCTTGACCGGTCAGTGGGGCATTTCCCCCGACAATTGCAAAGGAGGCACTCTGTATGCCTGTGGTCAAACTCACCCAAAATTTCGTCAATTCCGGTCTTTCCTGCCCGACCGGCAAGACCCGCGTCGAGTTCGTCGATCAAGACGTACCCGGTTTGTACATCGAGGTCCGTGCCGCATCATCCGGACGAGGCACGTTCTGGTACCGCCATAAGGTTCAAGGCAAGCTCGAATATGCCAACCTCGGCAGCACTTCCGTCGTCACACTGGCCGAAGCCCGCAAGAAGGCGATGGCCATCAAGGTCGATCTGGCCTCCGGTGGCGCACCGTTCGCCGCTGAGAAGGCTCGCAAGGCAGTCTTGACTTTCACGGAATTCTTCGAGGGTCATTACCTGCCCTACGTGAAGCCGCGCAAGCGTTCGTGGAAGCGAGATGATGAACTGTACCGTCTACGCATCAAGGCCGTGTTCGGCAATACCAAGCTGAACCTGATTACCCGTCAGCAGATCCAGCAATTTCACACCGATCTGGCTGCCGAAGGACTGGCTCCGGCCACCGCCGATCACCACATCAAACTCATCAAGCACGCCTTGAATCTGGCGATCGATTGGAACCTGCTTCAGGATAAAAATCCGGCCGTCCGGGTTCCCTTGTTCAACGCAGATAACAAGGTCGAGCATTACCTGGACGATGAGGAGCTGGGGCGCTTGCTGAAGGTGCTGCAGACTGACGAGAATCGCCCTGTCTGCTTGATTGCTTTGCTGCTGATCTCCACTGGGTGTCGCCTGAACGAAATCCTGTCGGCGAAGTGGAGCCAGATCGACCGCGTGAATCGGGTCTTTCGGGTTGACGCCATCAACAGCAAGAGTAAGCGAGTTCGGTCGGTGCCTTTGAACGACAGCGCCCTCGATGTCCTTTCAAAACTCGATACGGAGGGTAAATTCGATCACCTGTTCATCAACAAGCAGACCCGTCAGCCCTACACCACGATCATGAAGGTATGGACGCGGTTGCGGGAGAAGGCAGATTTACCCCACCTGCGTATCCACGATCTCCGGCATATGTTTGCGTCGTTCTTGGTGAACTCGGGACGCAGCTTGTATGAGGTCCAGCAGCTGCTCGGGCATTCCGATGCCAAGGTCACGGCACGTTATGCTCATCTGTCGTCGAAGACTTTGCAGGAAGCAGCGAATAGTGCGTCGGTGGCGATTCGGGGGGCAACTAGCTGAGCGGGCGGCGTGACCGGGGGGGATGAGCTTCATGGGCGGGGCAACCCGCCTCCCCGACCGGGCCGCCGGGGTACCGACACTGGTCCCAGGTGCCGCCGTTCTTGACCGCCCTTGCCCTGCCCCTGAGAGCAGCCACCGGAGCCGCCTCGGGCCATGGTTCCACAAAAATTTATTACTGGGGTAAAGTCCGAGGGTCACTGGAGAAGTTGGATCAGATTCCGCTCGGCAAAGACGACCGCTAGAATCTAAAGTAAATGAAATGACGCAGGGCTGAAAATGTAAGCGGCTCTTTGTACATTCAAATGAAGAATACAAATCCCCATGGGACTATCTTCAAATTAATGGAGACACAATGAAGTCGATAGCGGTATTCAACAACAAAGGCGGAGTTGGGAAGACTACGTTTCTGTGCAACCTTGCTGCTTCGTTATCCCATCATGAAGGTAAGAAGGTGTTGATCGTAGATGCCGATCCGCAGTGCAATGCGACCCAATACATGTTCGACGACGCAACTGTGGACGAAATTTACGAAAAAGCTGGTTTCACAATCCTCGATGTCGTGAAACCGCTAGCGCAAGGCAAAGGCTTCGTGAAAACGCTTCATGCACGCACGAGCAAATCTTTCAAAGTGGACGTTATACCAGGAGACCCCGGAATGTCCCTTGAAGAAGACCGTTTGGCTAGCGATTGGGTTCAAGCAGCAGGTGGTGATATCCGAGGGCTCCGGACAACGTTCTTGTTTTCACAACTGCTTAGTCAATGTACAAATTACGACTACGTCTTTTTCGATATGGGGCCATCACTAGGATCCATCAATCGAGCCGTTTTAGTGGCCGTCGATGGTTTTGTTACCCCCATGTCAACCGATATTTTTTCTGTTCGCGCTATCGATAACATTAGCCTGTCACTCTCTACATGGAAGAAGAAACTGGAGAGAGCACTAGAAGATATCGGCGAGAGTGTTACAGACCTCGAAATAGAAAACCCTAGTTGGCGCCTTCAGTTTGTCGGGTATTTAACTCAACAATATACAGCCAAAAAGGTGCGCAGTGACATTCAACCAGTTCGAGCCTTCGATAAGATTGCAAAAAAAATTCCACTTCGAATTGAGAAACAACTTATCTCTCATTTTACCAAAAAGCAACGGCCATCAAGTAAATTTAATCTCGGCTCAATCCCAACATTAAATAGCCTAATTCCTCTTGCGCAGTCAGCTCATACGCCAATTTTCGCTTTGAAAGCATCGGATGGTGTGGTTGGCGCTCATTTTAGCAAGGTCAAGGAATATGAAGAGATCATAAGAGACGTCGTGAAGTGTTTTGAATCTCAAGTCGGAGCATTACTGTGATCGAGTGGCCGCAACAACTTATTCAAGACATTGCTCGCCGGAGGGCGATATTGTTTCTAGGGTCAGGAGTATCAAAGAATTCGATTTCGACTGTCGGTCCGGCCAAAAGTCCACCGACTTGGGAGGAATTTTTGAGTATTGCTCTGGACAAGTGCGAAAACCCGAAAAGACATATTCAGAAATTATTGAGAGAAGGAGACTACCTGACAGCGTGTGAAATTTTAAAATTCAAATTAGAGGATCAATGGAACGCTATTGTGCATGAGCAATTCGTCAAGCCAGGTTTTTCCGCAGTTGACATTCATAGAGATATATTCAAGCTGGATAGCAGAATTATTCTTACTCAAAATGTTGATAAAATTTATGACACCTTTGCCTTAGGGGAGTCAGCGGGTACGGTATATGTTAAGGAATACTCGAAAGCTGATATCGCTCAAGTTGTACGAGGTGATAAGCGCTGCGTATTGAAAGCTCATGGAACTGTCGACACGCCAGACGAAATGATCTTTACACGCGAGGAATACAGCCGTGCCCGAGTAAAACACGGTACGTTCTACGATGTATTGGATGCATTGACCGTAACCCATACGCTTCTGTTCATCGGCTGCGGCTTATCAGATCCTGATGTTCAAATCATGCTTGAACGACATGCGTACAAGTTCCCGGGAAGTCGTCCACATTACATGGTCTCACCCACCGGGTCGCTCCATGGCGATGTCCAACAAAGTCTTAAGAGAAACCTAAACATTCGGTTTCTGTTGTACAAGCCACAAGATCGTCACAAAGAACTCCGTGATTCATTGCATCAGCTCGTGAGTCTGGTAGATACTGAGCGAGCGGAGCTTTCCGATACACGCGACTGGTAGGAGCTTCAAAAAATTGCGGGTTATTGCCCAGTTGAAATTGCTTACGATCGATCACACAAAATCAATTTGTGTAACACACTGTTTGTAGTCGCCCCTGCCCTGACCCTCGACGGCGTTGCCGGGGACACCTCGGGCCGCTTTTCCGGAAAGGTTTCTCACAGGGAGGAAGTCCGAGGGTACCCGTCACTACAGGATCGGGTTCTGCTCGGTAAAGGCTACCGCTAGTTGTTTGATTTACATCGGGAAAGGTATTTTTATCTACCCAGCCGCTTGGCAATTGTTCGGTATACGTTCAGTAACCAAAGAGCCGGAAGGAGCAAAGGAGAAAATCCCGTTGCAAATCAAAAACTTAAATCTAAGAAAAGTGGACGGTGACCCGTTCTGTTAATCCGCAGGTCCCTGGTTCGAGTCCAGGTCGGGGAGCCAGAATACAGAAAAGCCCAGCCTTCACCGGTTGGGCTTTTTGCATTTCGGGGCCGTTCGGTATTGGATCAGCTCGCACTTACCCACCTTCACAGTCCCCCTCCTACGCCTCGGACAATTACGCTCGACGTAAATCTGGATTGCCCCCAGAAGCGCCTACTGGGCTTCGTTGAGGTTCGACCAGTCGCTACCGACGCGGCACTCAAGAAACTCTTCTATCCTGCCATGAGTAACATCAGCAAGAAATTGACGATACCGATTCGGAATTGGAAAGCTGCTCTGACTCGCTTTACTATCCAATTCGTGGAGCGGATCTCACACAACTGATTTCAATCCCGTTTACGCAAAAAATTTGGACACGCTCAGCTCGAAAAATGTAGCATAAGTTTGTGATTGGAAAGCAGAATATGACATTAGATATCCGTGGAGGCCTCAAAAACACGGCCATCAACCATAGCGATTACGTTGTGCTTGAAGAAATGCTTTCAAATGCAATTGATTCATATCTAATTCGAAGAAACCATGACTCAGCAGCGCCGCTTTTCAACACAGAGCTAAATATCGTCCTACTTAGCGCCAATCTGATGGAGGACGCTTTTGATTTGGAGATTTCCTGCAAAGACAATGGTGCTGGATTCGGGGACGCCCAGGTAAAGGCGTTTGTCACGAAAGACTCGACATACAAGGATTACCTCAACATTAAAGGCATCGGCAAATGCAAAGGAGCTGGACGAATCCAGTTTTTTCACCACTTTAATCGCCTCTCTATTGACAGCGTCTATCCTACGGAATCCGGTCAAGGAAGACGAATACTTCGTGTAGATTCCACCATTCGGGAAATTTCCGAAAGCTCGTTTTTAGATGGCGACGCCACAGGAAGGCCTGTTGGTACCACTGTTACTGTAAGAGGCCGAAAGGCAACTATCGATAAAGATGCTCGCACAGACCCTAAGCAACTCTTAACACGCTTTTCCTGTCCTTCGGTAAAAGCGCATCTCTACACGTACCTTCTGCAGAGACTGATTGTGCTAAAGGGTATCGTGGGAGATTTTTTGATTCGTATTACATCCAAATTTTCTGACGCTACGGAAGAGGCGCTCATCCGAGCCTCAGACCTGCCTACTGCAATCGATTCCGTGAAGCTGCCACTGGTTTGCTCTCATGGGCACACTCATGATGCGATTGAGTTTTTGACTGTTACTCGGTACTCACTGCCCGCGAATAGCTTTCCAGAGCTACAACATGAGATCGCATTGTGCGCAAACTCTGCTGTTGTAAAGCTAATAACGCGTCAGTTCATTAAGAACCCGAACGCTCGGAAAGCGCCAATAAACAGCAACTTCGAACTGCTCCTTGTAGAGGGGCCTATCTTGGAGTCCAGCGTCAATCAGCAACGAGACGGGTTCGACATCCCCAACCAGTGCGACGGCACAGAAGACTTGACTCAAACGTACTCTCTCGAGGATGTTTTTGATTCTTTGGAGGACTACGTCTTTTCTGTGGTGACCCCTTCAGACTTTGACAGGTCCGCTTTAGTCCGGTCTACAGAAGAAAAGTTTGGTATTACGCAGTCGATGCTAGAGGAAGCAAACATCAAGATTCACTTCGGAGATACGGAGGATAATCTTGCTCGACGAGTTCTAAAGAAATTCCAAGACGATATTGTTGCCGACACTTCTGGAATTCTTGCCATGAAACAGAACCTGTTGGCATTGGACCCAAGAACTGACGATTTTAGAGCCAAAGTCAATGAACTCGCGTGGCAATATACGAGCACCATCAAGAGGATGGACATGGCCAATCTATCGCAGCTTGTCGTAAGACGAAGCGCGATGATTGAACTATTACGTCACGCCGTGAGTAAGCTGCTCGATTGTCAGAAAATTGATGGAAAGAGAAACGAACATGAGCGCATCATTCACAACGTATTCTTTCCTACCGGAAAAGATTCAAGCGAGACAACAGACCACGATATTTGGCTGCTCAGCGAAGAATATCAATACTTTGAACACATCGCATCCGACAAGCAGTTATCTTCTTTAACTTGGATGGATGGCAGCAAGCTCTTCACGCCCGATGTTGATGACGAACTTATGCAAATGTTCGCAAAGAACAATATGGAGCACAAAGCAAAACGTCCCGATATTGCGCTTTTCAATCAGGAGGGGGCTGCAGTCATCATTGAATTCAAGGCTCCTGAGGTTGACCTTCAGGAGCACGTCAATGACCTTGCGCAGTACGCACGACTTCTCGCAGCCAAATCCAGCGGGCGGATAAAGAAGTTTTATGGTTATCTAATCGGTGGAGCAATCGATGAAACTCGTGTGCCTCTGGAGTGGAAGGCTTTCTCCAACGGCAAGGGGTTCTTTCATACGGGCACACTTGTTGACAATAAGTCTCGCCTTCCTTACGGTGAACTTTATTCGGAAATGCTGTTTTATCAAGATTTTATCGACCGCGCCGACTTACGCCTAGGAGTCTACAGGGAACGACTTAAGGTGAAAATTTAAAAAGTCCCGAGTAATTCTGCCTCGTTTTACTCTCCGGTTCAGAGAGCAATTATCACAGACCTGATCTCAAAACGGTCCACAGAAAAATCGGCCACGCATAAATGAAGAGTGAATTCCTTGAGAGTGAACTAGAGCTTTACGTCCAGCGCCTTCTTATTCACGAGTCCTACTCGACGGGCAACAGGTACAAGATGCTCAAAATCTCTCCTAATGATGAAAGACTTAAGGGGTATGATGCCAAAATCATCGGCATGACGCCCTTTTACTGCCAGTTCAAGACGAGTGATTTTTTAACCAAAGGGAACCTATACGATAGGCGACAGAAATTTTGCAAAATGACTGGGTGGCCGAAGTCATCCTTCTACACTTTTTCTTTGAGAGTCCCGAACGCCCCTGAGGACAAGAAAAAACCAAATATGTGGCAGCACAATGTTTTGCACTCTCTGTGGAAGAGTAATCCAAGTGCTGTTGCTTATGTCGCACCTATGTTTCACACGCGTACCGAATTGGATCTTCATGAGCCCCTAAATGCTTGGGGTTGCTGCTTTTTGGATAGCCAATATAGTAGACGTCGCGATGGACACAGAAACTCTGGAATTTTGATTCAAGCAGGTAGCGTAAATGGCCATGACAGATGCCGATTACCATTTTTCGATGGCCTGATATCAATACCACCCCATGTTGCCGTACAGGATTTAAAGCATAGTTATTGCTTCAACTCACCATCGGATGTTTCATTCCACAGCGAACCTGAGCAAATTGAGAACGCCAGCACATTTGATGAGAGATTGCACTACTTCGTCTTTGAATCAATAAAGGGCGAAGCACAGAAAGTTTCAGACTTACGAATGACGCTCTCAGACGTGAGAAATTTGATAGCCATTGAGGAAAAGGAAGCTGATTTCCTTGAATCATTCTTAGCATTTGGCCTAGTTCAGGCAGGTGCATCCAATCATAGTTTTCGCCTAGGTGCGGCAACGTATTTTGAAAGTGAGGCCTCTTGGTTGCAGCAGCGGATTGCATTCTCCGCAGCATTAAACGCCTATTTCGGCATTTCTACGCTGGGCCTAATGAAGTTTGTGGAAAATTAATGGCAGATCCACCAGTGTGGGATTGGACTCTAAATTAAGGCGCTACTCAATTCCGGGGCAACGTCGTACAGATATGTTCACCATTTCAAACCTGGATCTGAATAGAACGAATGCGCCCCGAACACCCCACGCACAGGTCTGTTGACGCCTTTGTTATCCCACCACAATTCTTTTTTCTTTTCCATCTCATCCTCAAAAATCCTGTGCCATTTATGATCCAAATCAATCCATTTCTGGCGCCCCATTTTATCCTGAATCTTTGATTCCAAAATTATTGAAAGCCCAAGAGTCAAAAAAAATGCAGGGGTAGTAATTGAATCTGGAAGCTCAGTTTTTTTAAGTTGATTTTGTATTTCTGAGTAAGTGTAGCCTATTCTTTTCTCAACTAAGTCCTCTACACTGGCCCGAGTAGTTTGTAAATTTGCCATCCACGATTCTTCACAATTTTTGACACGTTGTTTTTGGGCCAGTATTTCTTGTTCATTTTGTAGCCGCAAATTCTCGCGTTGCTTTTGAGGTATTGTCAGGCCCGCACTGTCGGCCTGCCCTAATTTTTGAAGTGTTTTAACGATTTTTTCTTGCGCTTGTTCTTCGGATATTGCAAAAAATTCGCCCTCAGCCCTATATTTATGTAGTGATGCAAAAATTACTCGCTCGACATGTGCTGGGTCGTCTACTTCCCATGATTTAACTAGAAGAAATTTTCCTGGCACACCTGTGTGGCCACTGAGTTCTTTAACCCTATCGGTCGGCATTCGGGTGGTAAAGCCAATTTTTAACAAACCACTCATATACTGGTTTTTTAAAATGTAGATATATCCCGTTTGCATATTTATAACTCACGAAAATAATTACAATATTGCAGATAATCCGTTTCGTTAAACGAAGAACTATGTTTGTACTGCCCCGGCTATGAGGCGATGCAGTGGAACATCCTGGCTGAAATACAACGCAGCGCATTTCTGCATTGGAATCCCCCTACCGGTCGTGTCGTCGGAATTGGGCGAGTCTGATCCCCTTCTTCGGCTACCCACCCCAGATCCATAATGTGATCTATACGACCAACGCCATCGGTTCGGGCAACATGGGCCGAACAACAGCTATGCGAGTTTGTCGGTTAACTCTGCCACAGTAACAGCCCTAGTTTTAGGGTCAAGACGATAAAGCTGCAACAGAAGCGATGCAATCGCATCATCCTCGCAGTAAATGTAGATCAGCGGTACACCCAGCGCTTCGGCTATGAGCCTGACCGTCGGCAATGGCGGCTCATGCACCCCCAGCTCATATCGACTGATTCGCGCTCTGGCACTGGACTCATCGATCCCAATTGCCACGCCTACCTTCTCCTGGGACCAGCCAAGCTCTTCCCTTAGCTGCCGAATCCGGCGGCCAACAACGGTAGACCCTGACGGAAGATTTGCACGAGACATGTTGCGAGTCTCGTGACAAAATTCATACTCGTTGTCACGTTTTTCGTTACATTAGCACATCTTAAATCTGTCGGATGGCTGCCTCCATCGCGCAATGGCACATGCAAAGACTGAAATCACCCGCTCGCTCCACCTGATATCGACTCATTTTCATCAAAGAAAGGAGCATCTATCTAACTTTCCTCGCGGCGACTACAAATTGAAATTTTTAAATTATTTCTCATCATGATAAAAATACCTAAATATATTGCCTTTACAGTTACATCCTTGACTCTCGCTGCGTGTGCTAGCAGTGGAAGAAATTTCGATATTAATGCGATTGATTCCCTAACTCCAGGCGAAACGACTATTCAAGAGGCTATAGCCAAACTCGGAAAGCCAACTTCGATGCACAAACAACCTAACGGTGACACGATGTTAGGCTGGAATTATGTTACCGCGAATCTAATTAGCGGTGGAAAATCGAAGTCGGCATATATTTTCTTTTCTCCCGAAGGGAAAATGAAGAAAGCAGCACAAAAAATGGAAGTGGAAAATTAAATTAATTAATCATAAAAATTTACTCTATGAATATTAAAAATCCAATTTTCATTTACTTTGCCATTTCATGTTCATTTTTGATGAGTGGATGTGCTTCAATAACCCAAGGAACGAGTCAAACTATTGCATTTAATCTGGACCCATCAGATACCAAATGCGATCTAAGCAGAGATGGAGAAGGTCAAATTGGCTCAATATCTTCCAAAAACAACACCTTATCAACGGGCAAAGATAAGGACGACATCATCGTTAAATGTAATGCGCCTGGCCACAAGCAAAAAATTGTTCGAGTAAAAAGTAGTACACAAGCGGCTGGAGTCGTCGGCGGGATATTCCTTGATTTAGGGATAACCGATATGATCACTGGTGCAATGTGGAAGTATCCTGATGACGTTACGGTCGCTCTGGATAAAGAGTGATTTTTTGAGAAAGATAAATATTACAAATGGATGAGATCAGCTCGTTTGATAGAAAAAGCAAATCTTTCATATTTTCCATAATAGGAGGAGCGGTAAGCATTTTTGGCGGTATCACGCTGGCCACTCTCAAAGCTCAAGGTGAGGCTAGCTTGCTGGAGGCACTTGCCAATGGCATCGGCTTCTATTGCATAGGCAAAGGTGTATACATGATCTCCATGGTTTTTCAGCTTCGAGAAGCAGGAAAGTCACTTTTATCCAAAAAATAAAATTCATCACCGTTTAGCGAGAGCCCGCAGCTAGCCCCTGTGGGCTTTTTTTCGCCCATAACTTCCCAAGGAGTGAATCGCTATCGAAACCCTAGACGCTTCTGAGCCTACAATTTGGGCAACGAGGAGGTGTCATGAGTAGCAGTCCGAAGTACACGGAAGAATTCAAAATCGAAGCAGTTCGGCAGGTGACCGAGC
>JACCDU010124367.1_pt1 | contig 10859 bp, 11 predicted proteins | sample 7446081 | NCBI WGS metagenome assembly JACCDU01 (sample SAMN15323447, study PRJNA562643) | freshwater metagenome | isolation source: river surface water | place: USA:Blue River Watershed | collected 2017-08-17
CGATGGCATTGGCCACTACAAAGGCAACTTTGGGAATTTGCTGTTCTTCTGGGACATCCTGTTTGGCAGCGCCCACATCACGCGCCAATACCCGGCCAAGGTGGGTTTGATCGATGACAAGCTGTTTGGCCAGGAGCGCTGGTACCACCAGATGTTCTACCCGCTGCTGCAGTCGCAGCGCGCGCATTCGGCCTTGAAATTTGGCGGCACCATCTACGCTGAACCCGAAGAGGCGGCCAAAAGCCACTGACGCCACTGACCGTCCCCTTGGGATGGTGCCCTGATCTGACACCGGATCAGGGCTTTTTCATTTTGGGCGATCGGGTCTGGCGTTGGGCGTGCAGCCAATGCAGGCCGGACATCGCCAAGAGGCTGAGCATGCCGCAGGCGAGCGCCACGGTCCATGGCCCATTTTGCAGCGGCGCAAATTTCAGGGTCATGGCCAACCAAGGCCAGTACATGCCCGCCATCACCAAACCCCAGGCCAGCAAGATCACGCCCCAGGCCGATGGGTTGGGCACGCGCAGGCTGGCCCACAGCTGGCCGGGCTGTGCGCGGTTGACCACAATCAGCGCGGCATAGCCCAGAACCAGGGTGACGAAGACCATGGACCGGGTTTCTTCTTCGCTCAGTGCGGGCGTGGCCCCCACGTTCACCCATCCCTTGGCCCAGGCGTAACCCAAGCCCACGCAGGCCAGCACCAGCAAACCCTGAACCAGTGCCAGGCTGATGTCCCTGGCGCCAAACAGGGCCGCGCGGGTGTCGCGTGGTGGGCGTTGCATCACGTCGGCATCGGCGGGTTCGTTTTCAAAGGCGATCGAGCAGGCCGGGTCGATGACCAATTCCAGCAAGGCCACATGCAGCGGCAGCATCAGTGCGGGCCAGTTCATCACCATCGGGATGAGCGCAATGCCGGCAATCGGAATGTGGATGGCAAAGATGTAGCGCATCGACTTTTGCAGGTTGCCAAAGATGCGCCGTCCCACGCGGATGCCACGCACAATGGATGCGAAGTTGTCGTCCACCAGCACCAGGTCGGCGGCTTCGCGGGCCACATCGGTGCCGCGCAGTCCCATGGCCACCCCCACATGCGCCGCTTGCAGCGCAGGGGCGTCGTTCACGCCGTCACCCGTCATGGTCACCACCTCGCCATGGGCTTGCAGGGCTTGTACGATGCGCAGCTTCTGATGCGGCGAGATGCGCGCGCACACGCTCACGTGTGGCAACGCGGCTTGCAGGGCCGCATCGTCCAGTCGGTCAAGGGCATCGCCGGTGAGGGTCTGGCCAGGCGGCAGACCGGCTTGCGCGGCGATCACCTGAGCGGTGGCGGGGTAGTCGCCGGTGATCATGATCACGCGAATGCCGGCAGACCGGCACTCGGCCATGGCTTGTGGAATTTCTGCCCGCAGCGGATCGGTCAGGCCAATCAGGCCAAGCCATTCAAATTCGAATGCATGAGGGGTTTCGGGCCAGTCATTGCCTTCGAACCGACTTTGCGCCACGGCCAGCACACGCAGGCCTTGCGCGGCCATGCTCTCCATGGTGTTGGCCCAGGCCTGGCGTTCGGCATCGTTCAGGTGGCACAGGTCCATCACGGCTTCGGGTGCCCCCTTGGCCGACACCACGCGGTTCAGGCTGTCGTCGAATTGCCAGACGTGTGACATGGCTTTGAGTTGGGGACTCAGGGCATAACTTTGTACGAGTTGCCAGCCGTCATGCAGGTGCTTTGTCTTTGTCAGATGGGTTTGGCCTGAGGCATGGAAGGCGGTCTCCATCGGGTCAAAGGGCTCGGGCGCACTGGCCAGAATGGCGTGTTCCAGAAGTGGGTGAAATGCTTCGGACAGCGCAGACACGGGGGCAGCCAGGGTGGTGATCTGTGGTGCATGGGCCGGCCCGACCGCCAGGGCTGTCACGGTCATCCGGTTTTCGGTCAGGGTGCCGGTTTTGTCGGTGCACAACACGGTGGTGGCACCCAGTGTTTCGATCGCGTTGATGCGCCGGGTCAGCACGCCTTCACGCGTCAGGCGGTGTGCGCCCAGCGCTGGAAAGATGGCGAGCACCACCGGATACTCTTCCGGCAAGATGGCCATGGCCAGGGCAATGCCCGATAACACAGCCGGGATCCATTGGCCGCTGCGCAGTCCCAAAGTCAACACCATGACCACGCACAAGACCAGCACGATGATGGCCAGCCGTCGCACCAGTTGCGCTGTTTGTGTTTGCAGCGGTGTAGCGCCCGATGTCAACTGACCCAGCGATTGGCCGATGCGTCCGATCTGGCTGCGCTCGCCTGTGGCCGTGACCTCCGCAAGGCCCTGACCGCGCACAATGAAGCTGCCGGCATGGACGGCAGACGCCTGCTCGGCGGTGGATTTGTCCACCGGCACCGATTCGCCCGTCAGCAGCGATTCGTCGATTTGCAGGTTGTTCGCACTGAGCAGTCGGCCATCGGCAGCCACCCGGTCACCTTCGGACAGCAGCAGCAAATCGCCCACCACCACATCGCGGGCCGGCACTTGCAGTTTTTGACCCGACCGGATCACCTGGGCCGAGGGTTGTGTCAGATCCCGCAGGGCCTGGATGGAGGCTTCGGACTTGCCTTCCTGATAAAAGGTCAGCACCAGCACCGCCAGGACAAACACGCCCAGCGTCAGGCCTTCTGTCAGGTCGCCCAGCACCATGTAAAGCAGAGCGGCCACGACCAACAAGGCAAACATGGGCTGGCGCAGCATGTCCAGCACTCGCATGGACAAGGAGCGTCTGGGTTTTTGCGCGATTTCATTGGGGCCGTCTTCGGCCAGGCGTGTGACCGCCTGCGCTGTTGTCAGGCCTTCAAGGGTGGTAAGGTGGTTCTGTGTCATGGGGCTATCCCTGCCAATGTGCCGCAGCGCTGTGCCGATGGACTTGACCCAAGTCATGAAAATGCCGACGCTGGCTGAACCGAGATTCAAAGGACGATCATGGACGACAACATCGGTGAATTTGTCAAACGCATCCGGGCGCTGGAAGCGCAGATTGAGCAAGAGTTTCAACACCGGCGACAACAATTGCAAGCAGATTTTGAAAACCGAAAAATCCGCTTTGAGGCCGAAGTCGTGGCGCAGCAACGGCGTTTCAAGGAAGGGGTGTTCCGGTATGTGCTGACCGCCGACTGGCGGCATGTCCTGAGTGTGCCTTTCATTTACCCGGTTCTTTTGCCGATGTTGCTGCTCGATTTATTTGTGACGCTGTACCAGTGGGTGTGTTTTCCGCTGTACCGCATTCCCCGCGTCAAACGTTCGGACTACTTTGTCTTTGACCGGACGCACCTGGCCTACCTGAATGTGCTGGAGAAAATCAATTGCGCTTATTGCTCGTACGGCAACGGCCTGGCGGCCTACATGCGAGAAGTGGTCGGCCTGACCGAGCAATACTGGTGCCCGATCAAGCATGCCCGACGGATCATGCAAGCGCATCCTTATTACAGCGGGTTTGTGGACTATGGCGATGCACAAAGTTATCGGGATCAGCTCGAGCAATTGCGTCAACAAATTCAGCAACTGCAGACCGATGCCAAGCCGGACGCGCTGTCGCAGCCTGGACAGCCTGAAAGCGGTGGCCTGACTAAAGTGAATGCCATGAAAACATTTCAAACTTTGGCCGATCTGGCCGCTTGCGTTGGCCAGGACGTGGCCGTCACCGAATGGGTGGAGATCACCCAGTCACAAGTCAACCAGTTTGCCGAGGCCACCGGTGACCACCAGTGGATCCATGTGGACGTGGAGCGTGCCAAGCAAGGACCGTTTGGCGGACCGATTGCGCACGGCTTTTTGACGCTGTCTTTGCTGCCTCAGTTTTTTGACAACAACATTGCAGTGACCGAGGCGCGCATGGGCGTCAACTACGGTTTGAACAAGGTCCGCTTCATGGCTCCGGTGCCCGTGGGCAGCCGCTTGCGCGGGCACTTGCATTTGCACTCGGCCACGCCCATTGAAGGCGGTCTTCAGGTGCAGTGGAATGTGACCATCGAACGCGAGGGCAACGACAAGCCTGTGTGTGTGGCCGAGTCGCTGGCGCGCCTTTACAGCTGAGCGCCGAGGGGGCTGGCAGCGGCCCCGCCAAAGCCGTTTTGGCGCCAGGCCTCAAACACGGTCACCGCCACGGCGTTCGACAGGTTCAAGCTGCGCTGGCCTTCCCGCATCGGCAGTTTGATGCGCTGGGTCGGCGCAAATTGCTCACGCAGTTCCGGGGCCAGACCGCGCGTTTCTGCACCAAACACCAGCCAGTCGCCGGGCTGGAACGCCACCGTGTGCGCAATGCGACTGCCCTTGGTGGTCAAGGCAAACATGCGATCGGCAGCAGGTTGCTCGCTGGCCAAAAATGCGGCCCAGCTCTCATGGCGACGTAAGGCCGCGTATTCGTGGTAATCCAGGCCTGCCCGGCGCATGTGTTTGTCGTCCATGGAAAAGCCCAGCGGTTCGATCAAATGCAAGGTGCAGCCGGTGTTGGCGGCCAGGCGGATGACATTGCCTGTGTTGGGCGGGATTTCGGGTTCGACCAGGACGATATGAAACATGGTCGGTATTGTGCCCTGTGGCTCTGGCGTGTCAGGCCGAGTCTGCTTCGGTGCGGGCGAGCACCACTGCGCTGATGTGCTGAGCGCCCGCTTCTCGCAGGGCCTTGGCGGCGGTGTGCAGCGATGCACCGCTGGTCATCACGTCGTCGACAAGAACCACTTTTCGGCCCTTGATGGCGTGGGTTTGCAAGGGATCGACCGCCAAAGCGCCGGTCAAATTGGCCAGTCGCTCCGATCTGGGCAAGGTGCGTTGGGCGGGCGTGTGTCGTGTGCGCAGCAGCCAATGGGCCTGGGTTTTGGTGGGGCAAAGGTGCTGTGCCAGCAGCAGGGATTGGTTGTAGCCTCGTTCGGCCAGCCGTTGGGCCGACAGTGGCATGGGCAGCACCCAGTCGGCTTGGGCCAGCGTGTCTTCGACCCATGGGGCACTCAGCATGAGTGTGGCCAGGGGCCCCGCCCATCCTGGCTGGTGGTGGAATTTGAATTGGGCGATCAGATCGATCCATGGCCAGGCGTAAGCCGTGGCGCTCAGGCACGCATCCAGCGGTGGCGGTGATCGCAGGCAGGCACCGCAACGCTGCACGGGTGTGGATGCCGAGGCGGGCAAAGGCAGTGCACAGGTGGCGCAGCGCGCAAGGGGTTGTGCAAATTGGCCAATGCAGATGTCGCACACAGACGCTTGTTGCCAGCTGCGGCACACGGCGCATTGGCTGGGCAGCCAGCGCCAAGCGCCGCTTGGCCGGTGCAGGGCCAACGGTGAAGCCTTCCCTTTGAACAACTTGGGCCACATTTAGTCAATATACTGCCGCCCATGTCCTGACGACAAGCGTGCTGTTTCGCCGGTGCGCAAGGCCCAGGTGTGAAGTTTTCCCAGTTTTGTCATGTCCGCACCCGAACATCCCCCATCGCTTGACCCCGTCGCGGCCGCCCGTTGGGCTGCCTATCCCGTGGCGGGCGCGGCATCGCCTTGGCTGCACGAGGAGGTGGCCTCGCGCATGCAGGAGCGGCTTGATTTCATCAAGTTGCAGCCCCGCCAATGGGCGCATTGGGAGCCTTTGAGGGGCGGGCTGCAAGCGCACAGGGCTTTGCAACAACGCTATGCGCAGGCCGATGTCTGGCTTGCCAGCGTCAGACCGTCTGAAGCCCAGGCTGCCCTGCAAGCCTTGAGACCCGCTTGGTGGCAGCCCAGCCGCTGGACCGGGCCACGCATGCAAATCGGCGTGCCGCCTGAGGGGGCGGTTCAGATGGTGTGGGCCAATATGCAGCTGCATGCATCGCCTGCGCCGCAGGGCTTGCTCAAACGCTGGCACCAGGCGCTGGCGGTGGATGGTTTCTTGATGTTTTCTTGTTTTGGCCCTGACACCTTGCGTGAACTGCGCGAGCTGTATGCCCGCCAAGGCTGGCCTGCACCCGCGCACGAGTTCACCGACATGCACGATTGGGGTGACATGTTGGTTGAGGCGGGTTTTGCCGAGCCGGTCATGGACATGGAGCGGATCACGTTGACCTTTGAAACCCCTGAGCGTTTGTTGACCGAGCTGCGTGAATTGGGCCGAAATTGGAGCACCGGACGCTTTGCCGGGCTGCGCACACCGCGTTGGCGGCAGCGCTTGGTCAAGGCTTTGATGGATTTGGCGCGTCCCGAACAGGGGGGGCGCTTGTCTTTGAGTTTTGAAATCGTTTATGGCCATGCCCTCAAGCCCGCGCCGCGTGCCAAGGTGGCGGCTGAAACTGAAATCGGTCTGGACCAGATGCGCCAAATGTTGCGCCGATCTTCGGACTTATCCGATAAGGTTTGATTTTTATCAAAAGCCCCTTGTAACTCGGGTAAAATCCGCCGATATTTAGCCAAAGTACGCGCCTTCGGGCGCGTTAGGTTATTGAAAGTTGACGCGTGTCAAATCCGGCTTACCAGTTTGCACAAGTGTCCGGGCCTTCCATTGATTGGCGGCTGCGGCGCAATTGCTCGGTAACACCGGCCCAGTTGGGCTGGCTTTATCTGTCGCTGTGCATGGTTTCATTGGGCATTGGGGTGTTCTTCTGGTTGCAGGGGGCCACGCTGGTGTTGACGTTTGCCGGTCTGGAAGTGGCCCTCGTGGGGGTGGCTTTTTTGGCGTATTCGCGCCACGCGACCGATGGTGAGTGGATTTCGCTGCAAGGGCCGCATCTGGTCGTTGAGCTCGAAACCGCTGGCCGCCGCGAACGGGCAGAGTTTGCGCGTCAATGGGTAAGGGTCGAGCCAAAGTCTGGTGACCACAGCCTGATCGAGTTGTCAGGCCAGGGTCGTTCGATCGAGGTGGGGCGCTTTGTGCGTCCGGAGCTCCGGCAGGTGCTGGCGCGAGAAATCAGAAAGGCATTGCGCGCAGCGTGATGCCTGTGGCGTGGGGGCAATGGCCTGTTTCGCCGCTGGTGTGGGTTCAACAGAGACTTGGAAGTTAGTGAGAACTATGAAGATCATTTCCAACAAATTGGCTTCGCTGCTGTCCCGTGCGGGCATTTTTGCGGGCGCATGGCTGGCCACTGCGGCCCACGCTGTCAATGACTTGCCAGGTGGCCCGGCGGTCAATCAGCTCAATTTCGCGGCACCCGTGACCAAAATTGCAGAGCAGCAACACTGGTTGCACTGGATGATGCTGATCATCTGCACGGTGATTTTCATTGCCGTGTTCTCGGTGATGTTCTATTCCATCTGGAAGCACCGCAAGTCGGTGGGCCACAAGCCTGCCACGTTCAGTGAGTCGGTGACGGTCGAGATCTTGTGGACGGCCGCACCTTTCCTGATCGTGATCTTGATGGCCCTGCCTGCAACCAAAGTGCTGGTGGCTCAAAAAGACACCACCAACGCTGACCTGACGGTCAAGGTCACGGGTTACCAGTGGAAGTGGGGCTACGACTACATCAAGGGTCAGGGCGAAGGTTTGAGCTACATCTCCACCTTGGACTCTTCTCATCGTGCCATGTCGGACGCTGGCAAGCCTGCTGGCGACAACTACCTGCTCAAAGTGGACAATCCGCTGGTGGTGCCTGTGGGTCAAAAAATCCGTGTCATCACGACCGCCAACGATGTGATCCACGCGTTCATGGTGCCCGCTTTCGGTATCAAGCAAGACGCGATCCCCGGTTTTGTGCGTGACACCTGGTTCCGTGCCGAGAAGACCGGCGATTTCTATGGCCAGTGCGCCGAGTTGTGCGGCAAAGAGCACGCTTACATGCCCATTCACGTGAAAGTGCTGTCTGCTGCTGACTACACCGCCTGGGTGGATGCCGAGAAGAAAAAACAAGCGGCCAAAGCCGATGATCCCAGCAAGGTCTGGACACTGGATGACTTGAGCAAGCGTGGCGAAAAAGTGTACGCCGCCAACTGTGCTGCTTGCCACCAAGCCAACGGCAAGGGTGCAGGTCCTATCAAGCCTGTGGATGGCTCGCCCGTCGTGCTCGATGCCAACAAGTCCAAACAAATTGCCGTGCTGCTCAATGGCCAGAACAATGGTGCCATGCCCGCATGGAAGCAACTGTCTGACACCGACATCGCTGCTGTGATCACCTACACCAAGAACAACTGGTCCAACAAGACTGGGCAGATCGTGCAACCGGCAGAAGTGCTGGCCGCACGCAAGTAGGTCAGTACCGCATTAAATAAGAGGAATTCAAGATGAGTGCCGTTCTCGACCATCATGATCATGCCCACGACGACCACGGGCACGCACCTGCGGGCTGGCGTCGTTGGGTCTACGCAACCAACCACAAAGACATTGGCACGCTGTATTTGCTGTTCAGCTTTGCCATGTTGATGGTGGGTGGCGTGCTGGCATTGCTGATCCGTGCGGAGTTGTTCCAGCCGGGCTTGCAAGTTGTCAATCCTGAGCTGTTCAACCAGTTCACCACCATGCACGGCATCATCATGGTGTTCGGTGCGATCATGCCGGCCTTCGTGGGCTTTGCGAACTGGATGCTGCCACTGCAAGTCGGGGCATCGGACATGGCATTTGCCCGCATGAACAACTTCAGCTTCTGGCTGATGATTCCTGCCGCCCTGATGTTGGTGCTGTCTTTCTTCATGCCTGGCGGCGCACCTGCCGCAGGCTGGACACTGTATGCACCTTTGACCCTGCAAATGGGTCCATCCATGGACGCTGGTATTTTTGCCATGCACATTCTGGGTGCTTCGTCCATCATGGGCTCGATCAACATCATCGTGACCATCTTGAACATGCGCGCACCTGGCATGACCTTGATGAAGATGCCCATGTTCGCCTGGACCTGGTTGATCACCGCGTACCTGCTGATTGCCGTGATGCCTGTGTTGGCTGGCGCGATCACCATGACGCTGACCGACCGCCACTTTGGCACCAGCTTTTTCAACCCCGCTGGCGGTGGTGATCCGGTCATGTACCAGCACATTTTCTGGTTCTTCGGCCACCCCGAGGTGTACATCATGATTTTGCCGGCCTTCGGCATCATCAGCCAGATCGTGCCTGCGTTCTCGCGCAAGAAATTGTTCGGCTATGCCTCCATGGTGTACGCGACATCGTCGATTGCCATCCTGTCGTTCATCGTGTGGGCTCACCACATGTTCACCACCGGCATGCCTGTGACCGGCCAGTTGTTCTTCATGTACGCCACGATGTTGATTGCCGTGCCGACCGCTGTGAAGATCTTCAACTGGATCGCCACCATGTGGCGTGGCTCCATGACGTTTGAAACCCCCATGTTGTTCGCGGTGGGCTTCATCTTCGTGTTCACCATGGGTGGTTTCACAGGTTTGATCCTGTCGATGGCCCCCATCGATATCCAGATGCAAGACACCTATTACGTGGTGGCCCACTTCCACTATGTGCTGGTGGCCGGTTCCTTGTTTGCTTTGTTTGCCGGTTTCTACTACTGGGCACCCAAGTGGACGGGTGTGATGATCAGCGAAGGCCGTGGCAAGCTGCATTTCTGGTGGTCCTTGATCTCCTTCAACGTGACCTTCTTCCCGATGCACTTCCTGGGTCTGGCTGGCATGCCACGTCGCTATGCCGATTACCCCATGCAGTTCACCGACTTCAACATGATCGCATCGGTGGGTGCTTTCTTCTTCGGCTTTGCACAGGTCTATTTCTTCCTGTTCGTTGTGGTGCCGGCCATGCGTGGTCAAGGTGTCAAGGCCCCGCAAAAGCCCTGGGAAGCCGCAGAAGGCCTGGAGTGGGAAGTTCCTTCGCCAGCACCTTTCCACACCTTTGAGAATCCACCCAAGCTGGACGCGACCGCGACCCGCGTGATTGGTTGATTCCGCCATGGCCATGACACCTGAACAAAAGAAAAGCAATCTGCGCTTGGGTTTCATCCTGGCGTCGGTGGCATTGGCCATCCTGGTCGGTTTTGTGGCCAAGTTGGTCTTTTTGCAGCGCTGAGCTTTCAGATGAATTTGCGCAGTGAAAACCTGAAGATGGTGGGCAAGCTGGCGGTCGTGACTGCCGGCATGTTCTGCTTTGGGTATGCGCTGATCCCCATTTACAAGCACATTTGTGAAGTGACGGGCATCAACATCTTGTCGGTTTCAGAGCGCATGGTGCCGGGTAACGGTGCCGCAGGTGCCGCCGTGAAGTTGCCTTCGAACACGCAGATTGACCGGAGCCGGATCATCACGGTGGAGTTCGATGCCAATGCGCGTGGACCTTGGGATTTCAAGCCCGAACAGCGCTCCATTCAGGTCCATCCAGGTGAGCTGAACACTGTGATGTACGAGTTCCAGAATGTGCAAAACCGTCGCATGGCGGCACAAGCCATTCCGAGCTACGCACCGCACCAGGCCGCCAGTCATTTCAACAAGCTCGAATGTTTCTGTTTCAACCAGTACACATTGGAGCCAGGTGAGAAAAAGCGTTGGCCTGTGGCGTTTGTGATCGATCCCAAGTTGTCCAAAGACGTGACCACGATCACCTTGTCCTACACCTTCTTTGAAGTGGGCGGCAAGACGCCTGCTGCACCCGTGGCGGTGTTGGCTGTGCCACAAGCAGGGGCAGGTTCATGACCGAGGCGCGCAAAGGCACTTTGGTGCGCACCATCCAGGCGGTGCTGTGGTCCTTCTTCGGTGTTCGCAAAAATGCGGATTACCAAAAAGATATTGAGAAGCTCAATCCGTTCTACATCCTTGGTGTGGGCATTGCAGCTGCATTGTTGTTTGTGCTGGGGCTGATCGCCCTGGTCAATTGGGTCGTGGTTCAACCCACGGGTCTGTAACCCCAAGATTCGAGTTCGAAAGAAAAGAGAGCAGGAGTCAGTATGAGTTCCACCGCACACGGCACAACGCCTTATTACTTTGTTC
>JACCDU010580260.1_pt1 | contig 10859 bp, 9 predicted proteins | sample 7446081 | NCBI WGS metagenome assembly JACCDU01 (sample SAMN15323447, study PRJNA562643) | freshwater metagenome | isolation source: river surface water | place: USA:Blue River Watershed | collected 2017-08-17
CCTGCGTTGGCGATGCCGGTGTTGATCATCATCTTCTTGCGCTTTGGCATTGCCACACCCACCGAGGTGAGCGTCATGTCCACCCTCTATGCCTTGGTGGTGTCGGGTTTGGTCTACCGTGACCTGAACCTCACCAAGCTCAAAGCAGCTGCGGTGGAAGCGGGCATCTCCACGGGGGTGGTGCTGCTGATCATCATGGCCTCGAGCGTGGTGGGTTGGATCGTGACCTACGAACAATTGCCTGCCGCCTTCACGCAGTACGCCAAAGAAACCCTGCAAGAGCCTTGGCTCATCATCTTGGCCATGAACCTGATCATGTTGGCCACCGGCATGTTCATTGATTTGCCTGCGGCTGTGTTGTTGCTCACGCCCATGTTTGTGCCCTTGGCCTCAGCGGTGGGCATGGACACCGTTCAGCTCGGCATCATGATGATCGTCAACCTCTCGATCGGCCTGTACCACCCGCCCATTGGTACCACGCTGTTCATTACAAGTTCGATTGCCAAGGTGCGTATTGGCGATGTGGTGATTGAGTTGATTCCTTTCTATGCCGTCGCCATTGCGTTGTTGCTGGGTTTTGCCTATTTGCCCTGGCTAACTCTGCGTTGAATTTCACTTTTTTGACTGACACACACCATGAGTAATCTTCAAGAAATTGCCAGCTGTGCTTACCGTATTCGCCGCTATGCCTTGCGCATGGGCGAGGTGCAAGGCCAAGGCTATGTGGGCCAAGCTTTGGGCTATGCCGATGTGTTGGCGGTGGCTTATGGCCATGCCATGAACTTCCGTCCCAACGAACCCGAGTGGGAAGGGCGTGACCGCTTTTTGCTCTCGCATGGTCACTATGCGATTGCGGCGTATGCCGCCATGATTGAGGCTGGCATCATCCCTGAATCCGAACTCGAAACCTACGGCAGCGACGACAGCCGCTTGCCCATGTCGGGCATGGCCACCTACACACCGGGCATGGAAATGTCGGGTGGCTCGCTCGGCCAGGGCTTGCCCATCGCCGTGGGCATGGCACTGGGCCTGCGCCATCAAAACAACCGGGCGTTTGTCTACAACTCCATGTCGGATGGTGAGCTCGACGAAGGTTCTACCTGGGAAGCCGCCATGTCGGCGGCGCACCACGGTTTGGGCAACTTGATTTGCATCGTCGACATCAACAACCAACAAGCCGATGGTCCTTCGACCAAGGTCATGGGTTTTGAACCCTTGGCCGACAAGTGGGCCTCGTTCGGTTGGCATGTGCAACGTGTCGACGGCAACCACCTGCCCGCCGTGCTGCGCGCGTTTGACACCGCACGCCAATTGACCGATGCCAAGCCTCGCGTGATTTTGTGCGACACCTTGATGGGCAAGGGCGTGCCTTTCTTGGAGACCCGCGAAAAGAACCACTTCATCCGCGTGGACCCACCCGAGTGGCAACAAGCCTTGGATGTGTTGGACGCCAATCGCCCCTAACAAATGTTTGGACAGAAAAATGAATGCTGTGACTGACAAAAAACCTCGGCTGACCACCTCAGCCATGATTGCCTCTATCGCGTCTGAAGGCCAGCGCGTGCAGGCCGCACCCTTTGGCAAAGCCTTGGTCGAATACGCGGCCAACCACCCCGAAGTGGTGGGCATGACCGCCGACCTCGCCAAGTACACCGACTTGCATTTGTTTGCACAGGCGCATCCTGAGCGTTTCTTTCAAATGGGCATGGCCGAGCAGCTCTTGATGGGCGCTGCGGGCGGCATGGCCAAAACCGGCTTGGTGCCCTTCGCCACCACCTACGCGGTGTTTGGCACACGCCGCGCGTATGACTTCATCCATCAAGTCATTGCCGAAGAAAACCTGAACGTGAAAATCTGCTGCGCTTTGCCCGGCCTCACCACCGGCTATGGCCCCAGCCACCAAGCCACTGAAGATTTGGCGATGATGCGTGCCATCCCCGGTCTGACCGTGGTGGACCCTTGCGATGCCTTGGACATTGAACAAGCTGTGCCACAAATTGCAGCCCACCAAGGCCCCGTGTACATGCGCTTGTTGCGCGGCAATGTGCCCTTGGTGCTGGACGAATACAACTACACGTTCGAGTTGGGCAAAGCCAAGCTGTTGCGCGATGGCGCCGATGTGTTGGTGATCTCCAGCGGCTTCATGACCATGCGCACACTCGAAGTGGCCAAGTCACTAGAAGCCGACAAGATCAATGTGGCGGTCTTGCATTGCCCCACGATCAAGCCCTTGGACGACGCCACCATCTTGGCCGAGGTGCGCAAGCCCGGTCGTTTGGTCGTCGTTGCAGAAAACCACTCGGTGGTGGGTGGTTTAGGCGAGGCGGTAGCGGGTCTGTTGCTGCGCGAAGGTGCTGTGCCTGCCAAGTTCCGCATGTTGGGCTTGCCAGATGCATTCTTGGATGCAGGTGCATTGCCCACGCTGCACGATCGCTACGGCATTTCTGCTGAGAAAGTAGCGGCGTCACTTAAGGCTTGGCTGGCTTAAGGTTCGGGCGCGTTGGGCCATCAGGCAGATGGCTGCAACGCCTCCGCCACAAAGCTCACAAACGCTTGCACCCGCGCCGCAGTCTGATGACGTGGCGGGTAAACCGCATAGATATCCGCCGCAGGTGTGGGGTAGTTTCCTAGCACCTGTCGCAAGCGGCCGCTGCGCAGGTATTTGGCAATGTCCCACTCCGCGCGCATCAGCACACCATGACCGGCCAGAGCCCAGCTGACGGCGATTTCGCCATCGTTGGTGCTGAGCGTGCCGCGCACTTTGACGGTGTCCATTTTTTTGCCGTTTTGAAAATGCCAAATCCCATAGGCCTCGTCGCCTTGGCGAATGCCGATGCAGCTGTGCTGTGTCAAATCAGCGGGCACTTTGGGTGTGCCGTGTTTGGCCAAGTAAGCGGGCGAGGCGCAAATCAAGCGCCGGTTCGACGCGATGTGTTTGGCCATGATGCGTGCGTCCGGTGGTTCGCCAAAGCGGATGCACACATCAAACGCATCCTCATTCAAAGGGGGCGGGTTGACCGTGAGCTGCAACTGCACTTCAACGTCAGGGTAGGACTTGGTGAATTGCGAAATCAAGGGCGCGATGTGACTTCGCCCAAAACCGAGTGTGGCGTTCACGCGCAACAGGCCTTTGGGGGATGCGAGTGCGCTGCTGACTTGGCGCTCCATGTCGTCAATGTCGGCCAAGATGCGTCGGGCGTGGGCCAAGTACAGCTCGCCCTCGGGGGTGAGGCTCATGCGTCGTGTGGTGCGGTGCATGAGTTGCACACCTAAGCGCGCTTCCATTTGCGACAGGCGCTTGCTGACGGCAGGTGTGGTCACGTTCAGCTCACGTGCGGTGGCCGACAAGCTGCCGGTGCGCACCAGCAGGCTAAAAAACGCCATTTCAGAAGGGGCAGAACTGGGGGTTGTCATTGTTAAATCATATTCAATAATGAATTGAAAATTGAATCATTTATGAATTATTGATGCTCATAAAGTGACGCTTTGTTTCAACCCATCCAAAAACGAGCGCCCCATGAAAACCTACAACATTGCATGCATCCCAGGTGACGGCATTGGCAAAGAAGTCGTGCCTGCTGGCCAACAAGTCCTTGAGGCATTGGCTGCGGTCAATAAGAATTTCAAATTCAACTTCAGCACATTTGGCTGGGGCGGCGACTGGTACCGCGCGCATGGCGAGATGATGCCCAAAGATGGCCTCGATGCCCTGCGGAACATGGACGCCATCTTGTTTGGCTCTGCAGGCGACCCACACATTCCCGACCACATCACCCTATGGGGCTTGCGTCTCAAAATTTGCCAAGGCTTTGACCAATACGCCAACGTGCGCCCCACGCGTATCTTGCCGGGCATTGACGCACCTCTGAAGCGCTGTGGTCCCAAAGACCTGGACTGGATCATCGTGCGCGAAAACTCTGAGGGTGAATATTCAGGTGTGGGTGGTCGTGCCCACCAAGGCCATCCGATTGAAGTGGCCACCGATGTGTCGATGATGACCCGCGCCGGTGTGGAGCGCATCATGCGCTACGCCTTCAAGCTGGCGCAATCACGCCCCCGCAAATTGTTGACCGTGGTCACCAAGTCCAACGCGCAGCGCCATGCCATGGTGATGTGGGACGAAATCGCAGTGCAAATCAGCCAAGAGTTCCCTGACGTCAAGTGGGACAAAGAGTTGGTCGATGCGGCCACTGCCCGCATGGTCAACCGCCCCGCAACGCTGGACACCATTGTTGCGACCAACTTGCACGCCGACATCTTGAGCGACTTGGCTGCCGCCTTGGCAGGTAGCCTAGGGATTGCGCCCACCGGCAACATCGACCCCGAACGACGCTACCCCAGCATGTTCGAGCCCATCCATGGTTCGGCCTTCGACATCATGGGCAAAGGGCTGGCAAACCCTGTTGGCACATTCTGGAGTTGTGTCATGCTGCTAGAACACCTGGGTGAGCACGAGGCCGCGAAAAAACTGATGCATGCCATCGAACAAGTCACGGCCAATCCTGCGTTGCACACCGGCGATTTGGGTGGCAAAGCCACCACCGAGCAAGTCACGCAAGCCGTCTGTGCTTTGATGGTCTGATACATAAAAAAGGAGACAACACCATGCGTTTCAATCTGTTTTTCAAAGTTCTTGCTGCCGCTTCTGCGCTACTCAGCGCAGCTGCATTTGCTCAGCCTTGCCCCGATAAAAACCTGCAGTACTGGCAAGCGTTTCCGCCGGGTGGCGAGTCTGACTTGTCGGCTCGTCACCAACAAGCGGTGTTGAAAAAGAAATGTGTGGCCATTGAAACCATCGTGCAATACAAAGCAGGTGCCGGTGGTGCCTTGATGTGGACACAGATGAACAGCTTGCCTGCCGATGGCGTGAACGTGGTGGGCATCAACTTGCCGCACATCGTGTTCCAGCCGATTGAAGGCCAAGTGCAATACAAAACGGCGGATGTGACGCCCGTGTATTGGTTCCACTACACGCCCGATATTTTGGTCGTGCCTGTGGTCAGTCCGATCAAAACATTTGCCGAGTTTTTGGCAGCGGTTAAAAAAGAACCTGGTAAGTTGTCGCTGGGTGGCTCTGGCCTCAACTCGGCCAACCATGCCGCACATGAGCGTTTGAATGCGGCCTTCAATGTCAAAACCATTTACATCCCCTTCAAGGGAACTGGCGACATGACCACGGCGGTGTTGGGTAGCCAAGTCGATGGCGCCATCACTTACACACCGTTTGCCATCAACAACAAAACACGGGTGCGCGCTTTGGCGGTGGCCATGGAGCAGCGCCATCCTCTGATGCCCGATGTGCCGACTTTCAAAGAGTTGGGTGTGAACTGGGTCGACGGTGCGTATCGCGGCATTGGCGTGCCAAAATCGACCACGCCCGAACAGCGCAAGCGTTTGTCTGAGCTGTGGGCCAACCTCAACAACGACCCCGAGATGAAAGAACTCGCCGCCAAAAATGGTTTTGAATTGGTCAACATCGGTGTGGACCAAATGGATGCCTTCATGAAAGAACGCACCCAGCTCTACACCGAAGGCGCAGCACGTTTGGGGCTAGGCAAAAAGTGAGCTTCTTCTGACTTCTTCGACCCACTCCGTTTTTCAGTCGCCTGCAGCTGTGTCCGCACAGCCGCAGGTTTTTTTACGTCAGCTCTATGACGCCGCTGTGCTGCGCGCCTTGCCGCTGCACAACACGGCTGCCTATTTGCCACCAGCACCCAAAGGCCGTACCGTGGTCTTGGGCGCTGGCAAAGCCGGTGGTGCCATGGCCCAAGCGGTGGAGGCCTTATGGCCTGCCGACAAACCCATGTCGGGCCTGGTGGTCACGCGTTACCACCACATTCCTCCCCGCCCTGAAGGTTTGCCAGTGCGCATCGAGGTGGTCGAGGCTTCGCACCCCGTGCCCGATGCCGCAGGCTTGGCAGCCGCCGAGCGAATTTTGGAATTGACCCAGGGCTTGACCGAAGACGATTTGGTTTTGTTCTTGATTTCAGGTGGCGGCTCGGCCTTGCTGACCTTGCCTGCTGAAGGCTTGACCTTAGAAGACAAGCAACGCATCAACCGCGACTTGCTCAACAGCGGCGCCAACATTGGCGAGATGAACTGTGTGCGCAAACATTTGTCGCGCATCAAAGGGGGGCGCTTGGCTGCGGCCTGTGCGCCCGCGCAAGTGGTCACTTTGACCATCAGCGATGTGCCAGGTGACGACCCGTCTGTCATTGCCAGCGGCCCCACCGTGGCCGACCGCAGCACCTGCGCCGATGCGTGGGCGATTTTGCAGCGCTACAAAATTGCGGTGCCTGCGGCCATTGAAGCGGCGTTGAAAGCGGGCACCTTAGAAACCCCCAAACCTAGTCCGCAATGGGATGCGCAACCGGTTCACCTGATTGCCACACCTCAGCAGTCGCTGGATGCGGCGGCCGAGCTGGCGCGCGCCGCAGGCTTGAATGCGTATGTGCTGAGCGATGAGCTCGAAGGCGAGTCGCGCGAAGTGGGTAAGGTCCACGCGGCCTTGGCCCGTGCCGCGGCGCATGGCAAAGGCCCGTTCCAAAAACCCTGTGTGATTTTGAGCGGTGGCGAAACCACGGTCACCATTCGCAAGCAACCCGAAGGCACGCCCAAAGGCCGTGGCGGTCGCGCGGGTGAGTTTTGTTTGGGGCTGGCCGTGGCACTGCAAGCGCAGCCGGGCGTGTGGGCCATTGCGGCGGATACCGATGGCATTGACGGCATCGAAGACAACGCCGGTGCAGCCGTGACGCCCGATACCCTTGCTCGCGCCGAGGCCCAGGGCATCAAGCCTGCTAACTGCTTAGACCGCAACGATGCCTATGGCTTTTTCAGCGCGGTGGGCGACTTGGTCATCACCGGTCCCACGCACACCAATGTGAACGACTTCAGGGCGATGTTGGTGCTTTGAGCCCAGAAGGCGCCCGTGGTCAAACACCCCGGGCGGCTCAATCAGGCACGGTGCTTGCGTGCTGTTAACCTTGAACCTATCCGCGACTCTTTTAACTTTTCAATGACTGGCCCCCGACTGTCCCTGACCCAGATCACCAAGCGCTATCCGGCCGTGGTCGCCAACGATGCCGTGTCCTTGACGGTGCAGCCCGGCGAAATTCATGCCGTGCTGGGCGAGAACGGCGCCGGCAAATCCACCCTGATGAAAATCATCTACGGCGCGGTCAAACCAGACGGCGGCGAGATCCGCTTCAATGGCCAGGTGGTGCACATCCGCAATCCGCAAGAGGCGCGGCGTTTGGGCATCAGCATGGTGTTCCAGCACTTCAGTCTGTTTGATACCTTGAGCGTGGCCGAGAACGTGTGGCTTGGGCTCGACAAATCATTGACGCTGGCACAAGTGACCCAGCGCATCACCGACACCGCCTCGCAATACGGCTTGGACATTGACCCTCTGCGTCCGGTGCACACCTTGGGGGTGGGGGAGATGCAGCGGGTGGAAATCATCCGCGCCTTGCTCACCAACCCGCAACTGCTGATCTTGGATGAGCCCACCTCGGTGCTCACCCCGCAGGCGGTAGATAAGTTGTTTGTGGTGTTGCGCCAGTTGGCGGCCGAGGGCCGCAGCATTTTGTACATCAGCCACAAGCTGCATGAAATTCGTGCGCTGTGCACCGCCTGCACCGTGTTGCGCGCGGGCCGTGTGACCGGTGTGTGCGACCCACGCCAAGAAACCAATGCCTCGCTGAGTCAGCTGATGATTGGCAGCTTGCCACCCGAGCTCAAGGTGCGCAGCCACCAACCTGGGGCGGCGGTGTTGACGGTCCATGACCTGCGTCTGCGCAGTGACGATCCTTTTGGCGTAGACCTCAATGGCGTCAATCTGCAAGTGCGTGCAGGCGAAGTGGTGGGCATAGCCGGTGTTTCGGGCAACGGCCAGCGCGAGTTGCTGTATGCCTTGTCAGGCGAAGACACGCGTGCACCTGCGCAAAGCATCACGCTGGACGACCAAGCCGTGGGTCAGTGGGGACCCGATGCGCGTCGTACGCAAGGTCTGCACTTTGTGCCTGAAGAGCGTTTAGGCCGTGGCGCCGTGCCCAGCCTGAGTTTGGCGCACAACTTGTTGCTCACCCGCCATGACGCCGTAGCTTCAGCTGGCTTGGCGGGCGCCTTGGGTTGGCTCCATGTGAAAAGCCTCAAAGCCCAAGCCGCCAACATCATTGCCAAATACCAAGTGAAAGCAGGCGGCCCCGATGCTGCAGCGCGTTCGTTGTCGGGCGGCAATTTACAAAAGTTCTTGGTCGGTCGCGAAATTGAAGCCGCCCCCAAGTTGCTCATCGTGTCGCAACCCACTTGGGGGGTGGACGTGGGTGCCGCCGCGCAAATTCGTGCCGCACTGTTGGCCTTGCGCGATGCAGGCTGCGCCGTGTTGGTGGTGAGTGAGGAGTTGGACGAATTGTTGGAACTGTCAGACCGTTTGCATGTGATGGCCGAAGGCCGCTTGTCGCCCGGGCTCACCCGCGAGGAGGCGAATGTGTCGCGCATCGGCGCATGGATGAGTGGCTTGTGGGACAAGCCCGCACAGGAGGTGAACCATGCTGCGTCTTGAACCGCGTGCCCAGCCTTCGACGGTGTGGCGTTATGCCTCGCCCTTGTTGGCGCTGGCCATCACCGTGGTGTTGGGGGTGATGCTGTTTGTCGCGCTGGGCAAAGACCCGGTGCGTGGCTTGCAGGTGTTCTTTTGGGAGCCGATCAAGAGCGTGTATGCCTTGTCCGAACTGATGGTCAAGGCCACGCCGCTGCTGCTGATTGCATTGGGCTTGGCCGTGTGCTTTCGCTCCAACGTCTGGAACATTGGTGCAGAGGGCCAGTTTGTGATGGGCGCTGTGTTCGCCGCAGGTGTGGCCTTGACGGCAGACGCCCAGACCGGCGCGGGCTTTTGGGTGCTGATTTTGTTGGCCGGCATGGTGGGCGGCATGGTGTGGGCGGGTTTGACCGCGTTCTTGCGCGACCGCTTCCATGCCAATGAAATTTTGGTCAGCTTGATGCTGGTCTACGTGGCCATCATGGCGCTCAACTTCTTGGTTTATGGCCCTTGGAAAGATCCGCTGGGTTACAACTTTCCGCAAACCAAAACCTTTGATGCCATCACCCAAATTCCCAAGCTCATCACCGGCACACGCGTGAACATCGGCGTGTTGTTAGCGCTGGCGGGTGTGGGTGCGCTGTGGGTGTTTTTGTTCCGCACCCATGCGGGCTTTGCCCAGCAAGTGGGTGGTTTGGCGCCTGATGCGGCGCGTTATGCGGGCTTCTCATCACGCAAGGCCTTGTGGCTGGGGCTGCTCGTTTCCGGCGGCGCTGCCGGTTTGGCGGGCGCATTGGAAGTGGCGGGGCCGCTGCGACAACTCACGCCCTTTGTGCCTGCGGGCTATGGTTTTGCGGCCATCATCGTCGCCTTTGTGGGGCGTTTGCATCCGGCGGGCATGGTGCTGTCGGCCATATTGATGAGCATGTTCTACATCGGCGGTGAGTTGGCCCAATCGCGTTTGGGGCTACCACGTTCGCTCACCGGCGTGTTTCAAGGCCTGTTGTTGTTCACCTTGTTGGCCTGTGACACCTTGATGCAATACCGTGTACGTTGGGTGTCCCAGCCTCATCCTGTAAGTCCAGAGGAGGCACTGTGATGGAAACCTATGCACTGTTGTGGGCTGCCACCATGAATGCGGGCACTGTTTTGGCGCTGGCCTCTTTGGGTTTGTTGATCAACGAAAAGGCAGGCATCGTCAATTTGGGTGCCGAAGGCATGATGCTGTGCGCTGCCATTGCGGGCTTTGCCACCGTCGCCACCACAGGCAGCGATGCGCTGGGCTTGCTGGCGGGCATGGGCGCAGGCGCCGTGATGGCTGCCTTGTTTGGTGTGTTGGTGATTTGGATGAACACCAACCAATACGCCACCGGTTTGGCTTTGAGCTTGTTTGGTGGTGGCTTCTCGGCCTTTGTGGGGGTGAGCTTTGTGCAAGCCAAGTTGCCTGAGCGCATGCAGTTTCACATCCCCGTGCTGGCGGACATTCCTTTGATCGGCCCTGCGTTGTTCAAGCATCACCCCTTGGTGTACGGCGCCATTGTCCTCACGCTGGCGCTGATTTATTTCCTGGACCGCACCCGGGCCGGCTTGGTGTTGCGGGCTGTCGGCGAATCGCCCGAATCGGCGCATGCGCTGGGCTATCCGGTGCGGCGCATCCGCTTGTTGGCCGTGGTGGTGGGGGGCGCGTTGTGTGGTTTGGCCGGTGCCTACATCTCCATCATCTACACCCCCTTGTGGGTGGAGGGCATGATTGCGGGCAAGGGGTGGATTGCTCTGGCGCTCACCACCTTTGCCACATGGCGCCCGGCACGCGTGTTGCTTGGTGCTTATCTGTTTGGTGGCGTGACCATGTTGCAGTTTCATTTGCAGGCCTCGGGTGTGGATGTGCCCAGCCAGTTTTTGAGTATGCTGCCTTACCTCGCCACCATCGTGGTGCTGGCCTTGATTTCGCGTAACCCACGTTGGTTGCGGGTGAACATGCCAGCGTCGATTGGGAAACCTTTTTTCCCCGGTTCATAATATTTTTCTCTCACCCACTGACCAAAGGAACTTGCATGATTGATTTGAAAAAACGTCGCTGGATTCACGCTGTTGCGCTCACCGCTGTTGCCTCGGCTGTTCTTGTCGGCTGCGGCAAAAAAGAAGAAGCCAAACCTGCGGAGGCACCTGCTGCTGTGAAGGCCGAACCTTTGAAAATTGCATTCGCCTACGTAGGCCCTGTGGGTGACGGTGGTTGGACCTTTGCGCACGACAACGCACGCAAGGCCTTGGAAAAAGAATTTGGTGACAAGATCCAAACCTCGTTTGTCGAGAATGTTCC
>JACCDU010120769.1_pt1 | contig 10856 bp, 7 predicted proteins | sample 7446081 | NCBI WGS metagenome assembly JACCDU01 (sample SAMN15323447, study PRJNA562643) | freshwater metagenome | isolation source: river surface water | place: USA:Blue River Watershed | collected 2017-08-17
ACGGCGGTGCAAGGCATATTGGCAGCGCTGCTGGGCGTGAAAATGGGCGGCGCCGGTCGCTTCGTCGATGTAGCGATGACGGATGCGGTCGTCGCGCACAACCTGATGCCGCTGCTCGCGCTGAACCATGCCGGCCATACCGCACCGCCGGCGCGCGATTTCCTGACCGGCGGCGTGCCCTGCTATGCGATCTATCGCTGCAGCGATGGCAAATACCTTGCCGTCGGCGCGCTGGAGCTGAAGTTCTGGCAAACGCTGTGCGACGTAATCGCCCGCCCCGACCTGAAAGACCAGCACTGGTCGCTCGGGCAGGCCATAGGCAGCGATGAGGCGATGCGGTTGCGGCGCGAGCTCGACACGGTCTTTGCGACCCGAAGCCGCGACGCCTGGGCCGCCTTGTTTGCGCCCGCCGATTGCTGCGTGACGCCCGTGCTGACCCTGGACGAAGCCCTGCACAGCCCGCATTTCATCGAGCGCCAGCTGTTGACGACGATCGAGCACCCGTCCGAAGGCCGCTGTGTGCAGACGCGCGCTGCAGTGCGCTTCCACGCCTGAGCCAAATTCGCGCCCGTCGCTGGGCCGGTACAGGGCTCACCCCCCGGCGTGGGCCAGAGGGGTGTTTCCTCCTCCCAACGACTTCCCAGCCATAATAGGCTTTTTATTGCCTATTAACATCACCCTGATCCGGTCGCTTTCCAGCACGACCCACCACGGATTTCCCCTGAATTCGTGGGCGATTTCAGGCAATTTCCTGTTGCCGCCGTGATAAACTCGCGCGATGCAAGACCTGCAGGCAGAGATTATGCTGTTCTGTTCATATAGTGATCTTGCGGGCCTGCTGACGTCCTGCCCGACGGGAGGCATCACAGGCCACAACAACGAGAGAAAACCTAGGAGTTTTTGATGAACGCCCCAATGAATCGACGGCAGTTCTTCAGGATCACCGCGGCCGGGATAGGAAGTTCGTCCCTCGCCGTGCTGGGCCTGGCGCCTTCGGTCGCGCATGCCGAAATGCGAGCCTACAAGCTCGACCGCGCGACGGAAACCCGCAACACCTGTGCGTATTGCTCGGTGGGTTGCGGCATCCTGATGTACAGCACCGGTGACAAGTCCAAGAACGTCAAGGGTGAGGTCTTCCATATCGAGGGAGATCCTGACCATCCGGTGAACCGCGGCACGCTGTGCCCGAAAGGCGCCGGCATCCTCGACATGCTCAAGAGCCCGAACCGCCTGAAGCGCCCTGAAGTGCGCCGTCCGGGTTCGGACAAGTGGGAGCCGATCGAGTGGGAACAAGCGATCGACGAGATCGCCCACCTGATGAAGGCCGACCGCGACGCGAACTTCATCGCGAAGAATGCGGAAGGCCAGACGGTCAACCGTTGGCTGTCGACCGGCATGCTGTGTGCATCGGCCGGTTCCACTGAAACAGGTTACCTGACCCAGAAGATCGTTCGGTCTCTGGGCATGATCGCAGTAGACAACCAAGCTCGCGTCTGACACGCACCGACGGTGGCAGGTCTTGCCCCGACGTTCGGCCGTGGCGCGATGACGAATCACTGGGTTGATATCAAGAATGCTGATCTCATCCTGGTCATGGGCGGTAACCCCGCCGAGGCGCATCCTTGCGGATTCAAATGGGTCGTTGAAGCGAAGGCACACAACAAGGCGAAGCTGATCGTTGTCGATCCGCGCTACACGCGCACGGCTTCCGTATCCGATTTCTACACGGCCCTGCGGCCGGGTTCGGACATCGCGTTCCTTGGCGCATTGATCAACTACCTGATCAGCAATAACAAATATCACGCGGAATACGTGAAGGCGTATACCGACGCGACCTTCATCGTCGGCAAGGACTTCGACTTCGTCGATGGTCTGTACTCCGGCTATGACGCCGCCAAGCGCAAGTATGACCGCGCCAGCTGGTCGTATGAAAAAGGCGCAGACGGTTACGTGAAGACCGATCCGACGCTGAAGGACCCGCGCTGCGTGTTCAACATGATGAAGGCCCACTACTCGCGCTACACGCCCGAGATGGTGGAGCGCGTCTGCGGCACGCCGAAGGCGGACTTCCTGAAGGTCGCCGAGATGATCGCCACCACCGCCGGTGCCGATCGCACGATGACCATCCTGTACGCACTCGGCTGGACCCACCACAGCTACGGCTCGCAGATGATCCGCGCCGGCGCGATGGTGCAGCTGCTGCTCGGGAATATCGGCCAGACCGGCGGTGGCATGAACGCGCTGCGTGGTCACTCGAACATCCAGGGCCTGACCGACCTCGGCCTGCTGTCGACCATGCTGCCGGGCTACATGAGCTTGCCGAAGGATGCCGAGCAGGACTACAAGGGCTACATCGAGAAGCGCGCGCTGAAACCGGCGCGCAAGGACCAGATGTCGTACTGGCAGAACTATGAAAAGTTCATGGTCAGCATGATGAAGTCCTGGTACGGCGACGCCGCGACCAAGGACAACAACTGGGCCTTCCACTACCTGCCGAAAGTCGACAAGGACCACGACATCATCCAGGTCTTCGACGACATGCATCAGGGCAAGATGACCGGCTACATCGCGCAGGGCTTCAACCCGCTCGCGGCCTTCCCGAACAAGAAGAAGATCACCGACGCACTGTCGAAGCTGAAGTTCCTGGTCGTGATCGACCCGTTGGCCACCGAGACTTCCGAGTTCTGGTCCAACCACGGTGAGTTCAACGACGTCGACTCTTCCAAGATCCAGACTACCGTGTACCGCCTGCCCTCGTCGCTGTTCGCCGAGGAAGATGGCTCGGTGGTCAACTCGGGGCGCGTGCTGCAGTGGCACTGGGCTGGCCAGAAGCCGGCCGGTGACGCGAAGGCCGACACCGAGATCCTGGCTGAGCTGTTCATGAAGCTGCGCGGCATGTACAAGAAAGATGGTGGTGCCTTCCCAGACGCCATCATGAACCTGACATGGCCGTACAAGGATGCGCTGAACCCGACCGCGGATGAGTTGGCCAAGGAGTACAACGGCAAGGCGCTGGCCGACGTCGTCGATCCGAAGGACAAGACCAAGGTGCTGGCCAAGGCCGGCGAACAGCTGTCCGGTTTCGGCCAGCTGCGCGACGACGGCTCGACCGCCTGCGGCGTCTGGCTTTTCTGTGGTGCGTATACGCAAGCGGGCAACCAGATGGCCCGCCGCGACAACACCGACACCGGCAACGGCAACACGCCGAACTGGGCATGGGCATGGCCGGCGAACCGCCGCATCCTGTACAACCGTGCGTCGGCAGACCCGTCCGGCAAGGCCTGGAATCCGAAGCGCAAGGTCATCGAATGGAAGGGTGACAAGTGGACCGGCTCCGACGTTCCCGACATGCGTCCTGACGCAGCGCCGGAAGAGAACGTCAGCCCGTTCATCATGAACCCGGAAGGCGTGGCCCGCTTCTTCGCCGTCGACAAGATGGCCGACGGCCCGTTCCCGGAGCACTACGAGCCTTTCGAGACCCCGCTCGAAGCCAACCCGTTCTGGCCCAAGAATGCCAAGGCCAAGAACAACCCGGCGGCGCGCGTGTTCAAGAACGACCTCGAAGAGATGGGCACGGCGAAGGAATTCCCGATCGTCGCCACCACCTACCGCCTGACCGAGCATTTCGGCACCTGGACCAAGCACCAGCGCATCAATGCGGTGCTGCAGCCGGAGCTGTTCATTGAAATCAGCGAGCAACTCGCGAAAGCCAAGGGCATCAGGCAAGGTGACAAGATCAAGGTGCGCTCCAAGCGTGGCCAGATCATCGCGAAAGCGGTGGTCACCAAGCGCCTGAAGCCGCTGATGATCGAAGGCAAGGAGACCCATACCATCGGCGTGCCGAACCATTGGGGCTTCAAGGGCCTGACCAAGCAGGGCTACATCACGAACGTGCTGACACCCTCGGTCGGCGATGCGAATACGCAGACGCCGGAATTCAAGGCCTTCCTGGTCGACGTAGAAAAGGCTTAAGGCTATGTTGAGTTCAGATATCACCAGAAAATCGGCGACGACGACCGCGACGCCGCAAGCACGCACGCTGACCCCGGTGGCCAAGCTGATCGATGTATCGAAATGCATCGGCTGCAAGGCCTGCCAGTCGGCTTGCATGGAATGGAACGACCTGCGCGATGAAATCGGCGACAACATCGGCGTCTACGACAATCCGACGAACCTGACGGAAAACTCGTGGACCGTGATGCGCTTCTCCGAAATCGAAGAAGCCGGCAAGCTCGAGTGGCTGATCCGCAAGGATGGCTGCATGCACTGCGAAGACCCGGGCTGCCTGAAGGCCTGCCCGTCGCCGGGCGCGATCGTGCAGTACTCCAACGGCATCGTCGACTTCAACCAGGAACACTGCATTGGCTGCGGCTATTGCGTGGCTGGCTGCCCGTTCGACATCCCGCGCATCTCGCAGAAGGACAGCAAGGCCTACAAGTGCTCGCTGTGCTCGGACCGCGTGGCTGTCGGCCAGGAACCGTCGTGCGTGAAGGCTTGCCCGACCGGCTCCATCATGTTCGGCACCAAGGAAGCGATGATCCATCAGGCAGAAGAGCGCGTGGTGGACCTCAAGGAGCGCGGCTACGAGAACGCCGGCCTGTACAACCCGGCTGGCGTCGGCGGCACGCACGTGATGTATGTGCTGCACCATGCCGACAAGCCGGAGCTGTACCACGGCCTGCCGAAGGACCCGAGCATCAGCCCGATGGTGTCGTTCTGGAAGGGCGTGACCAAGCCGCTGCTGTCGCTGGGCCTCGGCCTCGCGGTGCTGGGTGGCTTCTTCCACTACATCACCAAGGGCCCGAAGGAACTCCATTCGGACGACCATGCCGAGAAGGAAGGAGCCTGACATGAGCGACCTGCAAAACGGTAAATACGTGCAGCGCTACGGCGTATCGGATCGCGCCAACCACTGGGTGGTGGCGATCCTGTTCGTGATCCTGTCGCTGACGGGCCTCGCCTTCTTCCATCCCGCGTTCTTCTTCCTGTCGAACGTGCTGGGCGGACCTGTCTGGTCGCGCATCCTCCATCCCTTCCTGGGACTGGTGATGGCGGTCAGCTTCGTCTTCCTCGCGCGCCGCGTGTGGCATGACAACTTCATCAAGCCGGTCGATATCGAATGGCTGAAGATGATCGAGGAAGTCATCAACAACGGCGATGGTCCGGACAAGCTCCCGATCGGCAAATACAACGCCGGCCAGAAGCTGATGTTCTGGACCATGATCGGCAGCGTCGCAGCGCTGGTGCTGTCGGGCATCGTGATCTGGCGCGCCTACTTCGCGATGTATTTCCCGATACCGGTGATCCGCTTCGCGATGGTGATCCACATGCTGGCCGGCTTCACCGGCATCACCGCACTGATCGTGCACGTGTACGCAGCGATCTGGGTCAAGGGCACGATACGTGCGATGACCCGCGGTAATGTCGACGCCAACTGGGCCAAGCACCACCACCCCGAGTGGTACAAGGAACAGACTGGCGCGAAATAAGGCGCATGAGGTCCATGCAGCACATTCAGTAACAAGAAGATCCGGCAACGGACCCTCCCTCACCGGAGTCCTGGCAACGGGATAAACTCCGAACACGCCGGCAACGGCACCTGACCCCGGCTTCGGCCGGGGTTGGCCTTTCATGGTCTACGATTGATCCCCATGGCACAGAAAATCCTGCAACCCGGCGAAATCGGCCAGAACGAACCCTTCCCCAATGTCGTGCTGCCGAATGATGTCGCCCTCTTCGACAACCGTGCGCGCCGCTTCACGCACCTGGCGCGCAACCATGCGATGGCGCCGCTGCTGGGCGCGATGGCCCGTATCACCGCTGCGCAGGACAAGGCTTACCGCGCACAGGGCCCGGTACCCGTCGCCGATGACATGCTGGCGCAATCGCGCGAGCACGGCATGCCGGCGCTGTCCTTCCAGGGCGAGCGCGACCCGTCGTGGCTGAAGGATGTCGATGCCATCATCGATGCGCTGCTGGCTTGCCCGGAACCGGTCTTGCAGGATGCGGCGAAGCGCCTGCAGGCCGTCGATGCGGCAGGACGCGAAGCGATTGCCGATGCCGTTTTCGGCGGCGGCATTGCCGGCGATGATCCTGAAACGCATGCCTTGCTGGCGCCGCTGGTCGGTGCAGCGCTGCAAGTCTGGTACACCCGCCAGGCAGCGGCAATGAAGGTCGAGGACGTCGGCCTGGTCGGCTCCTCCACCGTCTGCCCGTGCTGCGGCTCGCGCCCGGTTGCCAGCGTGATCGAGATCGGCCCCAACCAGCACAGCCTGCGCTATCTGCATTGCGCACTGTGCGCCACGCAGTGGCACATGGTGCGCGTCACCTGCAGCTGCTGCGAATCGACCAAGGACATCAGCTACTACAGCCTGAATGGCGTCGAAGCCGATGAACCGTCGAAGAAGATCGCATTCGCGCGCGCCGAGGCCTGCGACTCCTGCCACAGCTACCTGAAGATCTTCAACCGCGAGAAAGAGCCGATGATGGATGTCGTTGCCGACGACCTCGCGACGCTGACGCTGGACATGCTGGTCGATGAAGCCGGCTACCTGCGCAGCGGCCCCAACCTGCTGTTCGCTCCCGGCGCGCCGGACAACGACGAAAGCAATCCGGGGTAAACTTGCTGCGCTGGCTGTCCCTCTCCGGATAGCCGACCTGACAATACGAGACTTCCATGACATCACCGACGTTTCTGCCCCGTGCGGGCGAAACCGGCAGCGATGGCGTGCTGACCCTGCGCACGCTACCTTCCGTTGACGCCCTCCTGAACCTGCCCGAACTGCAGGACGCGGTTGCCTTGCATGGCCGCGCGCTAGTCAAGCGCGCGATACAGTCCGCGCTTGCCGGGCTTCGCAAATCGCTCGCCGCTGCCGCCAATGCGCCGGACGCGGGCGTTACCGCTACCCGCGAGCAGCTGATGCGCCTGATCGACGGCCAGATCGCGGCCGACACCTTGCCAAGCCTGCGCCGCGTGTTCAACCTGACCGGCACCGTCATCCACACCAACCTCGGCCGCAGCCCGCTGCCCGAGTCCGCCGTCGAGGCGCTGGTGCAGGCGGCGCGCCACCCGGTCACGATCGAATACGATCTCGCGGCCGGCGAGCGCGGCGAGCGCGATGACCACACCGAACAATTGCTGTGCGAGCTGACCGGCGCGGAGGCTGCAACCGTCGTCAACAACAATGCTGCCGCCGTATTGCTGGTGCTGGCCGCACTGGGCGGAGGCCGCGAAGTGCCGGTGTCGCGTGGCGAGCTGATCGAGATCGGCGGCTCCTTCCGCATCCCCGACATCATGAAGATGGCCGGCTGCCAGCTGGTCGAGGTCGGCACCACCAACCGCACCCACTTGCGCGATTACGCGAATGCGATCAATGAAAAGACCGCACTGCTGACCAGCATCCATACGTCGAACTATCAGGTGGTCGGCTTCACCGCTGCGCCCTCCGAGGCTGAGCTCGCGGCGCTGGCAAAGGAACATGGCTTGCCGCTGTTCGTCGACCTCGGCAGCGGCGCGCTGGTCGGCTTCGAGCGCTTCGGCCTGCCGCATGAATCGCTGCCGCATGAATCGCTGCGTGCCGGCGCCGACGTCGTCAGCATCTCGGGCGACAAGCTGCTCGGCGGCCCGCAGGCCGGCATCATCCTCGGTCGCAAGGACCTGATCGCCAAGATACGCAAGCACCCGCTGAAACGCGCGCTACGTTGCGACAAGCTGATCATGGCCGCGCTGGAAGCGACGCTGCGCATTTACCGCGACCATGCCGATGATGATCAGAAGCTGGTGCAATTGCTGCCGCTGCTGCGCTTGCTGAACCGCGACACCGACGACATCCATGCGCTGGGCCAGCGTTTGCTGCCGGTGTTGACCGAGGCTTTTGCATCGCATGCCAGCGTCACGCTGCAGGCATCGAAAAGCCAGATCGGCAGTGGCTCGCTGCCCATCGATCGGCTGCCGAGCTGGTCGCTGGTGATCACGCCCGCAGGCAAGCACAGCGGCCATGCGCTGGCTGGCATGGCTGCCGCGTTGCGCAAGCTGCCCGTCCCAGTAATCGGCCGCATCCATGACGGCGCATTGTGGCTGGACTTGCGTACCCTGGAAGACGAGTCCGGCTTCACTGCGCAGTTGCCGCAGCTGGCTTTGCCGACACTGGCGTCCTGACATGATCATCGGTACCGCAGGCCACATCGACCACGGCAAGACCGCGCTGGTGCGCGCGCTGACCGGCATCGATACCGACCGTCTCAAAGAAGAAAAAGAGCGCGGCATCACCATCGAGCTCGGCTTCGCCTACCAGCCGGTCGATGAGCAGCAGCCGGATGGCCCGCGCCTCGGCTTCGTCGACATGCCCGGCCATGAGCGTTTCATCCATACCATGCTGGCCGGCGCGACCGGCATCGGCCTCGCGCTGCTGGTGGTCGCCGCCGACGATGGTGTGATGCCGCAGACACGCGAGCACCTGCAGATCCTGCAACTGCTGCACCTGAAGCAAGGCGCGGTTGCGCTGACCAAGATCGATGCCGTCAGTCCCGAGCGCGTGGCCGAGGTGCGTCAGCAATTGAATGAACTGCTGGCCGGCACCTTTCTTGCCGCCGCGCCGGTGTTTGCCTGCAGCGCGCATAGCGGCGCCGGCATCCCGGAGCTGCGCCAGTACCTGCATGAGGCTGCTCGTACGTGGCACGCCAACCGCAGCGCTACGGCCGGCGCCCAAGCGAACCGCCATTTCCGGCTCGCGGTCGACCGCAGCTTTTCGATCGAAGGCCGCGGCACCATCGTTACCGGCACCGTGCACGATGGCATGGTCAGCGTGGGCGACACGGTGCAGATCCTGCCGTCCACCCGCCACGGCAAGCCGCTGACGGCGCGCGTACGCGGCCTGCATGCGTTCAACCGCGTTGCAGAACAGGGCCGCACCGGCGAGCGCGTGGCGCTGAACCTGGTCGGCATCGAACGCAGCGAGATCCATCGTGGTGACTGGGCCGTGGCTGAGCCCGTCAGTCATCGCAGCGACCGGCTTGCCGTGCAACTGACGCTGCTCCCGGATGCGAAGCCCCTGAAACACTGGACAGCGGTCCATCTGCATTCGGGCGCCGCGCATGTGCTGGCGCGCGTCGCGCTGCTGGAAGGCGATGTGCTGCGGCCCGGCGAGTCCATGCTGGCCGAACTGTCGCTGGAGACGGCGCTGCACCTTTGCCAGGGCGACCAAGCGGTGCTGCGCGATGCGTCGGCGCAGTCCACCATTGCCGGCTGCACGGTGATCGATGTGTTCCCGCCCTTGCGCGGCAAGCGCAGTGAAGAACGACTGAACCTGCTGCGTGCCTTGCACGAGGCCAGCGGCGCCAGCGATGCGCGCAACCATGAAGCACTGGCCGCCGTGCTGGCCAGCGAAGCACGCGGCGTGAACCTGTCGGCCTTTGCGGCCAACCGCAACCTGAAAGAATCCGCGCTGCCGGCCTTGCTCGCGCAAATGGAAGCCACGCAACTGCGCGCCGATGCCGGCTTGTATGCGTGCGCGCCGCTGCCATGGCAAGCGATGCAAGACAAGGTGGTGGTCGAACTCGAGCAATTTCATCAGCGCGAGCCGGACATCGCTGGCGTCGAACGCGAGCGCCTGCGCCGCAAGGCACTGCCAACGCTGCCGACGGCGCCTTTCGCGGCACTGATCGATTCGCTGGTCGACGATGGCAGCGTGGTCGTCGCGCAAGGCCGCTTCATCGCCCTGCCCGGCCACAAGGTCGAGTTCTCAGGTGCCGAGCAGCTGAACTGGGAAAAGACATTGCCGCTGTTGATGGCCGAGCCTTTCCAGCCGCCGCGCGTGCGCCCGCTGGCCAAGGAGATCGGCATTGCCGAGGACGAGATGCGCCGGCTGATGGGCAAGTCGGCGCGTCTGGGACTCACCTATCGCGTCGCACATGACCACTACTACCAGACGGCCGCAGTGAAAGACCTCGCCGCCCATGTCGCTGCGCTGATCGACGCCGATGGCGTGGCCAAGGCGGCGCCTTTCCGCGACCGCATTTCGACCGGTCGCAAGCTCGCGATCCAGATTCTGGAATTCTTCGACACCATCGGCTACACGCGCCGCATCCGCGAGCATCACGTGATCCGGCAGCCGGAGATGTGGCGTTGAGTGCGATGAGTGCGATGAGTGCGATGAGTGCGATGCGTGCGCAATGCATGAACCGCCGCACGCCTGTGCTGCGCGTGATTCACTCGTATAATGTTGCTGTCCTCGAATGCGCGACGAGGGTTTCGGATCATGGTGGTTTTCGTGATCAGCAGCGCATGGAAGAGCTTCGCTTCCCGGTGGAACGGCCGGACTTCAAATCCGGAAGAGGTTGCCAGCAATCTTTGGTGGGTTCGACTCCCACGCTCTTCCGCCACCCTTATCCCCCTCCCCGCCCATGAGCAGCACCGCCATACCGCCCGGCCTGTATCCGTTCGAGAGCGATGAAACGCTGTCGCTGGCGATCATTCCGCTGTCGGTACGCTACAAGCTTGATGTGTGTGAGGTGAAGTTGCACTTGCAGCAGTGGCAGAAGCTGCCGCTGGCGGACCGGCAGGCGCTGGTGACTGCCGCCTTCGCATCAAAGGAAGATATCGACGCCTGCAGCAAACTCCTGCATGGCCTCGTCGATCGTCATTTCGGCGAAGCGGCGACCGCGCATCCGCTGACAGGTGACGAAGCCTGGCTCGATGCATCGCGCTGGCCGCAGGTCGTCATCGACCAGTGCGAGCGAGAAGGTCTGGCACTGCCATCGCTGGAACGCTGGGCCATGCTCGATGAGGCACAGCGGCATGCGCTGTTCGTGCTCGGACGGTCGAAGCATTCACAGCGCGAGTTCGTCGCAGCGCTTGG
>JACCDU010525351.1_pt1 | contig 10855 bp, 15 predicted proteins | sample 7446081 | NCBI WGS metagenome assembly JACCDU01 (sample SAMN15323447, study PRJNA562643) | freshwater metagenome | isolation source: river surface water | place: USA:Blue River Watershed | collected 2017-08-17
GTATTATTGGATACTGAAATCGTTATGGGGGACCCTGAATTGGGTTACACAGGACAACCTGACAAAGTGTGGTTAATCAAAAACAAGAATGGTGATGGTTATGGGTTTGTTATTACCGATTGGAAAAGTAACCAAAAAAAGAATTTTGAAATACAACCATATACTAAAAAAATGTTGTCACCATTTAGTCAGTATCACGATACCGCATTGACACATTATTTTTTACAATTACCATTATATGGAAGACTACTTGTGAAAATGTTACAAGGAACAAAATACGAGAATATAAAATTATTAGGTAGTATTGTGGTACTTTTAAAAGATGATGGGACTTATGAAGAATATCGAGTACCATTTGACATAATTCAGAAAATTTTTGATTTACCAATTCATAAATACACAAGACGATGATTAAACTGATAGTACATTTAGCGGACCTTCACATTAGGACAACTCAATATCATGAGATATATGAAAGTCAATTTGATAAATTGTATAAAGATTTACATCAATTGATAGGTTCGAATTATAATTTCAATGATGTGAGGATAGTAATTGCTGGTGATATTTTCCACAATAAAATTAATATCACCAACGAACAAATTTTGATTGCCAGTAAGTTGTTGAGGAAACTAACAGATTTTGGTAAAGTGGTTATAATACCAGGTAACCATGATTTTTTGGAAAACAATATGGAAAGAATTGACAGTATTACTCCTGTTGTTGAGTTGTTGGATAACGAACATATCCACTATTACAAGAATAGTGGAGTATATGAAGATGAAAATATAAAATGGGTGGTATATTCATTGTATCAACACAATCAAAGACCTGATTTTAAAAATACTAAAGACCATTTGTATGTTGGTTTATTCCATGGACCAATACAAGGTCTATCGACCGACACGGGATTTACGTTTGAAGAATCTTATGATAAATTGAATTTCGTAGGATTAGACCTATTATTATGTGGTGATATACACCTCAGACAACAGTTCGTACTACCTAACGGTGGTAAGGCAGTTATGATAGGAAGTTACATACAACAGAATTTTGGTGAAAAAATCAAACATCATGGATATGGGGTGTATGATATTGAAAATGATACATATAGTTTTAGAGACATAGAGAACGAATCACCATTCATGCATTTTCAAATTAATGACATATCTGATATAGACGATGGAAAAGAAACACTACTTAACCTTGGATAATGAATTTTTAGAATTCTGTAAATTAAATAAAATCGATAATATTGAATCTTTTGCAAAACAAACATTTACCAAAGGATTTACAATAATGAAATACGGGGAAGTACCGATGGCTAATGTTTTTTTAGAAAAAATCGTTCATACAAATGATGAACAAATAGAAAAATTAAAAAAGGAAATCGATAGACTGAAAGAGAAACTTAGTGAATACGAGAAACAAGAAAAACCTAAGAATAATAATCTTTATGATGAATAAAAGGCAACAGACACATACAAGAATCAAAAATATTTCATTAGATTTTAATTATAAAAATAATTCTGATGATAATATTTTTAGTGTGGGCTTTTGTTGCTTATGGAATGACTTCTATTATAGTATGGGGGTCAATTTTTGAAAGTACAAGAAATTGGATTAAATCCAAATCAAAGTTCTTTGGTGACTTAATAAGTTGTGTACTCTGTACATCAACATGGGTTGGTTTTTTCATGTCGATTTTTTTTGGAAGTATCACTTCTACAATATCAAATTCTCATTGGATATTAACCACTTTTTTTGATGGTATGTTTACTGCTGGTATCGTATGGACCATAAACTCAATAATTGAATTTTTTGAGGAAAATAGAATTAAAAGTGAGTAAATGTATAGTCGAACTGTTTTTAATTATGATGACCATTTGGTAAGAAATGAAGTGATTAAGTTTTATAAAAAGAACTTCAAAATTGTTTTAGAAGAAACAAATCCAACACATAAGTTGATAGATTTGACAGGGATGACAGAATCTTATTTTGGTGTTGAGGTTGAACGAGGGGGATGGACAGGAAATTTTTGGGATAATGAAAACTATTCTATGATATCAGGTCTTGGATTCCCGACCATAAATATTCCCCGAAGAAAAGAAAAGTATTGGCAAAAAAAGTATATGTTTTATAATAAAGAATATATCAATGAATCATATAAAAGAAATCAATTTGTTAGGTCAAATAGAGATTTCTCTCAATTCATTATAGTTCCGCCAGAAGTAATTTGTGACGAAAAGAAAAAAATAATTACAAGTTTTATACCCAAAAATAGTAATGAAGTTGAGGAATTTATGTCTTTTAGAAGAGAACACGTTAAAACATACAATTTAATCACGGGAAAATTTTATTTAGATACTCATTTTTGAAAACAAAATAATCACCACCGAATGGAACAGAATCCTTTTATTAAAGTCACATGGAAAGATTTACCCGAAAATTTCACTAAAGAAAAATTAAAGAGGGTCAAATCGTACTTTCAAAAAAAATATAATAGTACGAATGTTAGAGTATTTCCTGAGGCAATTGTAGATAAGAATGATGTTAAGTTAAATTCAGTTGACATTACTGAAAAGATTGTGAATCCAAATCAGCAGAAGTTGCTGGTTAAGGAATTTATGACAGAAAATAAAATGACATGTGAGTGGGAATTGATTGACAGGTTGGATAATAAAGTGAATAATGAATTATATCAGAATTCACAACAAATGAGATTCAATAATTGGAAGATTAAAAAATTAGAATTTTCCAATTTCTTGTCATTTGGAGACAATAATGAAATTGATTTTGAAAATATTGATGGAATTACAGTAATTGAATCGAATCCTGAGAATTTTGGTGGAAAGACAACATCAAGTGTTGATTTACTTTTGTTTTTATTTTTTGGTAAAACCACTAAGACAAAGACAAATATCGAAATTTTCAATTTATATAGAGATACTGATGAAGTATTTGTAAAAGGATTAATCAATATTGATAATGACGATTACATAATCGTCAGAAAAATAGAAAGAAAGAAATCCAAAAGTGGTGATTATAATGTTACGAATGTATTAGATTTTTTCAAAATCAATACAGACGGAACTATGGAGAACTTGAAAGGAGAACAAAGGAAAGAAACAGAAAAGTTTATTACAGAGGCTATTGGTAGTGAGGAAGATTTCTTAGCGACAATATTGACCACAGGTGGTAATTTGGAAGATTTAATTGAATCCAAACCAACAGCAAGGGGTCAAATATTGACAAAATTTCTTGGATTGGAAATCTTTAAAGAGAAAGAGGAGATTGCAAAAAAGATGTATTCTGATTGGTCAAAGAAGTTGATTTCTAATACACACAACATTGTTGATTTACAAAACGATAATGAAACATTAGAAAAAAACATTCAAGAATCTAATGAATTAATTACACAGTTAAAGACTGATTTAATAAATCATGAAGCCGATTTAGAAATCTCTAAAACAAAAAGGGATAAATTATTTCTTTCGAGAAATAACGATATTGATAAAGACCTTTTAAATGTAAATCCTGAATTGATTGAGAGGGAAATAAATGGATTAAAAACAAAAAAAGATTCTGCCCAAAAATCCGCGGATAATGTTGATGTAAAAGAACCTGAAAAATTTTATTCAGAAACAGACCACGATAAACATCAAAAAGAATATAATGATATTCTAGTTGAAAAATCAGTCAATGAAAAAAATATTCAAACAACAAAGAATTTAATCCTTAATTTAGAAAAAGGTGAAATATGTCCTACCTGTAAAAGGAAACTTGATGAAGTAGACCACAGTGATGAAATCGCAAAATTAAATGACGATTTATCTAAATTCCAAAAAATAGATTTTGCTAACGTAATTCAGGAAAAATTATCAATATTGTCTGATTTTAAGGAATTGAAGACACAATATGATACATACGAGAAGAATAAGTTGATAAAAGCGAAATATGAATTTGAAGTAGAACAAATCAATTCAGAAATTGATAAGAAAAATAAGAGGTTAGATGAGTATGAAAAAAATAAAAAGAAATTAGAAGATAATAAAAAAATCGATGAAGAATTGATTTCTTTGAAATCAAAGATTGATACAATAGAAGGTAATATTAGAATAACAAATACTAACATCGAAAGAAGTAAAAACAATATCCAAGTTTGCAATGATAAAATTGAAGTCAACAATAAGTTGATTAAAACAATAAAATCGGAAGAAGAGTATGTGAATGTATTCAAAACATATTTGACTATCTTCGGAAAGAATGGTATCTCAAAGGTGGTATTAAAAAATATGGTACCTGTTTTAAATAATGAACTTTACCGTATATTGAATGATAGTTGTTTCTTCACTCTTGAATTGAATGTGAATGACAAGAATGAGGTTGAATTTTTGATGATTGACAATGAGACTAGATTGGTGAAATCTTTATCAACAGGTTCGGGATATGAAAAGACAATATCATCACTTGCATTAAGGAGTGTGTTGACCAAAATATCTTCATTACCAAAACCAAATATTGTTGTGATGGACGAGGTATTTGGAAAAATTGCAGATGCCAATCTTGAGTTAGTTGGTATGTTCTTCAAAAAAATTAAAGAGTATTTCCAACACATATTTTTGATATCACACAATCCATTAATCAGAAATTGGTCTGACAACATACTTCTAATCAAGAAAGATAATAACATATCGTCCATTGAGTCCATTAAAACAATAAACACATAATTACAATTCAATAATTGTCAATAACTTGACATTCAAAAATTTTTTTTTCTATTTATCAATCATCATATTTGTAAAACAAATCAAACGATTATGACAAACAAAGAAACTCGTCAATTTCCACAATTCGCAAAAGGAATAGGTATTTCTTCTCTTGGTATTCACAATTATAATAAAAGAATAGAAGATAGTTTGACACCGTACATTCTTGAAGAGAGACAAATGAATGTAACTGCAATGGACGTTTTTTCAAGATTAATGATGGAAAGAATTATTTGGGTTGCTGGACCTGTCGATGATAATATGTCAACTGTTGTACAAGCACAACTTATGTTCTTAGATAGTCTCGACAATAATGATATAACTATGCATGTTGATAGTCCTGGTGGTTCTGTCAAGTCTGGACTATCAATGGTTAATGTCATGGACTACATCAAATCTGACATTAGAACCATTTGTACGGGTATGGCGGCATCTATGGGTTCAGTATTACTTGGAGCAGGTACAAAGGGTAAGAGAGGGTCTCTAATTGATTCAGAAATCATGTTACATCAATCAAGTGGAGGTGCGATAGGAAATATCCAAGATGCAGAAATTGAAATGAAGTGGTGGAAGAAGAAGAATGATAGATTGTTTGAATTACTTGGGAAATATTGTGATAAATCTACAGAACAAGTAATGAAAGACGCTACAAGAGATTTTTGGTTAAGCGCAGAAGATGCTCTTGAATATGGTCTGATTGATGAAATCATCAAATAGTCATATAAAATATATTTATATGATAAAAGATGAACAAAATATTAGATGTAAAAACATTATTTATAGTATTGTTAATAGGTATTTTGGTTTACCAAAATTGTAATTTGATTGACAGACCAAAAGACCAAGTAACTATAGATGGTATCAAGTATGATGTTTTAAAATATAAAGTAGACACTTTTGAGAGGATTAAAAATAAAACATTAGTCAAAAACGGTGAAGATATATATCATGAGAGTTTATATGTTGATACACAGTTCTTAAATAAAAATATTGATACTGCTGCGATACTTATAAAATTCTTCACAAATTTTGAATACAAGGATACACTATTTTTACCTGATAGTTTAGGTTATGTCTTTGTGACTGACACAATCACACAAAACAAAATCAAAACAAGGACATACAATGCGAAGGTTATTGAGAGAATAATTGACAGTACAACCATATTGAAAGAGTCACAAAAGAATGAATTTTACATCGGACCAAATGCAACTTTTAATAAGGTAAGTTTAGTAAATTCAGTCGGTGGTTCTATTTTGTATAAATCAAAAAAGAACAACAATGTTTATCAAATCAGTACTGGTATCATGTCTTTAAATGGCTCAACTGTACCGTATTTTGGAGGGGGTGTTTATTTTAAAATTAATAAGTAATATACTTGAAATCGTATATTTTATTTCTCTACGGTGAATTTGAAGACGTTAGTGATATTGAATTTTTTATTAATGAGATTATCTCAGAAATCGCATCACTAACTGAAATTCGATTTGTAGTTCAAAATTTCAAAAGTATCATTGTCATTTTTAATTCGGATAATAGTCCAAAAGAATTAGATGATGATTTCAGTCTGTTAGTTGAATTGGAACAAGTATCATACTATATGTTATTCAATCTCAATAATATAGTATCTTTTGTCATTCCTGATTCTCTCAACAATATTATTTTCAAACCACAAAAAACAAAAATTAATGATGAACTTAATGATGAAAACAAAAAGTTTGATTTAGACGAAATATTAGAAAAAATTTCGAAGAACGGAATAAACAGTATTTCAGAAGAAGAAAAAAAGTTCTTGGATGACTTTGGTTTTTGACTTTTTTTATTTATAATCTTTTATATTATGAAGAAATCGATTTTGATAAACACAGAAGAGGTACAACAATACATAAAAGACATAAGAAAAATCCCCGTTATTAGTAATGAAAGACAAGAGGAGATTTTGAAACTTTTATCAAATGGGACTTTAACAAAAATTGAGAAGAAGAAACTATATGACGAATTGGTTAAAGGGAATTTGAGGTTTGTCATATCAGTTGCAAAAATGTATCAGAATCAGGGTTTAGATGTCATGGACCTTATATCAGAAGGTAATATAGGTCTTATAAAGGCGGCAGAAAGATTTGACCCCAGTAATGGTGTGAAATTTATATCTTACGCAGTATGGTGGGTTAAACAATCTATATTAGCAAGTTTAAATGAGAACGCCAGAACAATACGTTTACCATCAAACATTGTTTTAGAAAATCAAAAACTTAAGAAAGACGAAACGGTTGATGAACATAATCATTTGACAAGTTTCACTGAAAATCAAATAAACCCCAACTTACCTTATTGTGTGGGGTTATTCGATAATATAAATGAGGAGGGAGACCAACTTATTGATGTGATTCCCAACAAGGAAGCGGATAATCCTGAAAATATACTCAACACAAATGAAGAAATTAAAAAGAAGGTTGCCATGATGTTGAGTGTTTTAGATGAAAGGGAAAAAACAATAATTGAAAAATATTATGGACTTACAGGAATAGAATCAAATTTAGAAGATTTGGGTGATGAATTTGGTTGTACTAAAGAGAGAATACGACAATTGAAAGATAGAGCAATAAAAAAACTTAGAAATGAAAGTTTTATGTTACTTAAATATTTATAAACTATGAAACAATTTTTAGAAAAAAATTTTACAGGAATAGTATTGGGATTTCTAATTCTGATTTGGATTAGAAGTTGTAGTCAATCTCAGGACATTTCTAAATTGACTAAAGAGTTACAATACATGAACGATAGTACATATAATAAACAAGAACTTGATATTCGTTTACAAATAGAAGGATTGAAGGCAGAAAAAAGAATGATACAAGCAACTGATAGAAAAATGTTGGATGTACAGAGACAAAATGAAATTGATGACGAATTAAAAGTTCTTGAGGGTAAACTCAAGAAATAATGAAAAATTGGATTAATAAAAATTATAGGGTATTAATCAACATTGCATTTTTAATACCAATAATAATTGTTGCGTTTGTATCTATATCCCATGTAACAGTATGGTATGACATATCGAATCCAGTATCATGGGCAACATATTTGTCTGTTGGTATTGAAATAGCCGCCTTGTCCGCATTGGCGGCTATTTCTGCTAATATGGGTAAAAAAGTGTATTTCCCATTTATCATTGTAACATTAATACAATTTATTGGTAATATATTCTTCTCATATCAATTTATTGATATCAATGGTAAATTGTTTAGAGATTGGGTTGAATTAGTTTCTCCGATTATAAGTTTAATGGGTATCGAATCAGGTGATTTAATTGCACACAAAAGATTTTTATCATTATTCTCAGGAGGGTTATTACCATTAATATCATTGTCATTTTTACATATGATAGTCAAGTTTACAGAGGAAGATAGGTTAAAACAAAATAAAATTGTTGAAGACGAAGAAAAACATAAAATTGACGATAAAATATTAGAAGAAGAAAAGAAAAAGTGGCAAAAAGAATATAACGATAAAATGAATATTATGAATTCCGATGATGATGAATATCTTCGTCTTTCAAATGAAGAATTGATTGAATTGGAAAAACATATGAAAAAATTTGAAAAGGATTATTATCAGGAGGAAATTGTTAATCCTGAGGATGAAATTTATAAACCTGATGAAATAGATTTAGAGAACGAAGACTTATTCAATTCATATGATTTTGATAATGAGGAAGGGGAAGATAGTGAAATAGATTCATCAGTACAAAATGTAACTGAGGAAGATATAGAAGAAGTTCCCGTAGTTGAAGAAAAAAAAGATATATCCGATGAGGTTATACCATCAGAAGAACAAATTAGAGATACTCCACTACAAATAAATGATTCTGAACAAACTCTGCAAGAACAATTGGAGTTCGAAAAAAAAAAGTAGACGAATCAATAATAGAAATTCAGGAGGAGGAAGAAGATACAACATATTCCAATCAGGATGGTGATGAAGAAATAAATTATATCCCAAGTAATATACAATTAACACCAAAAAAAGTTTTTCTTAGAAATGTTAATAATAGAAGGAGAGGAATCTTTAGATAAGAAAAAATTAAATATAAATAAGAGAAACGTAAAAAAAAGTCAAATACTTTTATTTGACACACAAAGAAGGTATGATGATTATATATCAAAATTAAATTATAGATATAATGGTCAATACGATGATATACCACATTATGTGGTTACAAAATTAGGTAAGGTTTATAAAATATTTAATTCCTCACACTCTTCGAGAACATTTGACAATAAAAATTTTGATAAGAAATTAATCAAAATTGCAATAGAAAATTTAGGTTGGTTAAGTAGAAATACAATTACGGGAGTATATACTAATTGGATAGACGATATATATAGAGGAGAACCATTTATTAAGAGTTGGAGAAATAAATTTTATTGGGACGAATATACGTCATTACAATATAATTCTTTACAGGAATTATGTAATTCTATATGTGAAGAACATGATATACCTAAAAAAATTGTAACATCTAACAGTTACGTAAATTTTAATGTTATCAAAAATTTTCAAGGTATTTCGTGTAAATCGAATTTTTCAAATATTTATACGGATATAAACCCTTCATTTAATTTTACGGGTTTTTTTAAAAATAATGACAATGCGCAATCAATACGATGAAACAAAAAAAATGCTTAATGTTTTGAGAACATTAAGTATAAAGAAAAGGTCAATTCATGAACAACCTGAAATGGTTGGTTCGTCAGAAAATAAAGATGTTGCGGTTGTTAACGATGTTGACATCAAGTTAATATCACAAGATAAGTCTGATTTAGAGTTATCCAAAGAACAAAAGGAAAAAATATCACAAATTATTGACAACTTTAGACAACAAGTGTCAAGAATTGTAAAGTTTGAACCAGGATTTGTTATTAAGCCGAGTCAAATTAGATTAGATGGAAGTTTGGAAGATGATGAAATAATTTTTACCATGGTCGCTGGTGAAAATGAAGGTATTTTCATCAATACAAATATGACTGAATTAACAGATGAAACTTTAGAAATTATAACTAAATTAAAAAATTTCCAAGAAATGTTTATATCATCTATGGAAGAATTAATAAATGACTTGAATTCAAATATTTAAAGTGGCATTAACTGATACAGATAAAAGAGAAATAGAAAAAATAGCAAAAAAAGAGGTAAAAGACTTCCTTGAATCAACACAAGCACACTCAATTGTGGTTAAGATTATACAAAAAGAATTAGGTACAAGAAACATAGATGATAAAATCGTTGATTTATCTACTAAAGTAGTTGTAGAATTATTTAAAACATTATGGCAGAAAAAGTCATTTTGGGAAAGTTCTTTAAAAAATGTTAGATGATGAAAAACAAATTAAAAGGTGGTTTATCTGATAATATGGGGATTGAAGATATTGCAAAAAAACATAAGTGTGATGTAAATTATGCAAAAAAACAACTCGAAAAGGGAATTAAAGTAGAGTTAGAACACACAAAATCAGACCAAGAAGCAAAAGAAATCGCGATGGACCATCTTTATGAAGATATCAAATATTATGATAAATTAAAAAAGGTCGAATCAAAAGAATCGACAGGTGCATCATCTGCAGGAGCATATTCTGCACCCGCATTTTCGGGTCCAATATTAAAAAGAGACATACATAAATTTCACAATTCAGATTTAAGTGAAGCTTTAGGTGGAACAGAAATGGGAAGTTATGATGTTCCTTTTTTAGGTAAAACACCAAAAGGAAGAAAGGACCCCATGAAGATAGAAGGTCCAAAAAGTATTTCAAAGAGTAGAGCCGTTAAAGATAAAAGTTTCCCTAAATGGGGAGGTCCTGGTGGTATTTACATAAAAATTAAAGAAAAATGTAAAAAATTCCCATATTGTAATCAAGGAGATATTAACGCAATAGAAGTTCTAAAAGAATCTATTGACTCCGTATCAAAAAAATATTCAATACCTAAAGAGTTATTGGAAGAAATTGTAATAAACGAAATTAAGAAGATATTTATTTAATATGAAAATTAAAGACATTGATAATATAATTATCGAAACAATCTCTCAA
>JACCDU011090655.1_pt1 | contig 10855 bp, 13 predicted proteins | sample 7446081 | NCBI WGS metagenome assembly JACCDU01 (sample SAMN15323447, study PRJNA562643) | freshwater metagenome | isolation source: river surface water | place: USA:Blue River Watershed | collected 2017-08-17
CTCCATAAGAGCAACACCATTTGCATCAGCAGCTGCCTTCATCTGCGCAGCTTCCTGTGCATTGATGGTAAATGGCTTCTCGCATAGGACAGGCTTCCCCGCATTGAGAGCCAAGATCGTATTGCTCACATGATAAGGATGAGGAGTTGCAACATAGATCGCATCGAGAGTTGGATCGTTGACTAAATCTTCATAACTTCCATAGGCGCGACAACCTGGAAATTCAAGTGCAAATGCATCGGCGCTCTCTTGAGAGCGAGAACCAACGGCGGCAACGATATGGTTATTAAAGTATGAGAGATCACGAGCAAAAGCTTGTGCAATTCCACCGCTTGCAAGGATTCCCCAACGAAATTCTGTACTCATATCTGCGCTCCATCATCATTGAGTCCTGAATTATCCGAACGTGGATTATCTTTCCATCTCTTGAAGGCTTTGAGACCACTTGAGAAGAAATTCTTTAGCGAAGTCTTCTGTGGTTGTGGGGGAGTAAACCCTTCAGGATCGACGGCTGCATCTAACTCGTCTAAGTATGTACTCGGCGCGCTCTGATCGAGTGACAATCCAGAGACGAGAGCGCGAAATTGCTCATCGATGAGATCTTTCTCATCTTTCTCTGGATCTCGCCCTGAATCTGCCTCTCCTCGTGAAGATGTCATGCTTTATATTCGCACAAACTTACCCAATTGAGTAGAAAAGGGGTTAAATTATGAGCATGAACAATCTGCCCTACGGCACTTTGCGGGCCTTCTTGACGCCCTTCCTCATGATTCTCTTTCGCCCCAAGGTCAAGGGTCTTCGCAATGTCCCTGCTAGCGGTCCATTGATTATCGCCTCTAACCATCTCTCATTTAGCGATTCAATCTTTATGCCACTAGTTGTTCCTCGTAAGGTGACATTTCTAGCTAAGAGCGAGTACTTCACATCTCCTGGGCCAAAAGGTTTATTGAAGAAATTAACATTTATCGCCCTCGGTCAGGTTCCAGTAGATCGCTCAGGCGGCCGTCGCAGTGAAGCGGCGTTGATTACCGGCTTACAAGTTCTCTCTGAAGGTAAGTGCATCGGAATTTATCCTGAAGGCACACGCTCTCCAGATGGACGCCTCTATAAAGGTCGTACAGGAATTGCGCGATTGGCTATTGAATCTGGCGCACCAATTGTTCCAGTTGCCATGTTTAACACTGAGAAGATTCAGCCAACCGGACAGGTTGTTCCCAATATTAAACGAGTCGGTATGACCTTTGGCGAACCGATGTACTTTGATGGTGATTCAACAGACCTTGCCTATCTTCGCGAAGTCACAGATAAGATCATGAATCGCATTCAAGAGCTATCAGGTCAAGAGTACGTTGATGAATATGCAGTAAAGGCGAAGAAGCCTAGTTCAAGTAAAGGCGAAGAAGAGAGCGAATAGAGTTCAGCGTTAGCGCGATTGAATCTGCGCCAACTGGGTGAGGTAGTTACAGGTAGGACATTGCTCACCTGAATCAGGTAACTCGCCTTCGATCACTGCGATCAACTCTTCTAAAAGTGCGGCAAATGTTGCGCTATCTCGCTCAACAGGCAGATAGTGCTGAGTTACGCCAAAGCCATGGGCACCATCTGCCGTCTCAGTAATTCCATTGAGCTTCCATACAAGTAATCCCATAGTAGAGACGGGAAATGGCTTGCCCTTATCTGGATTTTCAAGAGCGTGGGCATAGGCCTCAAGTTGTGGTGAGTAGAAGGTGCCGTTGTCGCGATCTGAATCCGAAACTTTGCAATCAATAATTCCCACAGATCCATCTTCGTAATGGGCCAGTAGGTCATAGATACCAAGAATCTTCCATGTAGTTTGGCGACCGCCGACAACGAGAGGGGCGGATTTAACCCACTGACCCCATTGCTTGACCACGCCCGCAGGAAGTGTGGGATCGAGATCTTGCATTGATGCGCGGCGAAAGTGCTCTTCTTGGGCATCGGCTAACGGTTTAACTAAAGGGAATTGGCCAGGCATTGTGACCTTAAACCAATATTTAATCCAGAGACATCTCTTGCAGGTCGAAAGACCAAAGGTCAGATCAGAAGGAGCGATCGTATCTCGTGCTGGTTTTTCTGGGCGCGTAATCTTCATCTGGCTCATGCGGTGATTAAATCACGAGCAGCAGTTGCAATCACAAGAATTCCTAAAATCATGATCACGATTCCTCCGGTGGCGCGCAGCGCTATCAAACGTCGAGTGTCATCTGCCAACCATGCACGCGCAGTTCCCGCTAAGAGCCCCCAGGATGAATCGAGGAAGAATGCCAGAACGGCAAAGATCGCTCCCATGAGGAGAAGTTGCTGGGAGATATTTCCCTGCTCCTTATCGACAAAGGGCGGCAAGACCGCTGCAAAGAAGACGATCCCTTTGGGGTTAAGCGCACCGACCCAGAATCCATCACGTACACATTGCCAGAGAGTTGGCTCGGAAGTATCTGTTGCAGCAGTCATACCAGCTGCATGCATTGCACGTTTGCGCCAGGCATCAATACCAAGATAGAGAAGATAGAGGCCACCACCCCATTGCACTGCGGCGTAGAGAAGATCTGAGCGGGAGAGTAGGGGGCCAAAGCCAAGTGCAACTACTGCCGAGAGAGTGAGCGCTCCTGATGCATTGCCAAGCACTGTAAGAACAGCAACGCGGCGCCCCCATGAAATTGCGCGAGCGATAACAAAGAGAACGCTGGGACCAGGGGCAAGGATGATTGCAATTGCGGCGATCAGGTACTCACCAATTCGTGAAGGAATTACCAGACCGGCCATATTCATCCTTTAATGATAGATCAGGCCCCACAGAATCTCTTCTGCAGGGCCTGATCTCTTACTTATTTGAGTTAGTTAATCGCCTTACTTAATTGATTTACTTACCGCGAGCTTTAGCGATCCCGTGTAGTACGTGATAACCAATGACTGCAACAAGTGTTCCGTTGACTATACCTGTGAAGGTGTAGTCACCCTTTGTCCATGAGTAATCTGCGATACCGATGATGATCGCTGATGCAACAACAAGGAGATTGATTGGATTTGAGAAGTCTGAACGACTATCAACCCAGATACGTGCACCGAGAATTCCGATCATTCCAAAGAGGGCAGTTCCTGCACCACCGAGTGCTCCCATTGGAGTAGCTGCTAGAACAGCACCAAACTTAGGAGAGAGTGAGAGAAGGATTGCACCGATACCGGCTACCCAGTAAGCAGCAGTTGAGTAGACGCGGCTTGCTGCCATAACACCGATGTTCTCTGCATATGTTGTTGTTCCAGAACCACCACCTGCACCTGCAAGTGTTGTAGCAACGCCATCTGCCATCAGAGCGTTACCCATCTGATCATCGAGATCTTTTCCGGTCATCGCAGCAACTGCCTTGACGTGTCCTACGTTTTCAGCGATGAGAACAAGTACAACTGGCAAGAAGAGGATCATGATGCTGAATTTAAATGTAGGTGTCTCAAAGGCAGGAGCGGCTACCCACTTAGCTGCCTTGATTCCATCTGTGTTGACTTGGCCGAGAACAAGGGCTGTGATGTAGCCGATTGCAAGACCAAGGAAGATGCTGATACGACCGATCATTCCGCGTGAGAATGCGGTGAGAAGACCGATAGAAACGAGAGTGATAATTCCAATCATCGTCGCATTTGGATCGACAACTTTTCCACCGACAAGACCCTGGAAGTTATTCTTTGCAGCAGGGGCGAGGTTAAGACCGATCAACATAACGATCGCGCCTGTAACAATTGGCGGCATCATTGAGTTGATCCAACCGATTCCTGCAGCGCGGACCACAAGGCCTATGAGAATGAGAACGACACCGGTAAAGACGATACCTCCGAGGGCACCTGCCATTCCGCCGCCTTCTGCACCCATGGCAGCAGAGATTGGTCCAAGGAATGCAAAGGATGAACCGAGATAGCTTGGAACTTTATTCTGAGTAATGATCAGAAAGAGGAGAGTTCCGATACCTGAGAAGAAGAGTGTGGTTGTTGCGGGAAAGCCGGTAAGAATTGGGACAAGGAATGTCGCGCCGAACATTGCAGCGATATGCTGCAAGCCAAGGCCGATTGTGAAGGGCCAGCTCAGACGTTCGTCAGGGGCGACAACTCCTCCAGATGTGACGGACTTGCCGTCTCCATGGAGCTTCCATGTAAATAGTGACACGTAGATTTCCTTCCTCGAATACCGCCCAGGGGCTGGCAGCAGGCCAGGATGACCGAATCGAAGGGTAGAACTCTCTTCTAGCCAACCCTCAGGTAGCCCCTCGGCGAGTCGGAAAGTGGTCAGAGTTGCTATCGGGCCACCTATCGGATTCAATAGCGTCCTATATATCGAATCGATATATCGTTCCCGCTATAACTCAACCGCCTAGGAGGAGCCATGCGCTCTCGTGCAGAGTCTCTGGAGTTTGCTCTCCTTGGCCTGCTCGCACAGAGCCCACTCCATGGTTATGAGCTCCGCAAACGCATTAGCGCGATCTTTGGACCCTTTAGAGCCCTCTCCTTCTCAGTTCTCTATCCGCAGCTACGCCGGATGTTAGAAGCGGGCCTAATCCAAGAGACGACAGGGGAGAGTGAATCTCGCCGTTCACGCATTGTCTATGCGATCACCAAGGCCGGCAATGACCGCTTTGTTGAATTGGCCGAGAGCGTTAACTCGGAGGCATGGGAAGACGATGGCTTTGAAATCCGCTTCGCCTTCTTTAGCCCTACATCTACAAAGAACCGCATCAGAATTCTTGAAGGGCGTCACCGTCGACTTCAAGAGAAGGCAGAGATGCTTCGAGTCGAACTCGAGCGCTCGCCTTCAGGTATCGATAAATATCTAGAAGAGTGGCGCCGCCATTCGTTGGAATCGGCAATGCGAGAGATCGCATGGCTAGAAGACATGATCAAAACCGAGAGGAAATAGAGTGAAAATCACAACTGGAAAAGGCGACATCCGCGTTGCCATCGTTGGAGTAGGAAACTGCGCCAACTCATTGGTACAAGGCGTTACCTATTACAAGGACGCTGCAGCAGATCAAGAGATCCCAGGTCTCATGCATGCAACTGTCGGCGCTTATCACATCAGCAATGTGAAGTTCGTTGCCGCCTTCGATGTAGATTCAAAGAAGGTCGGACTAGATCTTGCAGATGCGATCTGGGCGAGCGAGAACAACACCATTAAATTTAGCGATGTCGCCAAGACAGGCGTAGAGGTTCTTCGTGGAGTAACTCACGATGGTCTCGGTCGCTACTATCGCGAGACAATCACCGAGTCGACAGCAGCTCCAGTAGATGTTGTTGCAACTCTCAAGGAAGAGCAAGTAGATGTACTTATCTGCTATCTCCCAGTAGGTTCAGAAGAGGCTGCAAAGTTCTACGCACAGTGCGCACTTGATGCCGGTTGTGCATTTGTTAACGCACTTCCAGTCTTCATCGCATCAGACCCAGTCTGGGAGAAGAAGTTTAAGGATGCAGGCCTTCCAATCGTCGGCGATGACATCAAGAGCCAGGTGGGTGCAACAATTACACACCGCATCATGGCAAAGCTATTCCAAGACCGTGGCGTTCACCTCGATCGCACCTACCAGCTCAACGTTGGTGGAAACATGGACTTCAAGAACATGCTTGAGCGCGATCGCCTTGAGTCGAAGAAGATCTCAAAGACAAATTCTGTTACTTCACAGCTCGATCACGACATGGGTGAGAAGAATGTTCACATCGGACCTTCTGATTACATTCCATGGCTTGATGATCGCAAGTGGGCATATGTCCGCCTTGAAGGCCGCGCCTTCGGTGACGTTCCATTGAACCTTGAGTACAAGCTCGAAGTATGGGATTCACCAAACTCAGCAGGCGTCATCATCGATGCACTTCGCTGTGCCAAGATCGGTCTAGATCGCAAGGTCGGCGGAGCACTTCTCTCACCATCTTCATACTTCATGAAGACACCTCCTGTTCAGTACACAGATGAGCAGGCACACGATAAGACTGAAAGCTTTATTGCTGGAACTCTTGATCGCTAAAAAACCACTCTCTCGGTAATAAAAACACCCGGCCTGCAGATGCAGACCGGGTGTTTTTTATTTCCCCTCACGGAGAGTTGAGGGTCAAATCGTCGCATCCTTAGGGGTGCGACGAAGGTGGATCAACCCTGCGATAGAGAGAAGTAACATCATGAGAGCTCCTACAAGAGCGGCAATGGCTGAGTAACCAGCAATAACGCCAAGGGTTCCAAAGGCGTATGCCTGAAGAAGCATTCCGCGCAAGGTGTTACCCATGAAGAGTGTTTGGCGCAATTCGCCGTACTTAGCAATTTCTTCTGCTGTACCAGTTCCGCCGCGAACCATGCCCATATATTTTCCAGAAGCTTCAGAGTAAGTCAATGGAGCGCCGGCGACTGCAATTGATGATGCTTTCATATGTTCCCAGATGTAGAGATCAGAGTAATCACGGGCCATTTCACCAGTCGTAACTTTCTGTTCTGCCCATTTTGTGAGCTGAGCTTTCGTCGCCTCCGGCATAGCTTCTGCTGCAGGAAAAGAGATATTCTGATTCTCAAGTTGCGTCTTTACTGAGTCGTTAGCAAAGGTAGCTCCCCAGTTGAGAAGACCAGCTGCTACAAAAAGAAAAATGGAAAGTGCGATACCAACAGTGGTTACAATTCCATCAAATGTTCTACGTTTCATTCAAATCTCTCCTTGGTGCACTTAAGTGTTAAGTGCAATCCAATTAGAACGTCAACTATCGCCCTTTATGAGAAAATTCGGTGGTGCTAGCACTCGCACTCAACGTAGGAGAGGTGGCACTCAATCAATGTGTCTATTACAGAGAGTTCTTCCCTCACTATCTACTTCAAAGTGTGAACAGGTAACTCCAAGACGGTCAAAAGCCGAGTCACCGTAGTGAGTACGAAAGGCCAGAGCTAAGAGAACTCGGACATTGGTATCGCCATCGGAAGTTATCCCAAAGACTCGTGCAGATCGACTGACAGTATTCTCAATTACCTTTTCGGTGTGGGCGGTCTCTTTAGCGATTGATGCGTTGGACTTGCCCTGGCAGAGCAACCCGAGGACTAGTTGTTCAAAAGGCGTGAGTGCTCGTTGGGCGATAGTGATATCTGTGGCCATGTACGGATTACTATCCCTTCCGTTCGATCTGAGTCCTTATTGTGCTCCTTTTTTCCACCATCTCGTAGTAGCCTCTACTCATGAGTAACATCACAACCTCAACCACCGGCACCGTTCTGACGATCGCCTTTAACCGCCCTGAGAAGATGAATGCACTGACTCGGGATATGTATGCCGATCTGGCTCGTGCGCTCGATGAGGCGGCTGGGGACTTCGCAATACGCGCAGTTCTTCTCACTAGCACCGGAGACCATTTCACTGCCGGCAACGATATTCGCGATTTCATGGAGCATCCGCCGACAACTGAAGACTCAACGGTTGCCGCTTTTCTCGGAGCCATTCTCGAATTTCCAAAGCCCTTGATTGCAGCAGTCAAAGGAAATGCAGTCGGAGTCGGAACGACGATGCTCTTGCACTGCGATGTGGTGGTTGCCGATCCAGGTGCAAAGTTTTCTATGCCCTTTGCATCCCTTGGACTAGTACCAGAGGCAGGCTCAAGCCTTCTCTTTCCCGCACTCGTTGGTTACCAGCGTGCAGCAAAGATCTTTATGACAGGCGAGAGCTTTTCGGCGGCAGATGCCAAAGAGATGGGGCTGGTTGCAGAAATTTCAACTGATTCACATGGGGCTGCAATGGCGATTGCAACACAGATTGCAGCCCAGCCGCCAACAGCGATTATAAATACCAAGGCTCTCATCAAGGCGAGCAAACATGATGCCGTTGCTGCAGTGATGAAGGCAGAGTTTGAACTCTTTTCACTTGCGCTCACATCAGATGAAGCGATGGAAGCATTTATGAACTTTATGGCCAAGAAGGCCGCCGATAAAGAAAAGGATGGCAAGTAATGACAATCTCAGGAAACCTCCAAGGCAAGAAGATCTTTATCACCGGCGGCTCTCGCGGTATCGGTTTGGCGATCGCACTTCGCGCCGCAGCAGATGGTGCATCCATTGCAATCGCGGCAAAGACAGCCGATCCCAACCCAAAACTTCCCGGAACAATCTTTACAGCTGCCAAAGAGATTGAGGCGGCTGGGGGAGTAGCCCTTCCGATTCAATGCGATATTCGTGATGAGAATCAGATCGCAGATGCAATCGCCAAGACTGCCGCAGAGTTTGGCGGGATTGATATCTTGATCAACAATGCCAGTGCGATCAATTTAACTCCGACTCTTGCAACACCCGCAAAGCGTTTTGATCTCATGTTTGATGTAAATGTCCGAGGAACATTCCTGACTTCACAGGCTGCAATTCCACATCTTAAGGAGAGCGCAGCGGCAGGTCGAAACCCACACATCCTTACCCTCTCACCACCGCTATCGATGAAGGCTAAATGGTTTAAGAACCACGTTGCATACACGATGGCAAAGTACGGAATGTCTATGTGTGTTCTTGGTATGGCTGAAGAGTTCAAGCGCGATGGAATTGCCGTCAACGGACTATGGCCACGCACAGCGATCGATACTGCAGCCCTACAGATGATTCCGGGTATCGATACTGCAGCGTGTAGAACTCCCGAGATCTTGGCAGATGCTGCTTATGTAATTCTCAACCGTGATGCGAAAGAGCATTCAGGCAATTTCTACGTCGATGATGAGGTCCTAGCCAGCGTTGGGATCACCGATCTAGACAAGTATGCCGTCGTGCCTGGCACCAAAGATTTTCTCCTCGATTTCTTCTTAGATTAAGATCTACCCATGAACCTCGCACAAGAACCGTTAGGCATGCTGGCAGGTCTTCCTCTTCACCCATTGCTGGTTCACGGAGCCGTTGTTCTCGTTCCACTTGTTGCCATTGGCGCATTGGTGATGTCCTATTTACCAAGCTTTTCTAGACGCCACGGCAAAATTATTTTGGGGCTTGCAGTAGTTGCTCAGATCAGCGTCTTTCTCGCCAAGATAAGTGGCGAGGCCTTTGAAGATATTCTCAACAAGAGCGTTGAAAAGCATGCAGAGCTCGGTGAAATCGCGCCCTTTGTAACAATTCCGATGGTTATTTTGATCTATCTTCGTTGGAGAATGGATCGCGCAGGGTCAACCTTTGGATCGGTTGTTATTAGACGGTTAACCTCGGTTGCTTTGGTGGTTGCATCCCTTGTCAGTATCGTCTTTATCTTCCTTGTCGGCCACTCTGGCGCAGAATCCGTCTGGGGCTGGATCGACAAGCTTTAGCGTGAGCGAGTACGTGAGCTCGCTTTAAAGAGTACCCAACTAAGAATTGCGCTCACTAAAGAGGCAACGATCACTGCGACTACTGCAATGTTTTGAAGCGCCTGGTTGGAAAATGCCAAGTCGGCGATGAAGAGGGCGACGGTGAAGCCAATTCCTGCCGCACTTCCTGTGGCGGTGAGTTTTACTACCGAGGCCCCTTCAGGAAGATCTGCAATCTTGGCGCGCGCAGCCATAACTGCTGCCAAGACAATTCCAAGAGGTTTTCCTATAACAAGACCGGCGAAGATACCCCATGCGATGACTGATGTAGAGGCATCCTTTAATGACTGTGCGGTGATGATTACCCCAGTATTTGCGAGAGCAAAAAGTGGAACAACAATGAGCGAAGAGAAGGGATGTAACTTAGCTTGAAGATACTCAATGTACGAGATAGAGCCATCATCCTCATCGATTAACTCATCTTGTTTCATCGCAGTATTGGGAGTCAGAAGTCCAAGGATTACACCAGCAAGGGTTGGATGTACCCCGGTGCGATAGAGGCAGTACCAAAGGGTTACCCCAAAAATAATGTAGATGGCAAAAGAGGTAACGCCAGCTCTGCCTAAGAAAACTATTGCAATAATTGCAACAATCGCCGCAGCCAGCCAAGAGAATGCAAGTCCTGTTGAGTAGACAAGGGCAATAATCAAGATCGCACCGATATCGTCAATCACCGCAAGTGCCAGCAGGAATGAACGGAGCGAGAGCGAGACCATCGGCCCCATCATTGCAAGTAACCCAACGGCCAGCGCGATATCTGTAGCAACGGGCACTGCCCAACCTTCGGGGGCTTCTTCGCCAGCAATAACAAGATAAATCCCTGCCGGAACTGCCATTCCTCCAATTGCTGCCACAAACGGCATCGCGGCTTTTTTGAGTGAAGAGAGGTGTCCTGCGACGAGTTCGCGTTTAATTTCAAGTCCGACAACAAAGAAGAAGATGGTCATGAGCGCGTAGTTGATAACTTTGAGCGACGTTAACGTCAGATGAAAAATGCCTATGTGAATTTCGAAGCCAAGGGCGAGAAAATCGGAGTAAACCTCTGACAGTGGAGAATTTGCAATAACAAGTCCCAAGGCAGCGGCCAGAATAAGGAGCGCTCCTGATGAAGACTCTTTGTGGAGGAATTCACGGAGTGGGGAGATTTTGCGAGCCATGTTCGAAGTCTATCTGCGAGAAGGTGAAATCTTGCAGGCAATAAGAAACCCCCGCCACATGATGTGACGAGGGCCTCTTGCAAGCGCTTGGATATCTTAGATATCGAAGTAGAGCTCGAACTCTGCTGGATGCGGACGTAGTCGTACGTAATCAACTTCTTGCTTACGCTTCCACTCGATCCATGTTGAGATGAGGTCTTCGCTGAAGACTCCACCTTGTGTAAGGAATGCATGATCTGCCTCAAGGCTATCGAGAACAGCATCGAGAGATCCTGGAACTTGAGGAATTGCGCGAGCTTCATCGCCCTCGAGTTCGTAGAGATCCTTATCAACTGGGGCAGGTGGCTCAATCTTGTTGATGATTC
>JACCDU010348811.1_pt1 | contig 10853 bp, 9 predicted proteins | sample 7446081 | NCBI WGS metagenome assembly JACCDU01 (sample SAMN15323447, study PRJNA562643) | freshwater metagenome | isolation source: river surface water | place: USA:Blue River Watershed | collected 2017-08-17
GACCGCTACAACGCGCAGGCCAACAGCGAGGTGGATACCGAGGTCTTTGCCTGATCGACCGGTCGTACCGGGCTTGAGCAGCGGAGCCGTTTGATCTGTCATCCTCGGGTTTGTCCCGAGGAACCATGGCCCATGACTGAGCAAGCAATTGGCTGGTTTGGGTGTGGGGGGTGTTTAAGGCTGGGAGTGGACTTGGGTGTGGCGGGCTTGTAGGCAGCTAACGGCCATAACCAGCCATTCAGCTTGATGAATGTGAGTTAGGCTAACAAAGCCACTTCAGCGAGATAGCCGCCATACCAGTGTCCATTCGGACTTGAGTCAACCTATGCCCAAAGGTTAATCTGGTGACGGAGAATTAGTTATCGATGAACCCTGAAAGTGCATGGTGAACTCACTACACGAAGAGCACCGTCACACCTGCGCGAAGCGCTGCTCCATTTCACGGCGCATGGCCTTACGGGCCTCAGCCGCCAGAAATCGGCGCTTTTCCTCTGGCGTAAAGGGGCGCAGCGGCGGGACCGGTTTGGGGCGGCGTTCTTCGTCCACAGCCACCATGGTGAAAAAACAGCTATTCACATGGCGCTTGGCTTGAGTCTGGATGTTTTCGGCAATCACTTTGATGCCAACCTCCATGGAGGACGTTCCAGTGTGGTTGACCGATGCCATGAAGGTCACTAGCTCACCTACGTGAATAGGTTGCCGGAACATCACCTGATCCACGCTCAAGGTCACCACATAGGAGCCCGCGTAGCGGCTGGCACAGGCATAGGCCACCTGGTCCAACAGCTTCAGGATATTGCCGCCGTGTACGTTGCCCGAAAAATTGGCGGTATCGGGTGTCATGAGCACGGTCATGCTCATCTGGTGGGCTGGTAGCTCCATATCAGGCGTCTTCTCCCTTAAAAGCCCGCAGCTGTTTAAAGAGCAGTGGGGCAAGAAGTGCCACCAGCGCTAATGCCAGCAGCATGGCCGAGCCTGGGTGTTTAAAGAAAACCCACGAATCTCCCAGGCTGATTTGCAGCGCGCGGCGGAACTGACTCTCGGCCATAGGCCCGAGGATCAGCCCCACTATCATCGGTGCCACAGGGTAATCCCAGCAGCGCATCAAGTAACCCATCACACCAAAGCCGACCAAAAGCACCAACTCGGTGAGTGAGGGATTTGCAGCCAGCGTGCCCATGGCAGCGAACACCAAAATCCCCGCGTACAGCCAGGGTTGAGGCACGGACAGTAGCTTGACCCACAGACCCACCAATGGCAAGTTAAGCACCAACAGCATCAAGTTACCGACCATGAAACTGGCGATCAATCCCCATACCAGGTCCGCATTGGTGATGAACAGCAGCGGGCCCGGCACTAACCCATACTGCTGAAAACCGGCCAGCATCATGGCTGCAGTGGCCGAGGTGGGCAGACCCAACGCCAGCAACGGCACCATGGTGCCGGTGGCAGCGGCATTGTTGGCAGCCTCGGGGCCAGCCACTCCTTCGATGGCTCCGCGTCCGAATTCTTCGGGTTTGACCGCAAGTTTCCGTTCGATGGTGTACGACAGCAGCGTAGGGACTTCGGCCCCACCAGCTGGTAGCGCGCCAATCGGAAAGCCCAGTCCAATCCCACGCAGCCAAGGTTTCCAGGAGCGCTTCCATTCCTCTGCTGTCATCCAGAGCGATCCACGGACGGCTTCCACCTTGTCGGCCATGCCAGAAAAGCGCGAGGCCACGTGCATAGACTCACCGATGGCGAACAGGCCTACGGCCATGGTGGTGACCGAGATGCCATCGAGCAAATTGGGAATGTCAAACGCCAGCCGCCCCTGGCCGGTTAGTTTGTCGATGCCCACCAGACCGAACACGAGACCCAACGCCAGACTAGTCAGGCCACGCAGCACAGAATCGCCAAAAGTGGCCGACACCGTGATGAAGGCCAGCACCATGAGCGCGAAGTAGTCCCATGGCCCGAATGACACCGCAAACTCCACGATGAGCGGGGCCAGCATCGCCAACCCCAGACTCGCGATAGAGCCGGCCACAAACGAGCCGATGGCGGCGGTGGACAGCGCTGCACCAGCGCGCCCGGCCTTAGCCATGCTGTGGCCCTCGATGGCCGTCGCAATCGATGCGGCTTCGCCCGGGGTGTTCAGCAGAATGGCAGTGGTGGAACTGCCATACATAGCACCGAAGTAAATGCCGGCGAACATGATGATGGAGCCGGTCGGGTCCAGTTTGAAGGTCACGGGCAACAGCAGCGCCACCGTCAAAGAGGGGCTGATGCCCGGCAGGATGCCCACCAATGTGCCCAGCAGTACACCGATACCAGCAAAAAGCAGATTGTTGAGTTGCAGGGCTACGGCCAAGCCAGCCCACAAGAGGTTCAAGGTTTCCATGGAAAGCGATCAGGCCAGTAACAGGCGTTCAAGAGGACCCGCTGGCAGCGACAGTGACAGCACCCGGGCAAAGAAGACAAACACGAGGGTGGTCAGCACCAGGCCTATGCCCACCGAGCGCGCGCCCAAGGGCTGACCAAAGGCGCGAGCAGTCGTCACGAACAACGTGGTGGCACCAATGACGAAGCCGCCACCAAAGTGCACACACCCACCCAACACCGCGAGCCCTGCCAGAATCCAGGTCAGCCCAGTGGGATTGGTGGCGGGGGATGCATGGTGCGGCGTGAAGCCTTCGTCGGCCTCACTCACGCGGCGAGTCCATGCCGCCACGCCATGGGCCACGCCTAGGATCGCGACGAACACGGACACCATCCGCATGGCGGCCGCAGGCCCCACGCCGACCGTCACTTGTTCCGGCAGACGGTTAGCGTCCAGCCAGATGAGCAAGGCCAGTATCAGCAAAGCTAAGGCAATGCCAGTCAGCGTACGCCCACTCGGGCCAAAAGCGTGGGAATCCGTGCTCATCGGACGCTCACTTCACGAGACCGATGGTGGTCAGCACGTCTTTAACGCTGACCTGTTCGCGCTTGAGATTGGCGGCGAAAGCGTCGGCATTCAGGTAGGCATCGTCCCAGCCGCGTTGCTTGCGCACTGCCACCCACTCGGGCGACTTCACGGCCTTCTCTACCGCAGCAGACAAGGCCGCCTTCTGAGCGGCGTTGATGCCGGGCCCCGCGACGATGCCGCGCCAGTTCATCAGCTCCACATCCAGACCCTGCTCCTTGATGGTCGGCACGTCCACACCTACCATGCGTGCGCCCGAGGACAGCGCCAGAGCGCGCAGCTTACCGGCCTTGATCATGCTTTCGAACTCGTTGTAGCCCGAAACGCCTGCCGTCACGCGGCCACCCAGCATTTCGGCCAAGGCTTCGCCACCGCCCGAGAAGGGCACATAGTTCAGCTTGGTGGCATCTCCACCTGCTGCTTTGGCCAGCAGACCGGCCAGGATGTGGTCGGCCCCGCCAGCCGAGCCACCAGCCCAGACCACCTTCGACGTGTCAGCCTTGAGCGCAGCAGCCAGATCTTTCACGGTCTTGTGGGGTGAGTTGGCTGGCACCACGATCACCAGCGCGTCGCCTGTCAAACGGGCGATGGGCGTGACTGCATCCAGCGTCACTGGCGACTTATTAGTCAATATGGCACCCACCATGGTGATGCCCATGGTCAGCAGCTGGTTGCCGTCGCCCTTGGCGTTGTTGACGAATTGGGCCAAGCCCACCGTGCCACCGGCTCCGGGCACATTGACCACCTGCACCGACTTGGCGGCGCCGGTGGCGGTCATGACCTGTTGCAGGGCGCGCGAGGCGCCGTCCCAGCCACCTCCGGCCCCTGCCGGTGCTGTGATCTTCAGTTCCAAAGCAGTTTGAGCTTGCGCGTAAAACGGCAACGCCAAGCATGCAGCCAGTGCCATGTTCAGTGTGCGGCGAGCGAAACGATGTGTGATCATGAAAGTCTCCTGATGTTGATGAAAGAAAAATTACTCGGCAGTGATCTGTGCGGCTTCCACAATGCGCTGAAATTGTTTCGATTCGCTCTGGATGAAGTCACGAAATTGCTGAACACTCATCGGTGCAGGTTCGCCGCCCTGGTCCTGCAGGCGTTTGGCCAAGTCAGGTTCACGCAGAGCTTGTGTCACAGCAGCATTGATTTTTTGCAGGATGGGTTCGGGTGTCGCGCCCGGGGCAAACAGACCAAACCAATTTTCCAGCTGGTACTTGGCCAGAGGCTTGTATTCAGCAATGGCAGGAATGCTGGGGTCAAACGATGCACGCTTGGCCGATGTCACGCCCAGGGCCTTGACCTTGCCGTCCTTGATAAAGCCACGCGCGGCTGTGTAGCTCACAAAAGTCAGCTCCACGTTGCCAGAGACCACATCGACCAATTGGCCCGACGCGCCCTTGTAGGGCACATGCACCATGTGGATACCCGCCAGTTCCTCAAGCAATTCACCGTTCAAGTGCTGAGGATTGCCCACGCCGCTCGATGAATAGGACACACGACCGGGGTTCTTTTTTGCATAGGTCACCAGCTCTTCCACGTTTTTGACTGGGAAGTTGGGTGCCGCCACCAGCACGTTGGGGATGCGAGTCACCAGCGTCACAGGTGCCAGGTCTTTCGACGGCTGGTATTGCATCTTGCTTTTGTAGACGAAGCTGTTGATGGCCGTTTCGCCCGCAGAGCCCAACAGCAAAGTGTGACCGTCTGGCGAGGCTTTGACCACAGCCAGCGCACCAATCATGCCGCTGCCACCGGCTTTGTTGTCCACGATCACGTTTTGCTTGAGCGTGACGCGCAGCTTTTCCGCGAGCAAGCGGGCCACAGTGTCCACGCCACCGCCGGCTGAAAAAGGCACCACGATGGTAATTGTCTTGCTGGGGTAATCCTGGGCCATGGCGGCGGGAGCTGCACCCAAGGCTGCGGCCATTAGGCCGGTGAGGATGATTTGACGGAGAGGTTTTTGCATGGGTGTCTCCAAAAGCAAAGGTTGTTGCGAATTCATGATTGCACTTTATCGCATAAAAGTGCAAAATGCAAATCATGGAAAACACTTGTACTTTTTCGCCCGATGCCCTTCACCTTCAAGGGCAAACCCATGCCGTGGTGAATTTGCGTGCAGTTTGTGGCGCTCAATTGGACCGATTGCCCGTGGTTTTGCGCCTGCTGATGGAAAACGTGATTCGCAACACACAAGGCGCAGAGCGTGAGCAATCTGTCAAAGCGATCCTGACGTGGTTGCACACGGGAAGCAGCGAAGATGAAATTGCTTTTCAGCCAGGTCGTGTGTTGATGCACGACACCACCAGCACGCCTGCACTGGTCGATGTGGCCGCCATGCGCGATGCATTGGCCGAAGCAGGCGTCGACCCGACCGTGCTCAATCCCGGATTGCAGGTGGATGTGTCGGTCGATCATTCGCTCGCGGTAGAGGCCTATGCCAGGGCGGGCGCTGCCACAGAAAACCTGCAACACGAAATTCGTCGCAACGCCGAGCGGTACCAATTCTTACGTTGGGCCTCCCAGGTGCTCAAAGGTGTTCGCATCAACCCACCGGGCACAGGGATCATGCACACCATCAACCTGGAGCAATTGGCCAAGGTGGTGACCACCGAGCAGCGCGAGGGCAAGAGCTGGCTGGTGCCCGACATGATGATCGGCACCGACAGCCACACGCCCATGGTCAACGGCATTGGCGTGCTGGGCTGGGGGGTTGGCGGACTCGAAGCTCAGACCGTGATGTTCGGCATGCCGACCATGCTGCGCATACCGGATGTGGTGGGGGTGCGTTTGGTGGGTCGGCTTTCGCCCGGCGTGCTGGCCACCGATTTGGCCTTGACCGTGACGCAGCGCCTGCGCCAAGTGGGGGTGACTGGGGAGTTCGTCGAGTTTTTTGGCCCCGGCGTCTCCTGCTTGAGTGCCGGTGAACGCGCTGTGGTGGCCAACATGGCACCCGAATACGGTGCGACCACCGGCTACTTTCCGGTGGACCAGGCAACGCTTGACTATTTGCGCTCAACGGGTCGCACGCCACAGGACATTGAGCGTGTCGAAACGTACATGCGCCACACCGGTCTGTGGTTCAACCCCGATGCACAACCGCGCTACACCCAAAGCATCGAGATCAATCTGGCGCAGATCGGGATGCATGTGGCTGGACCCCAGCGACCGCAGGATTTGCTGGATTATTCGCAAACAGCCGAGGCGCTGGCCAAGGTGGGCTTTCAGTCCGCAGCGCAGGGCCAAGACATGCCCATTCACCCGGTGGCCATTGCGGCCATCACCAGTTGCACCAACACATCCGACCCAGCCTTGTTGATCGCCGCAGGCCTGTTGGCACGCAAGGCGCGAGTGCTGGGTCTGAAGGTGCCGCACTGGGTCAAGACCTCGCTGGGCCCCGGATCACCGGCTGCAGCCTCGTATTTGCAACGCGCCGGTTTGCTGGGTGATCTGGAGGCTGTGGGTTTTGGCATTGTGGGTTTTGGCTGCACCACCTGCATTGGCAACTCTGGCCCTCTGACGGCGTCCATCGTGCACGCTCAGAATGCGAGCCAATGCAAGGCCGTGGCCATTTTGTCGGGCAACCGCAATTTCCCGGGTCGGGTGCATCCGGACATCGAGTTGAGTTTCATCATGTCGCCGCCATTGGTCATAGCCTTTGGCTTGGCAGGTGATGCGGCTAAGAATCTGGCGACCGAACCTGTTCAGACTGATGCGAACGGCAAGCCCGTGTATTTGAAAGACCTGTGGCCCACACACGAAGAAATTGCAGAGTACTTGGCGCGGGGCCTTCAACCGAGTGACTTCCAACGTGATTTCGCCATAGCGACCGACAACCCACTGTGGCAAGCACTGGAAGCACCCACATCGGCGCGCTTTCCTTGGGACGAGAAGTCCACCATCTTGCGTCGGCCTCCGTTTGCCGACGTGAACGCGGGCAGTCAGCTGGGGCATTACACGGCCTACCCCTTGCTGGTGGTGGGTGATGACGTGACCACCGATCACATTTCTCCAGCCAGCGCGATCCCGACCGACTCCTTGGTGGCAGATTTCTTGGTGGAGCGCGGTGATGACCGGAACGATCTGAACGTGTTTGCCTCGCGCCGTGGCAACTGGGAGGTCATGATGCGTGCCGCTTTCCACAGCAAGACGCTGGTGAACCTCTTGAAGCCGGGCATGCCGGTGGCCCATACCCTGCATGTGCCCTCGGGCGATGTGCAACCCATCTGGGATGTGGCTGAGCGCTACCGCGAGGCCGGGCAATCGGTGGTGCTGGTGGCGGGAGAACGTTATGGCATGGGCTCGTCGCGCGACTGGGCGGCCAAAGGCCAACGTCTGCTGGGTATTCGTGCCGTGCTGGCGGTGAGCTTTGAGCGGATTCACCGGTCCAACCTGATTGGCATGGGCATCTTGCCGCTGCGTTTGCCTGAAGGCGTGAGCCCACAAACACTGCAGATCCAGCCGGGCGATCAGTTGGATGTGCAGGCCGATTCGCAGCGCCTGTCGCCACGCTGCAAGGTGCAGGTTCAGCTGCGGCGTCAAGGTGGGCAGATGGAGACTTTTGAAGTGATGGCGGCGGTGGAGACGCAGCTCGAAGTGGACCTCTTGCGCGCGGGCGGGGTCATTCCACTCATCTTGCAGCAAACCCTGCAGGCGCATTCCCTCGAACCAGCACACCCCTGACATGCCGCTGCCCTCGCTTGCCGTGCAGAATGCTGGACTTATGAGTCCAGACAAAAACATTTCTGCCCGCTTGCTCGACCTGGTCCGTCAGGAAGGGCTGGCCATCGGTGACCATTTGCCAGCGCAATGGCTGGCAGACCAGTTGCAGGTATCGCGCACACCCATCAACGACGCCTTGGCCTTTTTGCACGACAAGGGTGTCTTGCGCCGTGAAAAAAATCGGGGCTATTTTCTGGTCAAGTCCGTTGATGTCGCCAACCCAGCCATGCGCAAAAAATTGGGTCTGGCCGAGTCGGATGCCATCACACGGGCTTATTTCGCCATGGCAGATGATCTGCTCAAAGGGGAATTGCCCGAAACGGTTTCCGAGGTGCTGCTCAAGACCCGCTATGAACTGACAACTTCTCAGCTCCAATCCGTGTTGCACCGGATTGCACAAGAAGGATGGGCGCAAAAAAAGACGGGTTACGGCTGGACTTTTTCGGACATGTTGACCACACCGGACAGTCTGTTGCAGTCTTACCGCCTGCGCATGGCACTTGAACCAGCGGCTTTGATGGAACCGGGCTACCGGCTAGACCCCAAAGTCATTGAAAAATGCCGTGCTGCGGAACACCATTTGCTCGATGGCGGCATTGAAACCGATACGCCCGACCAGCTGCACGAACGTGGCGTGCGTTTTCATGAATCGCTGATCGAGGCCTCTGGCAACCCGTTTTTCATCGACACCATTCGGCGCGTGAACCGGGTGCGTCGCTTGATGTCTTACCGTTCCATGCAAGACCGCCAGCGCTACAAGGAACACTGCCAGCAGCACCTGCACTTGCTCGATCTGCTCGAAGCCGGTCGCAACGAAGAGGCGGCCGACACCATGCGAGAACACCTCTCGCGCACCCTCAAGAACCACCAGAAAATCAGAAAACTCCTCAAGCCATGACTGCGACTCCCGACATCCTGCAAGCCTTTGCACCCACCGGAAAACTGCGCGCCTCCATCAATCTGGGCAACCCGATCCTGGCGAATAAAAACCCGCAAACGGGCGAGCCATTCGGCGTGTCCATCGATCTGGCCCATGCTTTTGCCAAACAGTTGGGGGTGGGCATCGAGCTGGTGGTGTTTGATGCCGCAGGCAAATCGGTCGAAGCAGTCCGGGGTGAGCAAGCCGACATCGGTTTCTTTGCCATCGACCCGTTGCGTGGCGAGGGCATCGCGTTCACTGCGCCTTATGTGCTGATTGAAGGCGCTTACATGGTGCCTGAGACATCCAGCATTCGAGCCAATGAAGAAGTGGACCGCTCCGGCATCCGCGTCACGGTGGGCAAAGGCAGTGCCTATGACCTGTTCCTGACCCGTGAGCTGAAACAGGCCGAAATCGTGCGTGCACCCACATCACCTACCGTGGTCGATGTGTTTGTAGAGCAAAAACTCGAAGTGGCTGCAGGCGTCAAGCAACAACTTGAAGCCGATCAGGCCCGCTTTTTAGGGCACCGTATATTGCCAGGCCGCTTCATGGTGATCCAGCAGGCCATGGGCACACCCAAGTCGCATGGCCTCGAAGCGGCAGCGTATTTGGCGCAGTTCGTCGAAGACATGAAGGCCAGCGGTTTTGTGACAGATGCACTGCAGCGTCATGGCATCCAGGGTGCGTCTGTCGCGCCTGCAGCCTGAGGTGTGATGATGTTTGCCTATGTTGGTTCAAGAACCACCCGTGAGCGCAATGCTCGGGGTGATGGCATCAGTGTGTACCACTGTGATCCCGAAAGTGGAGCACTTGAACTGGTGCAGGTACAGGGCGACCTGGTCAATCCGTCGTTTCTGACACTGAATAAAGTCGGTGATCGGCTATATGCCGTGCATGGTGATTGCGAAGAGATCAGTTCGTTCACAGTTGACCGAGGCACGGGACGGATCAATTTCCTCAACCGCCAGAGTACACAGGGCAAGAATCCGGTGCACTTGGCGCTGGACCCTACGGAACGTTTTGTAGTGGTGTCCAACCACATCACCAGCAGCTTGGCTGTGTTGCCAGTCGAAGCTGATGGATCGCTGGGCACACTGACACAACTTGTGAAGATCGAAGGCGAACCCGGTCCGCACCGCAAAGAGCAACCCTTTGCCAAGCCACACTTCAATCCATTCGATCCGAGTGGGAAATATGTGGTGGTGCCTGACAAAGGTTTGGACAAGACCTTCGTGTTTCGGTTTGAATACGGACAACTGCGTCCAGGTCAGTTTCGTGCGGCAATGGGCCGTGAGGCTTCCGGCCCCAGGCACATTGCATTCCACCCTGCCAAGCCATGGGCCTATATTGCCAATGAGCTGGACTCTACTGTGACGGCCTGCCGCTTTGATGTGAGCAGTGGTGAACTGAGCCCCTTCCAAATCATCACAGGTTTGGCAGATACCTTTGTGGGCAATAGCCGTTCTGCCGAAATTGAAGTTGATCGCGTTGGTCGAACTTTGTATGTTTCCAACAGAGGGGAAGACACGATTGGTGTTTTCAGAATCGATCCAGACAATGGCCGATTGACTTTGATTCAAAGCCAGCCCTCAACGGGAAAAACCCCGCGATTCTTTGTCCTGTCGAAAGATGGGCGTTGGCTTTATGCCTTGAACGAAGAAAGCGATTCGATTGTTGTGTTTGCGGTGGACTCGGATTCGGGACAGTTGAGCCCTACTGATCTTCAGTATGCGAGTGGGAGTCCCGTTTGCATGGTGTTTTCGGATTGAGAACGCTTAGCGGCCTAACTTTTGGCAAGGGATAGACCGCTTTGGGTCGTGTCCGGACCATCGCAGCGGATTTAAGTAGGTTGCCTAACTCTACAGAACAGAATTGGCTTCCCAGCGTTTCATCAAAAAAGGGCCCCTGGAGGGCCCTTGCTTTTGAGGCGTGTCGCTCAGGCATCCGGCTGCTGACCCGGCGCAGCCTTTTGAAAGGCCTCCAGTGTCATACAAGCCTTTTCTACCGCCATGATCTGCGGCCATTGCGTCAGATCTACTTTAAAGCGCCGGGCGCTTTCGACCTGGGGGATCAGATACACATCGGCAATGGTGGGCGTGTCGCCAAAACTGAAGCGGCCACGCTGTGTGTCGGCCGCGATCAGCGCTTCGTAGGCGTCAAAGCCTGCGCTGATCCAGGTGGCGCACCAGGCGTTCACCGCTTCTTCGTTGGCTCCGAACTGCTTGCGCAGGGTTTCCAGAATGCGACGGTTGTTGATGGGGTGGATGTCGC
>JACCDU011092514.1_pt1 | contig 10853 bp, 12 predicted proteins | sample 7446081 | NCBI WGS metagenome assembly JACCDU01 (sample SAMN15323447, study PRJNA562643) | freshwater metagenome | isolation source: river surface water | place: USA:Blue River Watershed | collected 2017-08-17
AATTATTTTCTCACAATTATAAATAATACAATAATAAAAACTAATTTGAAAAATTAGATTTTTTTCTAGAAAAAACATTATATACATTTAAGAGTATATATATATAAAAGTTAACTTTTATTAATTTTAACTTTTTACAGTTAACTCTATGTTTTTTCTAGAAAAAAATCTAATTTTTCAAATTAGTTTTTATTATTGTATTATTTATAATTGTGAGAAAATAATTTTTTTAAATTCTAAAAAATAATTTAGTAATTTAAAAAAAATGCTTTTTAATTTGTTTTTATAATAATTAATTAGAATCCATCTACAGAAATAATTAATCAGAATCCATCTACAGAAATAATTAATTAGAATCCCTCGGCCGGAATAATTAATCAGAATCCATCTACAGAAATAATCAATCAGAATCCATCTACAGAAATAATTAATTAGAATCCCTCGGCATGAATTATCAATCAGAATCCATCGGCCGGAATAATTAATCAGAATCCATCGGCCGGAATAATTAATCAGAATCCATCTACAGAAATAATCAATCAGAATCCATCTACAGAAATAATTAATTAGAATCCATCGGCATGAATTATCAATCGGAATCCATCTACTAAAATAATCAATCAGAATTTAGTATTCATATATTTTATATTTTATAATTATATTATAATTATAAAATATAAAAATTTATAAAAAATTATAAAATATAATTATAACATAATTATAAAGATTAATTTATATTAAATTATAATGAGTGGTAAAAAAAATAAAACCGAAAAACAAGAAATAAAAGAATTAATTATTAAAAATGAAAAAGTAATTAATTTTTATAATAATAATAAACAACTTGATTTTGAAAAAATTAATTTATTATATGTTGAATTATTTGAAAATGTTATGTCAGCATCATTTAATAATCCATCAATAGTTAATCACATAATGATGTCAATTAATAATCAAAATAATGATTTAAATAATATAATGTCATTATTAAAATCATCTTCAGAAAACTATAAATCAGAACTGCAAAATTTAAAAGAAGTGAATTTATTAAGCATAAATAACATTAAAAGCGAAATGGAACAAATTAAAACATCAATATCATCATTAAACAATTTATTAGTTTCAAAATTATATGAAACAAAAGAACAGTATATTGGTGAAATAAAAGAAATATTAAAAAACTCAGAAAACAAATCAATTTTAAGCTTAAGTTCAACAATTGAAAAACAAAATGATGTTTTAACAAACAAAATAATATTAAACATAAATGATATTATTCCAAAATCTCAAGCTAAACAATGTGACGAAATAATCAATGTATTTAAAAAAGATTTACTAACATCATTAAATGAAATAAAAGAAAATGATCCAACAATAATAATAGATAAATTATCTTCAACAATAGAAAATAAATATAACCAATTATTTAGTTCATTGCATGAAAATATGATAACAAATATTTCACAATCTGAATTAAGATTATCAAATAATTTAAATCAACTAAAAGAAATGTCAACAAAAAACTCAATAATTCAAGAATCAATAAATGATGAATTAATAAAATACGTTAACAAATCAAAAACAATTAGCGGTAAAGGAAATCAAAGTGAAAATATTTTATTTAATTTATTAACAAAAGAATATACTTCTGCCGAAGTTATAGACACTACAGGAAGTACCGGGAAAGGAGATGCAATAATTAAAAGAAAAGATAAAGTACCAATTTTAATTGAAACAAAAAATTATACATCAAATGTTAAAAAAGAAGAAATAGATAAATTTATTAGAGATGTAACAAATAATGATTGTAGTGGTGTATTTTTGTCTCAAAACACTGGAATTGTTGGTAAGGAAAACTTTCAGATTGACATTCATAACAAAAACATACTAATATATATACACTGTGTAAATTATGACATAGCAAAAATTAATTTAGCAATAAACACAATTGATGTATTGTACGATAAAATAATTAAAATTAATGAAAAAAATATTAATATACCAACAGATGTACTAAGAGAAATTAATAGCGAATATCAAACGTTTATTTATCAAAAAGAAAAAATGGTTAATGGACTAAAAGAATACTATAAGAAAACATTTGAACAATATTGCGATTTAACATTGCCAAGTTTAGAAAAATTTATTTCTGGATATTATGCAAATGTTAAGAAAAATCTAATTACATGTGAATTATGTAAAAAATTTGAAACAGACAATTTACGTTCAATGGCAAGACACAAACAATTTTGTAAAAAGAAAGACAATAAAAATAATGATCCAATTGAAGAATTCGGTAATGAAAATAACAACAAAGATGATAATAACTCAAATGATATTGATGATATTATTGACAGTCTTAAAAATAGTGATGAAAAAACAAAGGAAAAAATATTAAACCAAATTGAAGAATTTAAAAAAAGTACAACCGAAGAACATGTTGATGAAAAAACAAAAAAAAGTAAAAAATCACGCAAAACAAAAAATAAAGAAATTGAAGTTTAAATAAATATTAATATATGTCATTAAATTAATTGTTTATCTTTAATGAAATATATCGAGTAAAACCATTACAATATAATAATCAAGTTTATTTTTTATTTAAGTGGTAAACATCATGGGTTTGGTCAATAAAAAACACAAAGTTATTATTTTTAGAATTAAATATTTGACATCCATTTGAAATACATTGTACATGTGATTTTTTGATGGGTATTTTATGTTCCATTTTATTTATATATTCATTTAAAACAGATTCAGAGTAATTATCAAAATCTCTTATTATATTGTTATATTCTTCATCTGATGGAATTTGTACGATAGGTTCATTATTATTTTTAAGTACGTCGTATATAAATTTAATCGATAAGTTAACAAAGTTGTTGTTTATATAAGAAATCCTACATAAGCTAATTTTATTTTTAATGCAAAAATTATTTTTAATTTTATCTCTTTCAATATTTTCTTTAGAAAACCGAGAATTTTTATAGTCATAATGTGTTGGACCATCGTATTCAATAACACAAAAATGTAAGTGTTCATTAATATTTAAAACAACGAATATATCAGATACTAATGAATTTTTAAAAACAACTGGAAGTGACATTTGTTGAGTAATAAACAAAACAGAATTATTATCAATAAAATGTTTAATGATTCCGTTATAAAGTTCGTTTTCAATTTGATTATTAATGTTAGTATAATTAAATTTTTCAAAAAACTTCTTATAAAAAATATTAATTATTTGTAATTTTTTTTGCTTGTTATCAATATTTGAAATGATTACTTGTTCTTTAAGATTGTTACAAAGTGATAGTGTTTTTTCTTTAAGAACCATAACTTCATTTTTAAACAAAACAAAATCCATTCTCAAGTATTGTTTTTTATCTTTCTCCCTAATGTATTTTTTCGTTATGTTATCATTTTTAATTAAATTTAATGGAATATTTAATTTAATATGTTCTTTCATTTTCATTAATATGTAATTATGTTGTATATTGTAGTTATTATTTTTAATGTAATTATTTGCTTCAATTTCATAATTTTTCTTCTGTTCTAAAAAAACAATAAAATTTTTAAAAATTTGTTTAGTATTAATTTCTTTTATAATATGAAAAACAAAAGCTAAAAGTAAATCAATATTAAATTTTGTAAATGTATCATGTGCTGATATTTTTTCATCAATTTGTTTTTTAATTAATTCATGTTCACAATTATCTTTGTTTGTCAAATAATTTTTTTGATTAATTTTATTTTGAATAACAGATAATTTATTTTTTCTTTTTTGCAAAACATTATTGATTTCACTAATTTTTTTTTCTTCTTCAATTTCTGCATGTATTCTTTCTTTTATTGCAAAAAACTCTTCTAAATCGTCATAGCTGCTTTTATTGTTTATGCTTTCATTCATTAAATATTATATATAACAAATCCTTAAATAGTGTATTATAGTTTGTCTTCTCTAATGAAAAATCCCGCCAAAACCATTAAATGGCATTAACAAGTGGTAATATTTGTAACTTATATTCAGCAAAGCGCTGTGCGTCTCTTGTAAAAACAAGAGCCACAGTGTAACGTGGCTTTAGCTACGCTAAAGACGCACCAACTTTTTTATTGAATTTTAAAAATTGACTAAATAAAAAATTGGAAAATTTTATTGTCAAATTAAACATAATTATTTTTTGCATTTGGTTTTTTGTTTATAACAAATTCTTAAAATAATACTATATTATCCGGTAATTCTATTTGTGGATAAAATGTGTCTTTATCAACATCATCAGTTACCATACAAATAAATCTCATTTTATTTTTTTCATCTAATGAAAACCAAAAACTAATAAAATCTTTACGTAATTCATGTACTTTTTCAATTATATACATGTCCGAACTTGTAATTTCAGTCTTATTGAAAAAAAAGTATATAAAATGTGACGGGTCAAAACTTTGAGAATATCTTAAACATTCATCCATTACTTCAATATAATTCATTAATTAAACTATTTAATAATTTAGTTGTTAAAATATCAATATTTTTATTGGTCATCTCTAATGAAAAATCCCGCGCAAAATCATTTAATAGTATAAACAAATTGAAATTAATTGTTATTACTTGATAATTCCAATACATCCAATGGGTGTACGAAGTTTTCTTATTAAATTTAATAATATTGATGAAATTAAAAATTTCTATATATATAGGAAGTATATAGCTTATATTATTTCTAATGAAAAAAATATAAAATATATTGACGATGACAAAAAATTAAATAAATTTGTTGATTCAAGTAAATTTGAAAGGTCATATGGTGATTATGATTTGGACTTGGTTGGATTTAAAGTTTGGGCTGGAGCTGTTTGGGGGCTTGTTTCTACTTATACTGCCGGTCAAGAAACATTTCAAGCATATACAAACAAATTCAAAAACTATGCTACCAGATTATGGTGCATACCTACAAACAAAGTTATATATGACGAAATTGAAGGAGTTTTTATGAATGATTATGATGACATAGAAGAAGCATGTGCTATATTTACTAGATTATGGGACCAAAACTCCGATGTATTACTAAATTATACTGATATATTTACCAAATATCCGGAATTTTATGATACTGATTGCGACAATTGTATTGATTTTGCAAATGGGGAAATGTATGGGTTATTTAATATACAACTTAAATAGGACCCTTAAATGATTTTTGTCGCGAAAACCAACAAATGGTAATATTTGGATTGCTTTTTAAAGCAATACGAATCCGATTTTTGTTGGGATTTATTTAATGGTACCATTTAAGTTATGTGTTATAAAAATATTAAAATACATAAAGAATTATACGTATTATATATAATAATTTTAATTTATGGAATATAAATGTAATATATGTAATAAAAAATATTCATCATATCAAAGCTTATGGATACACAATAAAAAATATCATAAAACTGATAATAATGTAACACTTTATAACACAAATAATATTTCAATACCATTACAACATTCAATAATTAAAAATCAATGCGAATATTGTAAAAAAATTTTATCAAGATATGATAGTTTAAAAAGACATCAACAAAAATGTTCACAAAAGCATTTGCAAATATTAAATGAACGCGAAAAACTTAAAAAACAAATAAAACAAGAATTAATTAAAGAAAATAATACAATACTTACTGAATCAATTGTTCAAAATTTTATTAACAGTAAAATTACCAGTATTCCAAAAAAAGAAAATAATATTAAAATTCAAAATAAAAAATTTAAGTGTTCTCATTGTATTGAATCTTTTGATACTACAAATGAACTTGATAATCACTATAAAACTAAATGTAAACCTAGTATTGGATATAATAATATTTATCTTTTTGATACTGATACATTTGGTGCCAATAAATATCCTAAAGGTGGTGATATTTATATTATACAAACTGATTTCGAAGTTAATAATTTCTATAAAATTGGTATTTCAAATGATTTACCTAAAAGACTTAAAACTCATAAATGCGGAATTGTACACGAACCAAGAGTGCATGCATATTTTCCAATTAAAAATATTAAAAATGCTGATGTTATTCTTAAACAAAAACTTAAAAAATATAATATTAAAAGAGAAATTTATCAGTGTGAAGACTTAAATGAAATTAAACAAATTATTAAATCAATTCAATTAGATTTTGATTCAGAACAAGTTGAAATTGTTCCGGCAATTAAAAAATGTGATGTTTGTGAATGCAACTATTGTAATGAAATATTTCCTAGTAAATATGAACTGGATACACACAATGTAACCTGTTTGGCGCATGTAATTGAAAGCAATGTTAACCAACAACTTCAACCTGAAAAACAAAATAAAAATCAACTGCGTAAATTACTTAATGATCAATTTGTTAATTGTATCAGTAGTTTTGATAAAACAGATGAACACTTTAATAGATTATTAAATAGAATCCATTGTATTGAACAAATATTATCTCATAGTAAATTTCCAAATATATGGGATGATAATTATGTTGTTAACATATGGAACAAACTTATCAAAAATAATTCAATATCAAACGAAAAATTGGTTGAACAGTTTATAACGTCAATAAACAAAAACAAAACTAATGAAGTTCATATTGAAGTTTAGCCTTGTTGAGGCGTATCAGACATGTTACTAGGCCCTTTAGAGCCTGTAATTATGTCTATTGATAGACCTCATTACGGTTTTGACTTAGTCAAAACACGTAACAGGTCTGATACGTTCCTTTGGAACTATAATTTTATTTAATTTATATTAGTTAAATAAAATTTTTACAAATTAATGTGTTTAACAGCTTTCTTTACTTTACCATTAGAATAAGTTCCGTAATACTCTCCCTTTCCTGATTCTGTTTTTTGATATAATTTATTGCCTTCTAATATATATGTTATATTTTTAATTGTAATGTCAGCAAATTCAACTTCTTCGGTATCTGAGTCATCTGAATCGTCAGAATCAGAAGATAGTTCCGAACCAGAATCATCCAAATACATATCTGGTACTATTTGAATTTTTTTATTAGAATCATTAAATTCAAGTGTGTTATTAATCGTATTTTCTGGTTCTATTATATCTTTTAATGTTTTCAAAGAAGCCCACGTTTCCATTACCATGTCTTTATTATTATAACTCAATAAATTTAGTTCTTGATAATATCTTTTCATACTTTTTCTATTTCTAAATAAAAAATCTTTTAGGTTTTTAATTTTTTCTTCGTAAGTTTTTCTTTCTTCTGGTTTGAAATTTGGATTTTTTGCCATTTTTTCTAAATTTGATAAACTTGAAATTAATACCTTATCAAATAATGTATTTTTATCTATTTTTGTTATTGTGTTTGTTTCAGAATTTATTACAGATGCATGTTTATCATTTAATGCTGTTACACAATATGTATGGTTTTCTGGAACATTTTTGTTAAAGTTTGTCTTTTCAATTAAATAAGTTAAACTATTTAGTCCTTTTTGCATTATATCGCGCTGTTTTTCAGTTGTTAAATGTTCTATACTTTCGGTTCCTGGTTGTTTCATTACAATTTGAATATTATTTGTTGTATTATTTGTTGTATTGTTTATTATACTTGATGGTTTCGCTTTTAATTCTTTTATTTCTGCTTTTAAGTTTTTAACTTCTTCTGCTAATGGAATTTGATTTATTGTTTTGCATTTTTGTTCATGCGACCATTTTGTTTGTCTTGTTCTAAAATTTCTATAGCAAAACTTACATGTATGTTGTTTTTCTTGTTTGACATTATTAACAATAGGATGTATGGTCCTTATGTGTTTTTGCAATCCGTTTTTTGTTTTATAAACATTTTCACATTGTGAACATTTAAATTCATTTTCGTTTTGAGACATTATTTTATAATATAAGTTGTCTTTATATAAAAATATTTTTCGCGCGCGCGAGGTTGTCTTGTCAGACACTAAAATCCAATCCATTTTTGGGTTTTTTATTACTAATTAATATGATGATACAACATATATTATATATATTTATAAATAAAATATTATTATATTACTACTTAAAACATATGTCTGATGATAGTATAAATAATCCATTAACCGTATGATTTGTGTCTGATATTAATGTTATAATGGACCCAACTGTATTAGCTTAGTATCAGACACAAATCATACGGTTAATGGATTATTTATACTATCATCAGACAGTTCTATTAGATGTGAAAATATTTTATAGAAAATAATAAAATATTTTTACATATGAATCACATATTTAATAATGTAAATAATTAAATAAAAAATTACAAATCCATGTATGTCAAATATTTACATATACCGCGCGCGAAATTTTTTTTATTTTTTAACCTTGAAAAATTAGAAAAACCATTTATTGACACACCAATTTATGGTTAATATATGCTGATATTAGCATATGTTTCTATAAATCGGTCTTTTCCGTATTTTGCTAAAAATCCCAATGCACTAAATGTAAATTCCATTGAAAATCCTGAATGACCAGTATAACCTAGTTCTTCCATCTTATAGGCTATTTTATACATCAGCGAATCTTGTCTGTAGTCTTGACCTCGAAATGAATAATCTTGTAAACTTTTTAACCAATCCCATCCTTCACAAGCACTTACTGCGTCGTAACCGTTCTTTATCATAGAACGAGTATGTTCACTGGTAATGGTATTTATATCTTTATCTTCTAGTATATATGACATTAAAATTTAATTTATTAACACCTTCAAACTAAAATATTTTCAATTTGTTTAATTTTGCTAATAATTTCACATTTACTGATTGAATTGGATTAGACCTATAATCTAATTCTTTTAATTTATTCAATTTTAACATACTCACTGGTAATTTGGTTATTTGATTCTCACTTATATTTAACTTTTCAATTTCTCCAAAAATATTCTCCACTTTTTTTATCAAATTATTTCTCAGGTCCAAGATTTTTAATCCAGGTGGTATATTTGTTATTCTGGTTATTTGGTTTCCATATAAATCCAAATTTACTACACTATCAGGGATTCCTTTTATTTCGCATATTTGATTTTCAGATAAATCCAAATTTACTACACTATCAGGGATTCCTTTTATTTCGCATATTTGATTACCTGCTAAAATTAAAGTATGAATACACAAACTTGGGTCAATATATGGTACTGACTTGAGGTTTTGACATGATAGGTCTAATGACATTGAAAACTCTCTAATTTTATTGCTACATTTAAGTTCACTTTTCAATATTTTTTTAATGTATACGATTGATTTTTACTTAAAATATCACATTCAGTTATATTATACTATCTGAACACCTTCTAAATGTCACTTTATGAAATTAATATATTTGCCAATTTGTATATGCTACTTTTTTATGTCATCATACTACTTTATCATTCACTGCTTTTGTTTTTAATTTAAATTAATTTAATTATATTTATACTATTAATTTCAACTAATGCAATACATCTAATTAATCTTATGAAATAAATATTATTAATTGTACCTACTGTCATCATAATTTAACAAAATGTCATCATACAAATTCCATTTAAAAAATTATCCGTTTTATTTATTTAATGGCTACTAATAATATTAAAATACAAGTTAATAACTTTAATAAAAAATTTAATTGTTCATATTGTAATAAAGCACTCTCTTCTAGACAAAGCAAATGGAGACATGAAAATACTTGTACATCTGTAACTAATACTACTAATACATTAGAAACTAGAATCACACAACTTGAAAAATTAATTATTCCTTCTATTGATACTTCTAATAAACTTCTTGATTTACTTATTACTAATGTTATATCCACTTACTCTATCATCAAAAATAACTACTTTAATAAAACTATTATTTCTAATGAAAATAACTTTAACTTCATCATTAATAACTCTATTGATGTTTATATCGGATTAGCAAATGAATTACCTTCAAAAAATAATACCATTAAATTTAATCTAAAATATTTAAATAAAATAAAAATATTACCTGTTAAACACCAAAACTATCAAAAATATATTGATAAACTTATATCAACACAATCAACACAAAATAATGAATCGGATAATAATTATGATTATGAATCTGATAGCTCTGACGGTTCTATTTATTCCGATATTAGCGACTTTTAAATATATCAATTAATGGTTTATTTGACTTGCTTTATGCAAGGCGAATCCGATTTTTATTTGGATAATTAATTGGTTATTATTTTACAAAACTTTATCCACTTTTTTATTTAACTTTTTTTTATTTGCTTAATAAAAAAGTGGAAAATTATTTTTAATATACTAGCTTTTTTATTGGAGTTTAATAAATGGAATAAAACAAACGGGGGGTGGGGGAAAAGAAATTAAAGTTAAATGAATTTTTTTTAGCCTTTAATAAGACAAATTAGTGGCCGGTTAATTTGAATTTGATTTTTTTTTACAATTTAAAAATAATAATACGTAATATACTTTACAACAAACAGCAACTTCTTCAGATGCCATTAGTGCGTTCCTGACTACCTTTTGAGGGGTAGTTTAAATAGGAGGTATATTTTGTATTGGAATTTTTAATTGTTGGGGGATGTTTTTTAAAAGTTTAGAAGTAATGTGTTAATTACAAATATATTATTTGCTGGTTTCACACATAAATAACCATATAATACCAAAACAGATATTCAAAGTAAATAGAACAATCATTATTTGGTGTTAAACTGTGATAATTTAAATTTAATTTAAATTTGTTGATTTGGAATGCACTATTGCCCCTGAGTAAACAGAGCCAAACAAAATTGCATCATAACTTTTCCAAAGGTTATGATTAGTGGCACATATCGTTGTAGCTGTACGTCTCTCCTTTTCAT
>JACCDU010098173.1_pt1 | contig 10850 bp, 16 predicted proteins | sample 7446081 | NCBI WGS metagenome assembly JACCDU01 (sample SAMN15323447, study PRJNA562643) | freshwater metagenome | isolation source: river surface water | place: USA:Blue River Watershed | collected 2017-08-17
GCGGTGATCGCGGCGGCTGTGCTGGCTGCTGTGGAAGCAAGCGACGTGCTGGCCAAGGAGGCCACTGCGCAGCGCGCGGTGGACATGGCGACGGCGGGGCTGTGAGCATGCGTACTGAAGATGCCGTGACAACGGACCCCGCCGAGCGGCACGGGGTGCGCCCGGAGCGCCGCAAAACCGACCGGCGTGGCCAGAGCGTGACGCGTGCGCATGTGGCGGACATGGTGGCGGAGGAGATGGATTCGCAGCTTTCCAATTCGGCCAGCAGCATTATTTTGCACTTTGACGCCAAGATGGGGCAGCTGCACAAGTCGATTGCCGACATGATTGACAAGGCGGTGGAAAAGTCGATCGACAAGGCGATTGAGGCGCATGTGGCAACGGCCTTTCCACCCGGGCCACTGCACAAGCACAAAGAGCACCACCAAGGCTTGATTGACAGCGCAGAGAGCATGAAGAAGTTGCGCCAGGACCTGCTGGGCTGGGCCGTGAAAGGCGTGTTTACGGTGGCGCTTTTGCTGATTGGCACGGCCGCGCTGGATTGGGTGAAGCGGGAGCTGACCAAGTGACCCGCGCGGCGCTGGAGTATTTTGCTCTGTGGCTGCTGGAAACAAAACGCGGGCGGCTGTTGATTTGGACGCTGGAACGCGCTGCTATGGCCGTGGGGGCGCTCATTACGCTGTGGTGCCTGTACCAGATAGAAACACGGTTCATGCCGGTGATCACCAAGTGGCAGATCAACCCGGTGGTGCGTGATGGCGACCGCTACCACCTGAGCGGCACCATGACCAAGGCGCGGGCGTGTGAACTGGTGTCCACGTCGGTGCTGGCGGTGCCCAAGTTACCTTTTGCGCCTCGGGTGCTGCTGTACCAAATAAAGCCCAACGAGATTGACGGCGGGAACATCCCGACCGGCTCCACCACCTGGGGGCCGTGGACCATGAACATTCCCAAAGCTTTCATTGAGCACCGGCACGAGATTGCTTACATCGAGATTGTGGGCTCGCACAAGTGCCACGCCATGTGGACCCAAGAGACGCTGTACGGCGCTGTGCAAATGGAGCAGCTGCCGTGACCACCCACCACAGCAGCCACAACAGTGGTGACAACGAATGGACGGATTACGCGCCCCCGCCGCAAATAGTGCAGGATTTTTGAGATTTTGCACAGGCCAAAGCGGACGATGCACACCATGATGAAAGGGTGTTTGCATGCCTTCCAAATGGTATGAGATCAAGGCCGCTGCGAAAGCGGCTGGCGGTGACGACAAGGTGGTGGCCGAGATTTACGTCTACGGCAACATTGGCGACCGCTGGAACGAAGATGGCGTGATTGCCAGCGAGATGGTGCGCGAGATTGCCGCCCTTGAGGCTGACGAGATTGCGCTGCGCATTAACAGCTACGGCGGCAGCGTGACGGATGGCCTGGCCATTTACAACGCGCTCAAGCGCCACCCGGCCCCGGTGAATGTGCATGTGGATGGTGTGGCGATTTCGTGCGCTTCTTACATTGCCATGGCGGGCGACACGATCACGTTTGCCAAGAACGCGCAAATGATGATTCATGCGCCGTGGAGCTTTGCCGGTGGCAATGCCGCCGAACTGCGAGAGCAGGCCGATGTGCTGGACCGCTACGCCAAGGCGATGGCGAGCGCCTACGCCGACAAGAGTGGCAAAACCTTTGACGATGCCCTGGCCCTGCTGACCGATGGCAAGGACCACTGGTTTTTGGCAGACGAGGCTTTGGCCGAGGGCTTTGCCGATGCGATTGGCGACGAGGTGGCGGTGGCCGCCAGTTTGGCCCAGTCGTTTGACCTTTCCCGATTTGCGACCCCGCAAGCCGCCGCCCGCCTGGGCGCTGCGGCTGCACCTGTTTTGCAACCGCCGGCAGCCGCTGGCATAACTTTGGAGGCTTCTATGCCCAATCCCGTGAACGCGGCGGCTCCTTCTGCCGCTGCTTCTGTTACCCCTGCCAACACCCCGTTTGCCCGCACCCGCGAGCAAAACGCCGAGGTTGTGGCGATGTTTAAACCGTTTGCCGCACAGCCTGGCATGCAAGACCTGCAGACCGAAGTGTTGGCCGACACCAGCCTGACCATGGAGCAGGTGCAGGCCAAGCTGCTGGCCAAGATGGGTGAGGGCGCTACGCCTGCCAACCCGGCCAACGCTGCACCCCGCGTTGAAACTGTGGCCGATGAAGCCGACAAGCACCGCGACGCCGCTGTGAACGCCCTGCTGGTGCGCTCTGGCGTGCAAGTGGACGCCGCTGTGCGCGCTTCGATGAGCAGCAACCCTTTCCGTGGCCACAAGCTGCTGGACTTGGCCCGCGCTTCGCTGGCCCGCACCGGCACCCGCACCGATGGCATGGGCCAGATGGAAATTGTGGCGGCTGCGTTTACGCAGGGCACCAGCGACTTTCCGGTGCTGCTGGAAAACACCATGCACAAGGCGCTGCAAGCCGCTTATGCCAAGGCTGCTTTGACCTGGAACCGCTTTTGCGCCACTGGCAGCGTGAGCGACTTCCGCGCGCACAACCGCTACCGCACCGGCAGCTTTGGCTCGCTGGACGCCGTGAACGAGCTGGGCGAGTTTGTGAACAAGTCCATCCCTGATGGCGAGAAGGCATCCATCCAGGCCAGCACCAAGGGCAACATCATCAACCTGAGCCGCCAGGCCGTCATCAATGACGACTTGGGCGCTTTTGTGGGCCTGAGCGCCATGCTGGGCCGCGCTGCTGCCCGCACGGTGGAGGTTGACGGGTACGCCTTGCTGGCTTTGAACGGCGGCCTGGGCCCCGTGATGGCCGATGGCAAGACGCTGTTCCACGCTGACCACGGCAACATTGGTGCCGGGGCTGCTTTGGCCATGGCTTCGGTGGATGCTGACCGCGTTTTGATGGCCAGCCAGCGCGATGTGAGCGGCAACGACTACCTGGACCTGCGCCCAGCCGTGTTGCTGGTGCCGATTGGTTTGGGTGGCACGGCCCGCAGCATCAACGATGCGCAGTACGACCCCGACACCGCCAACAAGCTGCAAAAGCCCAACGTGGTCAACGGCCTGTACCGCGACATTGTGGACACCCCGCGCCTGGGGGTTACCCGCCGCTACAGCTTTGTGGACCCGGTGGAGGCCGCAGTGCTGGAGGTGGCATTCCTGGACGGCAACCAAGACCCCTACCTGGAAGTGCAAGACGGCTTTGACGTGGACGGTGCCCGCTACAAGGTGCGCCTGGACTACGGCGTGGCCGCTGTGGACTACCGTGGCGCTGTGACCAACGCCGGTGCCTGATGAAGAAAGGGGCGGCCAGGCTGCCCCGGTTTTTGACCTGAAAGGATTTTGAAAATGGCTAACAATTTTGTACAAGACGGCTGCACGCTGAACTTGGCCCCTGGTGCCAACGTGGCCACCGGTGTGGGTTACTTGTTTGGCACCGCGCTGTTTGGCGTGGCGCTGACCAATGCCACCAGTGGCGTGCCCAGCGCTTTTGCGACCGAAGGCGTGTTTGAGCTGGGCAAGACCAGCGCCCTGGCCATTGCCGTGGGCGACCGCGTGTATTGGGACGCCACCAACAAGGTGGTGAACAAGACCACGGCTGGCCAAGAGTGCGTGGGCGTGGCGGTGAGTGCCGCCGCCAACCCGAGCGCGACCGTGCTGGTGAAGCTGGGCCAGTTTGTGGCCGAAGGCACCTGAGCTGAGCCACAGCCATGACGGTGTTTAAGAACGCTTTGAGCCGCGCCACGGACCGGGTTTACGCCCAGGCCGGGGTGGCGGCTGTGTACCAGGACCGGGACGCGGTGCAGACGCCGTGCACGGTGCTGGTGGAGCGGGATTTGAGCCGTTTTGGCGATGTGGCGCAGGTGAATGTGCGCACGGCCGTGGTGGCGGTGCGGCGTTCGCAGGTGGCTGGCGCGCCACGCCGGGGTGAGCGTTTTACGCTGACTGAGGGCGCGGAGGTGCTGACGGTTGAGAGTTTGCAGGCCAGCGATGAGCTGGAGCACCGGGTGTTTGCGGCATGAGCGCCCGGCTTGGATTTGATGTGGCGCTGGATCAGGACCAGCTGGCCGATGCTTTGGGGTTGCTGGAGCACGTGGGCGGCAGTGCCACCGAGGCGTTGCGCATTGCGATGAACAAGGCGACCAGCCGGACCCGCACGCTGGCGAGCCGGACGATACGGGAGCAGGTGCGTTTGCAGGCGAGCTATGTGAATGAGCGCCTGACTGTAAAAAAGGCAAGCCGTGCCAGGCTGACCGCATCTGTGGAAACGCCCAGCAGAGGTTTGCTGCTGAGCCGATTCAGCACCGACCCGTTGATTGCGGGCGAAAAGGCTGGGTGGATTCGGCCCCCTGTGGTGCCGAAAGGCGGAATACGGGTGCGGGTGAAACCCTCGGGAGCGGCCAAGGTGGTGACGGGTGATTCGGAAACGCGGGGCAACAAACCTTTTTACATGGTGATCAACGGGGGCAAGAAACTGGCGATTGCCGCGCGCATGACCGGTTCCAAAAAGATCAAGGTTTTCAGTGGGCCGTCGCTGTCGCAGGTGTTTAACGGTGTGAAAGACCAGATTTTGCCGGAGGTGGCCGACGAGTACAGCCGCCAGGTGCTGGACGCTGTGCGCTACTTGATGCTCAAGAAGCTGCCGCCTGACGAGGGGTTGTTGCCATGACGCTGGCGGTGCGTGAACGGGTTTTGGATGCGCTGACGTTGGCGGTTGGTGGCGAGTATGGGCTGCCTTCGCCGGAGGACGCACGAGACCTGCCCGTGACTATTGTGCAGGACGCAGCCGATTCGGCGGTGGCCGGTGGCTACGGGGTGACCCGCTTGCAGATGCCGGTTTCGGTGGCGCGTGCGGAGGCTGCAACGTCTACCTCTCGGGCCGCGATGCGTGCGCAGGCGCATGCGATGTTGGCGGCTTTGGTGGCGGCTGCATTGGTGGATTCGACGCTTGGCGGGCTGGCCGTTTCGGTGGAGTACGCCGGGGGCGGCATTTCGACCGAGGTGGGAAAGCTGGTTTGGGCTGAGGCTTCGTTTGTGGTGACTTATCAGCACAAGCGCGGCAATTTGACGATTTTGGTTTGAGTTTTTTTAGGAGCGGGTGATGGCTACTGCAGAAAATGCGAAGTTGGAATATGAGGCTGGCCAGAATGCGGTGGCCATGTCTGCGTTGACAGATTCGGGCGACCGAACGGTTTTTGAGTCGGCTGCAACGCTGTGGTCGGGCAAGTCGGGGTATGCACCTGTGGTGCGCCCCAACGGCCTGTTGACAGGCGGGGCTGTGACGCCCGGAACGGCCAACAACCAGGTGGCTGTGGCCGCCTTGACTTGCAATTTGGCCGGGGTGGTGACTGCTGTGGGTGCCAACGCTGCTTTGGCGGTGACCCGACCTGCCACGAATGTGGCCAAGGTGTTGTCGATCACGGTGAACGGTTCTGGTGCTTTGGCTGTGGTGGCGGGCACCGATGGCGCGACCACGGCGTTTAGCGAAACGCGCGGCGCCGCTGGCGGCCCGGCCTTTATTCCTGTGGGCAGCATTGAGATTGCGCAGGTGCGCTTGACCAGTTCGGCTGCTGCGCTGGTGACGGCTGCTGAGATTTTTGCGGTGGTGGGGCTGCATGTTGAGCGCGCAGACTTCCCGATGTTCAATGTGGCCTATGACCAGGGCGCTGTGGAGTTTTTGGCGGCTTTGCCTGCGATTCACACGGGTGATTTGCCCAAGGGGGTGTTTGCTTCTTACGCGTCGCCACTCTTTGGCGAGGTGGCTTTGGCGTCGGACTTTACGGCGCCTGAAACGTCGCACAGCGTGAGTTCGACCCAGGTGTATGGCACCACGATTGGTTCCACTTCTTCGAGCTTGGGGCAGGGCGGGTTTACCGCCTACCTGGACAGCGGCGTGGGTGATGCTTTGGTGCAGCTGAAGAATGAGAAGTTGTGGTTCCGGTTTTACCCTGACCGCTACAAGACGCCCTACCTGCTGTGCCAGGGCAAGTTGGGCATTTCTCGCACTTTCCCGGCTGGGGACCAGATTCAGGCGGCGTGCACGATCAGCGCTGAGGCGCCTGCGGTTGAGGTGGCTTGATGACCGGTTTCAACTTGGACCGGTTTGAGCGGGCCAAGCTGGAGCCGCGCACGGAGCGGGTGTTGGTGCCCGCTTTGGCCCCGTTTTTTGAAGAGGGGGCCGAGCCTGTGTTTGTGGTGCGTGGCGTGGGGGCTACTGAGTTGCACACCGCGATGGAGGCCAGCAAGCGCCAAAGTGCCGTGGAGACGGTGGTGACTGCGCTGGCCACCCAGAAGGAGCAGGTGCAAGTGATTCGCAGGGCGTTGGGGCTGGCGGGCGACACGCCCGGGGAGATTGCCAAGCGCCTGGAGTTGTTGGTGGCTGGTTCGGTGGAGCCTAAGTTGTCGCTGCCGCAGGCGGTGAAGCTGGCGGAGGGCTTCCCGATTGAGTTTATGCAGCTGACCAATGCGATCACGGTGCTGACAGGGCAGGGTTGCGAAGTGGGAAAGCCCGCAGCCGCCTCGCGCAAGAAGCTGGCTTGATGCAGCGCATGCAGCTGCTGGAGTTGCGGGGCGGCTACCTGTATGAGCACTGCCCGGATGTGATTCCGCAGGGCTTTATGACGATTGAGGAGTTGGCGCTTTGGAACGCTTACTACACGGTCAAGGCTGAGCGAGCAGAAGGATTGAAGTAAACCATGGCCGACTTGAGCAAAACGGTTGCGATTGTTTTTAGCGCGGTGAACAACACCGGCACGGCGCTGAGCGGCGTTGAGAGTGGGCTCAAGGGCTTGGGGACTGAGGCTGGCGCTTCGGCCAAGGGCGTTGACGGCCTGACCAACAGCGTGGACAAGTTGGGAGACTCGGGCGGAGCCATCAATTCTGCGGTTGACGCCATGAAGGCATTGGCCGCCGCAGTGGTGGTCAAGGAGTTTATTGACGCCAACGTGGAGGCTGAAAAGTTTGAACGCGCGATGACCTTGCTCAAGGGGTCGAGTGAAGCGGCGGCAGACGAGTTTGAGTATGTGAAGCAGGTGTCTGCGCTGCTGGGCACAGAGCTTTTCACTACGGCAGATGCCTACGTGCAGCTGTCTGCGGCCACCAAAGGCACGAGCTTGGAGGGGCAGGCGACCCGTGACATTTTTGAGGCGGTGGCGACCGCCATGGGCTCGCTGGGCAAGAGTTCGGCGGACACGCAGGGGGCTTTGCTGGCGATCAGCCAGATTGTGAGCAAGGGCACGGTGTCGATGGAGGAGTTGCGCGGCCAGCTGGGCGAGCGCTTGCCTGGCGCTTTTCAGATTGCGGCCGATGCCATGGGGGTGACCACCCAAGAGTTGGATGACCTGGTTTCGAGCGGCAACTTGGCGGCAGAAGATTTTTTACCGAAGTTTGCCCTGGCACTGCGCGATACGTTTGGCGACACCACGTATGTGGAAGGCTACGCGGCCGCGTGGAACCGCCTGAAAAACTCGCTGAGTGAGGCTTACATCGAGCTGGGTGACTCGGGCGCGATGGATGTGCTGACCAAAGGGGTGGAGCTGGCCACGGCGGCTGTGGTGGGTGCTGTGGCGGCGTTTGAAACGCTGGGCACGATTGCGGGAGCGGTGGCCGGGGCGATTGCAACCGGCGACTTTTCTGGCCTTGGGGATGCCATTGCCAATGCGATGGCGCGCGGTGCCGAAAAGACACAAGGCGTGCGTGATGCGTTGCTGGGTGCGGATGCCAAGGCGGCAGACCTGAAGTACACGGCAGAACAGACCACGGCAGCGATTGAAACCGGCATGAAGGCCGCAGCAGACAAGACTGCGGACTTGCAGAAGGCAGCCAAAGAGGTGGATGGCGCTTTGAAGGCGCTTGGCATTGACCCTAAGCAGTTCAAGGATCCGCTGGATGAGGTGTTGAAAGCGTTTAAGACGCTTTCGACCGCGCCCGGCGTTTCGGGTGACCAGTTTTTGAGCGGCCTGCTGGTGACGCTGGACAAGCTGAAACAGGGCGACGATTTTGGGCCGATTGTTGAGGGTATAGCGAAGGCGTACCAAAGCGGTGTGATTGGCGCTGACCAGTACACGGCGGCTGTGCAGGCTTTGGACGGCAAACAGGCGGGCTTGTGGGAAGGAATGATCCGCACCACGGAAGAGGGCAACAAAAACGCCGAGGCCCTGAAGCGACAAGCGGAGGAGGCGCGCAAGGCGGAGGAAAGTGCCAGCAAGTTTGCCTTGGAGATGGAGAAGCTGGCGAGCAATGAGCGAATCAAGTTCATTGAAGCAAAGGTGAACCTGGACATTGCCAATGTGCAGGCGAATGCGCAGATTGCGGTGGCGGCATTCGATTCGATCAACACCGGCATTGTGAGCACTGGCAGCCTGATTGGAGAGCTGTTCAAGTTGTTGGGCAGCTCCAATTTGAGTTTTCAGGACCAATGGGCTGTGCAAGACCAAATTGAATCTGAATCTCAGTTTAGGGAGCAGGAGTTTCAGTTGCAGAGCAAGTTGATTAACGCGCAGGTTGAGCAAATGAAGGCGCAGACGCAGGCGCTGAACAACGGGGAAGGACTGATCAAGATTGATGGCGCCGGGCTGAAGCCACACCTAGAGGCTTTTATGTGGGAGATTTTGAAGGCGATTCAGGTGCGGGTGAACAAGGACGGCTTGAAGATGCTGTTGGGGACGTGATATGCGGGCAGTGCTTTCGACTTTGACGTTTGATTTGCAGGGGTTTGTGGAGCTGGATTGCCTGAGCGGGCAGACGCTGGGCGAAACGCGGCGGCGCATGAACCGGGTGGCCACTCTGGACGGTGGCGCGGTGTTTAACGACGCTGGATTCAGCGAGGCAGACCGTTCGATTGAGTTGCGCTGGGTGCCCACGGGCGCTGAGCAGCTGCAGGCGGTGGCGCGCCTGGTGGAGTTGTACGCGCGGGTGCGGCTGGTGACGCCGCAAGGTGTGTTTTTGGTGGCGGTGGAGCGGTTGACGCCAGGGGCTGAGGCTGCGATTTCGCTGTTGGTGGTTGAAAGGCTGGCTTGAGGCTGGCTGTTTTGGAGTGTAAAAAATGCCTGTACCTTCTGGTGCTACTTATTCAGCTGCGGCCTTGGTGGCCGCGCACACGAGCTTTCGGGACTTGGTTGATTCGGGTGCTGGGGCGGGTTTTATTCGGATTCGGGATGCGGCAGATGTGCTGTTGGCGCAGATTCCGCTGAGTGACCCGTGCGGCACGGTGAACGGCACGACCGGGCAGCTGACGCTTTCGATTGCGGGGCGCGACGAGAGCGCGGACGCCAGCGGCACGGCGGCGTATGGGGAGTTGTGTGACAGCGATGGCGACGTGCATTTGGCGCTGCCCGCGCAGGCAGGGAGTTCGCCGGTGGCCAACAAGTTGGTGCTGAACACGTTAGCAGTGGTGGCTACGGGGCCGGTTGAGGTTCTGTCTGCAACGATTGGCTGATAGGAGTTGTTATGGCTGTGACGGTTTACCGATGGGATGATGCCAGCGCGCCTGTTTTGTCCGGGACCGCTGGCGCGCTGACGACTGTTTTGGACGCGTGCTTGGTGAACGGGTATGGCAGCAAGCCCGCTGCGGGGTGGGCGATTGCGTTTACCGGGACAAACAAACGGGTGTACCGTGCCGCCACTGGATCGAGGGCATATTTGCGGTTTGATGATTCCGGGACAGCGAACGCACGTGTTCGTGCGGCAGAGTCAATGACCGATGTGGACACCATTACTGGCAACCCGTGCCCAACCGACGTTCAGATTAGCGGCGGCGGCTATTTGATAAAAAGTTCGTCGGCAGATTCCACGGCGCGGCCATGGGTGCTGGTGGCAGATGGGCTCAGGTTTCACCTGTATGTGGGATACAACGACACTACAGCCATTGGGTTGGCATCAACGGCTTACAGGCACACCTATTTTTTCGGCGACATTGCTTCATATTTGCCTGGAGATTCTTTCAACTTCTTTATGATTTTGGCGACGGGGTCCAGTAGTTCGAACAATTATGGGGCAGCGACATCAGACAGCAACGCTAACGCGCAGAGCGGCCATTACATACTGCGAGCCACCGACCAAGTAACAACGTCAATCGCGTATTCAAAAGGCAGTGATAAGCGGGTCAGCGGTAGCGGACTCATTGGTTCTGGCGGCGTGGCCTACCCGGACCCGGTGACCGGTGGCATGCTGTTGTCACAGGTTTTTGCCACGCAGCCAACGCAGCTGCATGTGCGTGGGCGCATCCCCGGCTTGTGGGCTCCACTGCACAGCCTGCCCGCCTCGCCAGGCGACACATTTTCTGGCGCGGGGGCTTTGGCTGGGCGCACTTTTATTTTGCTGGATTCGGCAGCGGGCAGCACCCGAGGGCGCATTGCATTAGAAACCTCAGACACTTGGAGCACCTAATGGCTGACCTTGGCGCGATTGGTGTTTCTTACGGGCTGGTGGGGAATACCCCAGGAAAGTTGATTTCGGGCACAGTGGTGAATGCCAATGGCGATCCGGTGCGGCGAGCTGTTCATTTTTTTGCGGAAGCCAAGGTCGACCCATCAGTGGCCTATATGTACGAAAAGGCCACGTACTCGGACGCGGTAACGGGGGCATATTCGGCACCATTTGGCGACAACGCTCCCCGAACCGTGATGGTGGCGGGCGAGGCTGGCTATAACGCTTTGGTGTTCGCAGGGGTTACCCCAGCATGAGCTACACCCCCCCCGCTGGGACCGCTGTTGCTTTTGATTGGCAGGGTGCGCCAGCATACCTTGCGCCGAACGGGGCGGACCTTGCGTTTGATTTCTCAGCCGGTTTGCCGGTCAGCACTTGGTTGGCCGCCAGCGGGCCGTTGCGTGCGCCCGCCATTTTGGCGGACGCAACAGC
>JACCDU010998783.1_pt1 | contig 10846 bp, 9 predicted proteins | sample 7446081 | NCBI WGS metagenome assembly JACCDU01 (sample SAMN15323447, study PRJNA562643) | freshwater metagenome | isolation source: river surface water | place: USA:Blue River Watershed | collected 2017-08-17
GAAGCGTGTTGAACCTTCCATTCTGGCGGACGCGCATCAAACACGTGGGTGGCCAACTCGCTCAAATCTCCATAGGCAGCATGGTGTTGCCAAGTAAATTCATGTTGTGCCAATATTGCTTTCGCGTGGGCATAAAGCGTAGCTGCACTCAAATAATAATAGCGTTTGTTAGACAATTGCTGCGGCGCTTGATCATTGCAAATGACTTGGCCCCAACTATATTCAACTAAAGATTCCAACCCATTCGCCTCGAGTTCTTCGGGGCTCAGCCAAAAACAAAATGTACGATCATTGGTGGTTTTTGGCTCCGGATCAATGACCAACAAGCGGCTATTTTCCAGCAGGCCATTGCGATGCAGCGCATGCAGCAACAACGAATTGGCACAGCCCATACCCACAAAGGCATGCGTAAAAGACGGGCGCGAAAGATTCAAATAGTAGGTTTAGGTTACCTATATAACCATTTGAATATCAAAAAGTTCAAATTATTCGCCTTCGTACTCCTCGAGACTAGGGCTATAAGGGACCGCTCGGATCAATTCTACCCGATGGTAGCGGTAACCACTTGGCGCGCTTGACTGAAACTTAAACGGAATTTGCGCGCCGGGCTCAAGGTATTTATAATGCGTATAAACTTTTGAATCTAATGCCGTTTTGGTTTCAGATAAGAACGTAACGCTGATTTCAAAATTCATAAAAGTGGCGTACTCGGCATTGTTGTAGATATTGCCGTAAAACTCTTCCTTGCCAGCAAACCAACGGTAGGTGTGCTCGTAATCAAGGGAGAGGTATTTAAGCGGCTCTTTCATTTCCTTATTGCGGAGTTCCTTTTCTAATTTGGCTTGCTGCTGCTCGAGCGTAAGTGGTGGAGTGAGGTCTTTTTTAGCTGCTTTTTGCTCGGCAGCATTGAGCTCTTTTTGGGTCTCTCGCAAAACTGTACGCAAGGAATCTGCTTCTATTTGCTCTTTGGTCATGAAGTCTTGTCTAGGGCCGCCAAAAAGTTTATAAACCGCCCCAATGAGCACTAAAGTAAGCGCTGAACCAATTAAGATTTTGGTCCAAGACCAACCAGAAGTTTGCTGCGCTGCGGCCATATCAATTTGATTTCAACGAAGATAATAAATTTGTAAAGATGGTCAGCATCTAGCCTTTTTGGACAATTTTTTGAATTTCAGCTTCAGTCTGCTGTAATTTGGACTGGCAATAGGCTACCAATTCATTGGCGCGGGCAACAGTACTGGCGAGCTCATCAATTTTGACTTCTTTTTGCTCGAGTTTTTTGACAATAGCCTGAAGCTGCGTAAGTGCCTCTTCGTAACTTAAATTTTCTTGCATGCTATTTTTGAATTTTGGTGATGGTGCTATAAATAATAAATTGATCAGTCAGTGTTTGTAGTTCTTTGCCAATCAGCTCCCCTGTGTACTGCGAGAGGTCAATTTGGTCTATACTGCTCATGGTATAGCCTACTTTTAACAATTTGAGCGGATTGAGTACCGCGACTTTTTCTTGTAAATTGAGAATTTCTAGCCTTTGAATTTCAATATGATTGGAGGAGTGAAGAACCAATTTTTCTAATAATGACGGTAATTCAATCGTTTGCACAATATTTAGCAAATGGCAAGCAGAACTCACGCTTTTTTCTAGGGATAGCTCTAATATGGCACGCTGATCAGCTAAAATATCATTGGTGCTGACCTGTAAGCGGTGCAACTTGTTTTGAACATCTGTACGGTACTCCGTTATGATATTTTGAAAGTAATGGCTTAAGAATTTACTAGTGCTGGAAAAAAGTTCATTAGCCTGACTAAGTTGGGTAAGGCCAAGCTGTAAAGATTTGTCGAGTAACTGCTGTAATTCTGCCCTAAATGTGCCCACCCGTATATATAAAAATTTGGCAACTGCAGTTGGTGTAATCTGACGTGAATGGGCTACTAAATCGGCAACTACCTCATCGGTTTCATGACCAATTCCAGTGATGAGCGGCAAGCGCAATTGCGCAATTACACTACAAATTTGATAATCATTGAATACATTTAAATCCATTTTGCTGCCTCCACCACGGATCAAAACAATGGCATCGGCATCATAACAATCGGCTGCTTTGAGTGCTGCACAAATTTCAGCAACCGCTTTGTCGCCCTGCACGGTGGTAGCAATTTCTTGGATAATGAAGTTGCGGAAGATATTATTCTGACGCATTTCGGTCAAGAAATCGCGGTAGCCCGAGGTGTCAGGCGAGCCAATGAGCACCACCCGTTTGACAATCATGGGTAACTTGAGGCCTTTTTGTAAATCAAACAAGCCATCCTGCTTGAGTCGTTCAATAGTTTGTTTCTTTTTGAGCTCAATTTCACCATATGTGAACGCTGGATCGAGATCGTGAATGGTCAAAGACAAACCATAAATCTCATGAAAAGTGACCGAGACTTTAAACAACAACCGATTTCCGGGCTGCAGCAGCAGCTTGAACTCCTCCCCTAAATTAGTTTGTAGAGCCAACACCTGAGTGCGCCAAATCACCGCTTTCATTTGTGCTGTATTGAGCCCATTTTCCGCATCGGCCAACTCCAAATAATAATGCCCACCTTTGATATTCAACTTAACTAACTCACCAGATACCCAATAACTTTGCTCGCCATAAGTGCGCGTGAGCACTTTCTTGACACTGTCGACAAGTTGGGTGAGCGTGTAAGTTTTTTTAGGCAGCTGCATTGGAAGGCTTAAGTGGCAAGCACGGCGTTTTGCTGTGTTTTTTTGAGTGTATGAAAGGTATTTGAAATTGTAAACACAATGGCGCCCGGTGTTGCCATTACAATAGCATACAGCGCGACATAATCCGTATCTAATAAAAAAGCCGCGCCAGCCCCTCCAAGCATGAGCCCGATGCCCACACCCATCGCTATTTTCAGTGGTTTGAGATTTTGTGACTTTGTGTGAAAATGATAATATTTCCCTACAGGTAAATAGAATTTAGAATGGAGGTCTGCTACAGCTACTTTATAGTCTATTTTATCAGTTTTAGCTTTAAAATATAAAGTGTCATCAGAGACAAAATGGAGCTTTGTATAGCGATACATGCTCCCCGATTTCAATTCAAGGGTTTTATATTGTGCATTCAATTTTAAAGAAAGAAACAACAGACCAAAAATGAATAGGGTTTTCATCATGTAAACTTAAGGTATAAATCACTAACTTGCTTGTCAAAATTAAGCAGTTATGAAATACATTTTACCTATTTTTCTAGTTATTTCACAAGTACTTTTCGCACAAATCCCCAGCTATGTCCCAGTGGCAGGCCTGCAGTGCTATTACCCATTTAACGGCAATGGAAACGATGCCGGTTCACTCAACAACCACCTCACCAACAACGGTGCAGTGCTCACGACAGACCGTTTGGCAACACAGATGCTGCCTATAACTTCAACGGAAGCACACAATACCTCATCCGCAATACACCCAGTTTTACTTTTAATCCGAGTTCAACATTTACGGTCTCATTGTGGCACAACCGCAATACGAGTTCAGTAGTTGGCATACCGATTATGCACGCTTCAAATGCGGCAGGCAACTTCATTTGGATTTTTCAGACCGGCGCCACCAATATGCAATTCGGAACCAATAAGCAGCAAGCAGCCTGGATCTGGGCACAGAGTACCAGCACAACCAATGCATGGACGCATATCGTCTTGGTTTATAACGCTGGCGCCATGACACTTTACAAAGACAATGTTGCCGTAGCCACAGCTACCTTTACGCATACAGGCGTAACCAGTACAACTTTGCCGCTTTACGTTGGTAGAGGAATTGGAGGTAGTTATTTCAATGGCAAAATTGATGACATCGGCATATGGAACCGTTGTTTGTCAGCTTGTGAAGTCAATGACCTTTATACGGCATCCAATAGCCTTACTACGGTAAGTGCAGGTCCAGACTTATATGCTTGTAATGGTGGTTCAGTTACGCTCACTGGAACCGGTGCGAGTACCTATTTATGGGCGCCAAATGTGAATAACGGGTCTACTTTTACACCGAGTATCAACCAAACTTACACCCTTACAGGATTTGACGCCAACGGTTGCTCCGCATGGGACCAAACCAATATCCTGCTCGAACAATTCAGCATCAATGCCGGCCAAGACCTCAGCATTTGCCAAGGCGATAGCGCCGTACTTACGGCAACTGGTTCGCCAAACATCATCTGGAACAACAACGATGTGAGCAACGGCATTCCTTTCTTCCCGCTGAATAGCGGTTATATAACTGCTTTTGCAACCAGTGCCAACGGTTGTTTGGCCTCAGATTCTGTCTTGCTCACCATCAATCCAGCCCCGCTTATTGATGCTGGTCCTGACCTGTTTACTTGCCCCGGAGACAGCATCACGCTATTAGCTACTGGAGCCAACAACCTCGTTTGGAATAACAGTATCCCTAACGACACCACTTTTGTTCCGTTGGCGAGCGCTACGTATGTAGTTTCAGGCGAAGACAACCTTGGCTGTACAGGCTCAGACACACTCCAGTTGTTTTACGGAACATTCCCCGACCTCAACGCTGGCCCTGATCAAAGTGTTTGTTTTGGACAAGAAGTGACGCTCACTGGTACAGGTGGTATTTTCATGTTCTGGGACAACAACATTCCCGATGGAGTTCCTTTTATACCACAAACGAGCGGCTATTATATATTGAATGGTACAAGTAACGAAGGTTGTTTGGGGACCGACACCGTTTTTGTTAACGTCAATGCAGCGAGTAGCAATACAATCAGTGCTGCTGCAATTGACAGTTACACCATCAACGGGCAAACCTACACGGCTTCCGGAACCTATACACAAATCCTGACTAATTCCGTTGGTTGTGACAGCCTACTCACCATCAACCTCACGCTTGATTTTACAGGTTTGGCAGAAACCGAACAGCTGTTTAGCCTCTTTCCTAACCCAGTCAAGGACATTTTTGTAATTGCCGTGGCTCCGGAGCTTTTTGGTCAAGAATTACTTATGATGAATATTGAAGGGAAACAGGTACTTTCTGAGTTGATTACAACAGCCAATCACTCCGTCAATGTTCAAGCACTACCAACAGGAATTTATTTCCTTCAAATCGGTGAAGGGGTTCATAAAGTGTTGGTGGAGTAGGGAGTCAAACCACCCAACTTATCTCTTCGACGTCAGTGGATTGCGCAAATTGGTATAACCCACCAAGTGCAAGCGCACTACCCCAACGGGCAATTTAGCCTTCACGAGCACCGGAATTCTATTGGCATCGGCCGTGACCCAAAACTGAACATCTTCTTCGTCTTTGAAGTAGCGACCCGTCTGGACTAGTGGTACGAATTTGTGGCATTTGAACTTGCCTTTTTCTGTATCGATGACTTGATCTGTGATGTACTTGATTTTAAGCGTAAAGACTTCGTTGTCCATGAAAATTGGAAAACTGAAGGTTTGGCCCTTTTTGGCGCCTTTGAAATCTAAAGTACGGGCGTAGTAAAAGGCAGAAATCATGTCTTGGGCGCCCATCGGGATTTTAAAGGTCTTGCCTTTATTGGTTTCTACAGTTTCATTTTGGTGATGAAAAGTGTAATCCTGACTGATTTTATAACCGCCTTCGTCTACGCGCCGCTTGAAAAACCAAGGCATGATACTGCGCTGGTCTAAGTAAGATTCATAGGTGTCGTCTACATGAAAAACGTTGTCAAAAGTATTGATTGAATACCCTTTGGCAACGGCATGATACAAGGGGCGACCGTGTCCTTTGCGGTCGGTCCATTTGAGATAGAGCGTGGCTTCGCCAGCGTCAATGAGGCCATAAGACAAGTGGTAGCGCAATTTCTCGCCTACTGCAAAAGCATCGTTGTCGGTAACAGGGAAAACTTCTTTACCGCTACTGGAGAGCAGCGTGAGTAAGAACAGCGTCGAGAGGGTGTAAAAGAGTGCTTTCATGGCAGTAGTTTTTCAAGGCCAAGCAAAGCACATGCCAAAAAAATCCTACTCGATGATCAGGATGTAATTGTTTTTCTTGCCCTTGCCTAGCAACGCATAACGCCCGTTGATGAGCTCAGCAGCGCTAAGGATGAAATCTTCGCCTACTTTTTCTTTATTGACGGAAATGGCATTGGCTTTGAGTTCGCGGCGAGCTTCGCCGTTGGAGCTTAAGAAACCTGTTTTGGCAGCCAGCGCATCGATGATGCTGATGCCAGTTCCAAAGTCTGCAGCAGAGACGGTAGCTTGTGGAACACCTTCAAATACGGCAAAGAAATCTTTCTCTGAGAGCGAACGGAGGTCGTCGGCAGTGGATTTGCCGAAGAGGATATTGCTTGCAGCAATCGCAGTTTGTAGCGCAGCTGCACCATGGACACGCGTGGTGATATCTTCAGCAATTGCTTTTTGCAGCACCCGCAAATGTGGCGCTTCGGCATGAGCCGCTTCTAAGGCTTCAATTTCTGCTTGGGTTCGCAAGGTAAAGATTCGGATATAGTTAGCGGCATCTGCATCGGATGCATTGAACCAGAATTGATAGAAAGCATAAGGGCTTGTCTTTTCTGGATCGAGCCAAACTGAACCGCTTTCTGTTTTGCCGAATTTCGTTCCATCGGCTTTCTTGATCAGTGGCGTCGTGACCGCATAGGCCTCTCCACCTGCTTTGCGGCGAATGAGTTCTGTACCGGTAACGATGTTGCCCCATTGGTCAGAGCCGCCCAACTGAAGGATGCAGTTGTGATGTTTGTTGAGGTGGTAGAAATCGTAGCCCTGCACCAATTGGTAGGAGAATTCGGTGAAAGACATACCGGTTTCGAGGCGCTTTTTAACAGAATCTTTAGCCATCATGTAGTTGACTGAGATGTGCTTGCCGACGTCGCGGATGAAATCTAGAAAAGACATGTCTTTGAACCAGTCGTAGTTATTGACCATTTCGGCTGAATTGGTACCGCAGTCAAAATCTAGAAAAGCCTCGAGCTGTTTGCGCACACAAGCCACGTTGTGGTCTAGGGTAACGGCGTCTAATAAGTTGCGTTCTTGGCTCTTGCCCGACGGATCGCCGACCATTCCTGTGGCGCCACCAACGAGTGCGTACGGTTTGTGACCGGCGCGTTGGAAATGCACAAGGGTCATGATTTGAACGAGATGCCCAACATGAAGAGAATCTGCAGTTGGGTCAAAGCCGATGTAGCCAGCGGATACTTTTTTGAGAAGGGCTTCTTCTGTTCCGGGCATGATGTCGTGGATCATGCCGCGCCATTGGAGTTCTGCGATAAAGTTGCTGGGCATTTTATTTCGTTAATTCTTTGAATACTTCTTCTAGTGTTTTTTGCTCGATGTTGAGTGTCAAAATGAGCCAATCCTGCGCTTGCGCGTATTGAGCAACCTCTTTGCGGAGGTCAGTGTTGCTGAGTGATTCAATTAGCCAACCGTTATTGAGGGCTTCCACCTTGCTGGCATTCGGGATCTTTTTGAGTTGTGCTGCGCTGACTTTGTTGTCAAACTCCACATAAACCGTTTGGTGTTGGAGGTCTTGTTGGAGTATTTTGGCGGTGTCGTCGGCAACAATTTGACCTTTTGAAATGATGATCACGCGGTCGCAGATAGCCTCTACTTCTTGCATGATATGCGTAGAGAGCAACACGGTTTTTTCTTTGCCGATGCTGCGGATGAGTTCACGGATTTCGACTAACTGATTGGGGTCCAGACCGGTGGTTGGTTCGTCCAAAATGAGCACTTCAGGATCGTGAATGATGGCTTGAGCGAGGCCCACCCTTTGGCGGTATCCTTTTGATAATGCACCAATTTTTTTGTGCTGCTCGACGTCTAGGCCCACGGCGTGTATCATTTCGGAGACGCGCGCTTTGAGGTTTTTGATTTTGTAAATACGCCCCACGAATTCGAGGTATTCGCGCACGTACATATCGGTGTAAAGCGGATTGTTTTCAGGCAAATAGCCGATGATTTGACGGGTGTCGAGTTTGTCGATATCTACTTTTTTGCCGCAAATATAAACCTCACCCTCACTAGCAGGCATGAAGCCCGTCATGATCTTCATGGTAGTAGATTTTCCGGCTCCATTTGGACCCAGGAAAGCGACAATCTCCCCTTTTTTAACAGAAAAACTGACGTCGCGAACGGCAGCTTGTTCTCCGTAATATTTATATAGGTTTTTGACTTCTATAGACATAGTGTGCGAAGTTAAGTATTAAATTTTTAAGCTTCTATTCTTAGTCCAGTACCTATAAAAATTGAATCCTGCAAAAGTCGATAAACAGATTAATACAATAACTGAGATATAAACCCATTCTGGAATTGGAATTGGATCGCCAGCCGCATAGGAATGGAGGCCAGATAAATAGTAGTTTACTCCAAAATAAGTCATGATTATAGACGCAAAGCCAAAAATAGAAGCGACATTAAAAACGAAAAAATTATTCAATCGGGGAATAAAACGTAGGTGCAATATTAAAGCATAAACTAATATTGACACAAGCGCCCATGTTTCCTTCGCGTCCCAACCCCAGTATCTGCCCCAAGATTCATTCGCCCAAACACCTCCAAGAAAAGTACCAATACTCAGCATTACTATTCCACCAGTTAATATCAATTCATTTAAAATGGTTAATTCTCTAACTTGGTTTTGAATGGCTTCTTGATGTTTGCTCATTTTGAACGTTAGCAAAATCAAATTTAACATTCCTATGATTCCACCCAGTAATAAAAACCCATAAGAACCAGCTTCCATGGACACATGAATGGTTAACCAATAAGAGTTTAATACAGGCTCTAACGGTGTGATTTCTGGACTAAAAAAGCTCATTTGGGCAACAAATAGCATAACTGCGCCTAAAATATACGTTGCGCTTTTCGCACCTGTGGATTTTCTTGCAAATAAGAAGCCGGCAAGCATAACCGCCCAAGCAATATAAATCATAGACTCGTAACCATTACTCCAAGGTGCCCTTTCAGATATATACCATCGGAGCAATAAGCCAAACGAATGAAGCACAATAAAGAAATATCCAAGCCAATTTGTGACTGTTTCCAATTTTGTCTTCCAACTCTGAATTGAAAACATTTGCCAAAATAAATACACTAGAAAACTTAAACCAAGTAATAAATAGGCATAAGTCAATCTTTCAAATAAATGACTATTGTTCAGCCTTATTTCCCATAATCTTTGTGATTGGCTTGGTAAAATATCCGGATTTTGATGACGTTGAAATTGATCCAGATCGGCTAGAAGTTGATTTGCAAAACTATATTCTTGATGATGAAGTCCTTGATGTAAGGCTTCTAAATATTGCTGAAACCATTTTTGAGCTTCTACATGCCCATTCACATCATGATCATGCTGAGAAATCCACTTATGATTAGGATCGTTTTCTAATGGAATTATTTTAAAAATATTTCCGGACATCACCATGTTTGTTATACTGACACGCTCATCTAACTTTAGTAACTCTTTGTCAAAATTATTTTTGTCTCTATCTTGTTTCAAAACGCTTTTATCGACAAAAATCTGTAATTTATATTGCCCTTTAGCGTTAAAAAAGTCGCTATAACTTAAATGCTTTATTTGAGATGAACATTTTAATATTTTATTTAATTGCGGATGCTTACCGATTTTAATAATTGGGGCAGTAACCCAAGTTGAAGAAGAGCCAAACATACCCAATACAACTTGATCGGCAGAATAAGATTCAAAATTCTCATCACCAAATACCTTGCGTAATATTTCTCTATTTAGTGTGTGTATTGGTTTAAACCTTCCATTAAAATCCTGCACTAACAATTGACTAAATAAATCAGCGTGTTCCTCTGAAGGGACTTCTCTTTTGACCGTCAAAGTGGTCTGACCAAAAACTGATGAGGAGCTTATAAAAAAAAGTAAAATTGGTAATGCTTTTCTAAGATTTGCAAATCGAGAAGTTTTACTCAGTAGATTCCAAAGAAAACCTATTGTCAGTAAGAAATATCCCAAATATGAAATGGAACTACCCCAAAAATCATGATTCATGCTCAAGTATGTGCCTTTTTCATCTTGGTCGTAGGATGATTGAAAAAATCGATAACCTTGATAATCCAAAACATGATTCATAAAGATATGATAAGGCATATTTACCTGATTTGCATGATCTTTGACAACAACATAACTCGAAAAACTTGAAGGGCTATTTGTACCCGGATAACGTTTTAATTCAAAGTTTGATAATGTAAGAGAAAATGGAAAGTCTTTTAGAATTGAACCATAAGTTAACTCCAATTTCAAATCTGACAGTTGGATGAATTGAGCCTGACCAAGTTGGTTTTTATTACCCAATAAATAAACATCGCGCTTTTCATTACCAGACGAAAGCTTCAAATGTACAGCATTTAGGCTGTTACTCTCAATTTTAGGACTTTTGGAACTGTAACCTAGATTTCTGCCGTTTGCAAGCTGAGAAAAAACAAATTGTGCGTTTCCCACTTGATAAAGTGATCTAAACTGCAAAGGCACAATAGTGTCTACTTCATTGACTACTATTTGTTTTTGTGTTGCCATTTCCATAAATTGATAATTGGCAGCTACCTTAAAAAATAATGAATCTCCCTGCTTCAAAATATTAATGCAATCAGGCATAGCATTCGTTGAAAAATTAAAAGGTGTTCCAAAAAGCACTTTCTTTTCTCCATAATGCAACCATACTTCTTGGCGACCATTGCTTCCTGGAAATACAATTTTAATTGATTGGGCAGATTTTGAATCCGAAATAAATCTTTCTACAGCATTTGGAATGAAATCAATTAATTCAATTTTTAAGTCCCTGTTTTCAAGATGATAGACATGCTCAAAGTCATTCTTGCCAAGAGATGAAAATAACAC
>JACCDU010432184.1_pt1 | contig 10840 bp, 11 predicted proteins | sample 7446081 | NCBI WGS metagenome assembly JACCDU01 (sample SAMN15323447, study PRJNA562643) | freshwater metagenome | isolation source: river surface water | place: USA:Blue River Watershed | collected 2017-08-17
AAAGTAGAACAGATTGCTGCGGACGTTGGCCAGGAAATCGTGATTGACCAGGTTCTGGCTGTCGGCAACGGCGCTGAACTGAAGGTTGGTACGCCCCTGGTGTCCGGCGCGACTGTCAAAGCCACTGTGGTGGCGCATGGCAAGCACGACAAAGTGCGCATTTTCAAGATGCGTCGTCGTAAGCATTACCAAAAGCGTCAAGGTCATCGTCAGCAATACACCGAACTGCAAATCGGTGCCATTGCTGCCTAAGGAGAACAGGTCATGGCACAGAAAAAAGGCGGCGGCTCTACGCGAAACGGGCGCGATTCCAAGCCCAAGATGCTGGGGGTGAAGGCCTTCGGCGGCCAGCTGATCAGCGCAGGCTCGATCATCGTGCGCCAACGTGGCACCAAGTTTCACGCTGGCTCCAACGTGGGCGTGGGCAAAGACCACACCCTGTTTGCCCTGGTCGACGGCCACGTGTCGTTTGCCGTCAAAGGCGAGCTGAACAAGCACACCGTGAACGTGACCCCGGCCGTTTAAGCCAGGCTCCGTTTTCAGCGAAGCAGCCCCGCCCGTCGGGGCTTTTCGCTTTCTGGCTTTCGGTGAGCCAGGCCTTTCGGCCAAATCACCCTCAGATAAACTGGACACCCCATGAAGTTCGTAGACGAAGCCTTTATCGACATCGCTGCTGGCGACGGTGGGAACGGCTGCGTCTCGTTCCGCCATGAGAAGTACAAAGAATTTGGTGGCCCCGATGGCGGTGATGGTGGCCGGGGTGGTCACGTGTTCGCTGTGGCCGACCCCAACCTCAACACGCTGGTTGACTATCGCTACTCGCGTCGCCATGAAGCCAAACGTGGCCAGCACGGCATGGGTTCTGACATGTTTGGCGCCGCAGGCGACGACATCACGCTCAAGATGCCGGTGGGCACGATCATCAGCGATGCTGAAACTGGCGAAGTGCTGTACGAATTGCTCCAGCCGGGTGATGTGCTGACCATTGCCAAGGGTGGCGAAGGTGGCTATGGCAACCTGCGTTTCAAGAGCGCCATCAACCGTGCGCCACGCCAAAAAACACCAGGGCATCTGGGCGAGCGCAAGAGCCTCAAGCTCGAACTCAAGGTGCTGGCCGACGTGGGTCTGCTGGGCATGCCCAATGCCGGCAAATCCACGTTCATCGCGGCCGTGTCCAATGCACGCCCCAAGATCGCCGATTACCCTTTCACCACGCTGCACCCCAACCTGGGCGTGGTGCGGGTGGGACCTGAGCAGAGCTTTGTCGTCGCCGACGTCCCGGGCCTGATCGAAGGAGCGTCCGAAGGGGCTGGGCTGGGTCACCAGTTCCTGCGGCACCTGCAGCGCACGCGTTTGCTGCTGCACATTGTTGACATCGCGCCGTTTGACGAAGGCGTCGATCCGGTGGCGCAAGCCAAGGCCATCGTGGCCGAACTCAAGAAGTACGACTCTGAGCTGTACAACAAGCCCCGCTGGTTGGTGCTCAACAAGCTGGACATGGTGCCTGCCGACGAGCGTGCTGCGCGAGTGAAAGACTTCATCAAACGCATGCGCTACAAAGGTCCGGTCTATGAGATTTCGGCCCTCACGCGCGAAGGCTGCGAGGGGCTGATTCGCGACATCTATAAGCACATCCGTGCCCAACAGATAGAAGAGCAAGGGCCGGTGGAAATCGACCCCCGCTTTGCCGACCAGGCGCCCGAATAACCGCAGGCCTCGCCTGCCGACCTGTGTTCAAGACAAGATGAGTGCACCGATCTCTGAAGTGTTGTGCGATGCCCGTCGCATCGTTGTCAAGGTGGGCTCCAGCCTGGTCACCAACGAAGGCAAGGGCCTGGACGAGCAAGCGATTGGCGAATGGTGTCGCCAGATGGCGCAGTTGGCCGCGCAGGGCAAAGAGGTGATCATGGTCTCCAGTGGGGCAATTGCCGAGGGCATGAAGCGCCTGGGTTGGACCACCCGCCCCAGCGAGGTGCCCGCCTTGCAAGCCGCTGCTGCCGTGGGTCAGATGGGGCTGGCACAGATCTACGAAACGCAATTGCGCGCCAATGGCATGGGCAGCGCCCAGGTCTTGCTCACACATGCCGACTTGGCCGACCGTGAGCGATATCTGAATGCCCGCTCCACGCTGCTCACCTTGTTGCAGCACCACGTGCTGCCGGTCATCAACGAAAACGACACGGTGGTCAACGACGAAATCAAGTTCGGTGACAACGACACGCTGGGGGCGCTGGTGGCCAACCTGGTGGAGGCTGATTTGCTGGTGATCCTCACCGACCAGAAAGGTCTCTACACCGCCGACCCGCGCAAGGATCCTGCCGCCACCTTCGTGCACGAGGCCCGTGCGGGCGATCTGGCACTCGAAGCCATGGCCGGTGGTGCCGGTTCCAGTATTGGCAAGGGCGGCATGCTGACCAAGATCCTCGCAGCCAAACGCGCTGCTGGTTCGGGTGCCTCCACCATCATCGCCTGGGGTCGTGCGCCCGATGCCCTGGTGCGCGTGGCACAGGGCGAAAACATTGGCACCCTGCTGGTGGCGCAAACCGCCAAGCAACAGGCGCGCAAGCAATGGATGGCTGATCACCTGCAGTTGCGAGGTTCTGTTTCTGTGGATGCGGGTGCAGTCCACAAATTGCAAGCCGAAGGCAAGAGCCTGTTGCCCATCGGCATGACCGGGGTCGATGGTGATTTTTCGCGTGGCGATGTGATTGCCATTCGCGATGTGGAGGGTGCCGAGGTTGCTCGAGGTCTGGCCAACTATGCGGCCGCCGAGGCCCGTTTGCTGTGCCGCAAAGCCTCGCACGAGATTGTTGGCTTGCTTGGGTATGCGGCCGAGCCGGAAATGGTCCACCGGGACAACCTCATCCTCAGCCGCTAAGGCCTTTGCGGCTCCGGCCAGCTTGCACAAAGAAAAAGCCCGCAACACTTGAGGTGTGCGGGCTTTTTGCTGGCCGTTCAGCTTTGTGAATCGGGGTCGAAGCTGGCCCCAGGAGGCAATTCCATGTGCTGAGGCATGGACTGCGATGCCCCTCCTGGGTTCTCGTGCGCGGTGCGCGCCGAGCGTTGCGCGCCACTGCGCAGGTAGCGGTTGTGGCGGTCGGCTCTTGGCAGAAAGCGCACCAATTCTGTCAGTGCCATTTCGTAGACGCCCCGTTTGAACTCAATGACCACGTCCAGTGGCACCCAGTAATCGTTCCAGCGCCAGGCATCGAACTCCGGGTGGTCAGTGGCACGCAAGTTCAAGTGGTGGTCAGGCACGACCATTTGCAGCAGATACCAGATCTGTTTCTGGCCTTTGTAGAAGCCGCGGGCATCGCGGCGGATGTAGCGGTCCGGCACCTCATAGCGCAACCAGTCGCGGGTGCGGGCCACGATGCGCACATGCTCCGGATGGAGGCCCACTTCTTCGTGCAACTCCCGAAACATGGCCTGCTCAGGACTTTCGCCCCGGTCAATGCCGCCCTGCGGAAACTGCCAGCTGTGGGTGCGGATGCGCTTGCCCCAGAACACCTGGTTCTTCTGGTTGAGCAGAATGATGCCGACGTTGGGCCTGAAGCCTTCACGATCCAGCATAATCAACCCCAAATTTTTAAATTAAAGCCATTATGCACGGCTGCGAAAGCAAGACCCTGCGCAGTGCGTGCCTTTTCTCTTTTTCCGCCCATGAAAGCCTCCCAATTCCTGATTTCCACCCTCAAGGAAGCCCCTGCTGACGCCGAAGTTGTGAGCCACAAACTGATGATGCGTGCTGGCATGATCAAGAAACTCGGCGCAGGCATCTACAACTACATGCCCATGGGCCTGCGCGTCATCCGCAAGGTGGAAGCCATCGTGCGCGAAGAGATGAACCGCGCTGGCGCCATCGAGATGACCATGCCTGTGGTCCAGCCGGCCGAGCTTTGGCAGGAGACCGGTCGCTTTGACAAGATGGGCCCTGAGCTGCTGCGCATCCAGGACCGCCATGGCCGCGATTTTGTCGTGCAGCCCACCAGCGAAGAGGTGGTGACCGATGTGGCGCGTCAGGAGTTTCGCAGCTACAAGCAACTGCCCAAGAACCTCTACCAGATCCAGACCAAATTCCGCGACGAGCGCCGTCCGCGTTTTGGCCTGATGCGCGGGCGCGAGTTCATCATGAAGGACGCCTACAGCTTCGATAAGGACCAGACCAGCGCCAAGGCCAGCTACCAGGTCATGGCGGGGGCGTACCGCAAGATTTTTGACCGCTTCGGTCTGCGCTACCGTGCAGTGGCCGCAGACAGCGGTGCGATTGGCGGCGATTTGTCCGAAGAGTTTCAGGTGATCGCTGCCACGGGTGAAGACGCGATCGTCTATTGCCCGAACAGCGACTACGCCGCCAACATGGAAAAGGCCGAGGCCCTGGCGCCAACACAGGCGCGAGGCGTTGCCACACAGGCATTGGCGAAAACGCCAACGCCCGGCAAGAGCACTTGCGAGGATGTGGCTGCCTTGTTGAATGTGCCGCTGAACACCACCGTCAAGTCGCTGGTGCTGGCCACCGATGAACTGGCCGAAGATGGCTCGGTCCGCAAGAGCACCGTCTGGCTGTTGCTGGTGCGTGGCGACCACGACATGAACGAAGTCAAGGTCGGCAAGCTCCCTGGCATGGAAGGCGGCTTCCGCTTTGCCACGCTGGCTGAGATCGAAGACCACTTTGGCTGCAAGCCGGGCTACCTCGGTCCGGTGAACCTGAAGAAACCGCTCAAGGTGGTGGCCGACCGCGATGTCGCGTTGATGGCTGACTGGATCTGTGGCGCCAACGCGGTGGACTTCCACATGACCGGTGCCAACTGGGGCCGTGACCTGCCTGAGCCTGATCTGGTGGCCGACATCCGCAACGTCGTCGCTGGCGACCTGTCCCCCGACGGCAAAGGGGCGCTGGCCATCGAGCGTGGCATCGAGATTGGCCATGTGTTCTATCTGGGCACCAAATACTCCAAAGCCATGAATGCCACCTTCCTGGGCGAAGACGGCAAGCCCCAGTTCATGGAAATGGGCTGCTATGGCATCGGCATCACCCGTTTGCCGGCGGCGGCCATCGAACAGAACCACGACGAGCGTGGGATCATCTGGCCCGACGCGATCGCGCCGTTTACCGTGGTGGTGTGCCCCATTGGCATGGACCGCAGCGAGGCCGTGAAGGCCGAGGCCGAGCGCGTTTACAGCGAACTGTTGGCCGCAGGTGTCGATGTGATCCTGGACGACCGGGGCGAGCGTCCGGGCGCCATGTTTGCCGACTGGGAGCTGATTGGCGTGCCGCACCGCATCACCATCGGTGACAAGGGACTCAAAGACGGCTTGGTGGAGTACCAAGGCCGCCGCGACGCCGAGGCCAGCAAGATCGCTGCCGCCGATGTGGTTGCGCATGTGAAGGGGCGCTTGAGCGTCTGACCCACCATGCAGCAGGCCAGACGGGTTGTCCTGCTGCGTGCGTTGCTGGCCGCGCCGCTTTTGTCCAGGCCAGGCCTGGCTCTGGCGGGCCGCCAGGTGGAAGAGCCTTTGAGTGACTCGGTGCGCAGTGTGCTCAGTGCTTCTGTGGGCTGGGCAGCACCTCCGGTCCCGCTGCTGGCCAGTAGCGCCGAAAGGCAGGCCTACGCGCAATGGCTGGCGCAGCACAGCAAGCGTCTGTCGCGGTTCAAGTCACACCCTGTTGAGTGCGAAGAATTTCTTCAGACACTGTGGTACGAGGCCCGCCGTGCGGGCTTATCGCTGTCGCTGGTGCTGGGCCTGATCCAGGTGGAAAGCGCATTTCGGAAATTCGCAGTTTCGAGTGCCGGCGCCCGCGGCTACATGCAGGTCATGCCGTTCTGGAGCCGCTTGATTGGCGATGGCGACGGCAGCAAGCTGTTCCAGATGCAGACCAATCTGCGCTTCGGGTGCGTCATTTTGCGGCACTACCTCGACCGTGAACACGGCGATTTGTTCATGGCTCTGGGGCGCTACAACGGCTCACGCGGTCAGCGTGCTTACCCCGATGCGGTGTTGGCCGCTCAGCGCCAATGGCAGCACGAGGTGGATTGAGGGGCAGACTGAGGGCTCCCAAGAAAAAAGCCACCCGAAGGTGGCTTGTCGCAGACCTGCCCGAAAGATCAGGCTTTGCCGGCCAGCACCTGCTGCAACTCGCCCGACTCGTACATGTCCATCATGATGTCCGAGCCGCCAACGAATTCGCCCTTGATGTAGAGCTGCGGGATCGTTGGCCAGTTGCTGTATTCCTTGATGCCTTGGCGGATTTCAGGTTCGTCCAGGACGTTCACCGTCTTGATCGCCTTGGGGTCGACGCCGCAGGCCTTGAGGATCTGCACGGCGCGGCCGGAAAAACCGCACATGGGGAAGCTGGCGCTGCCCTTCATGAACAGCAGGATGTCGTTGCCTTTGACGAGTTCGTCGATGCGTTGTTGGGTGTCGCTCATGCCATGTTTCCAATCAATCAATGGGGTGATTATCGCCGCCCACCAAAACCCCTGTGGGTGCGGGGCGGCTGTCACAGGGCTTGACGCATAATTCCGAGAATACTTTGGAATTCAGGAACTCCGCGATGAAGAAATTTCTGCTGGTGCCGCTGCTGATGGTCTTGGGCTTGGTGGGCTACACCTATTGGTACTACTACAACGTGTACAGCGACGGCAGCCGTGAAGGCGTGCTGGTCAAGATCTCGCGCAAAGGCAACGTTTTCAAGACCTACGAGGCTGAAATCCTGCAGCCGGGTTTCCGCACGGCCGAGGGGTCGGTCAAGGCCAATACTTTCAAATTCTCGGTGGTTGACCCCGAGGTCGCCAAGCAGCTGGAAGACGCTTCGGGCCAGACCGTGAAGGTGCACTACGTGCAGTACCGCCGCACCTTGTCGTGGCGCGGTGACAACTACGACCAGGACAACGCCGAGCCTGGCCAGTACATCGTGGTTCGACTCATCAGTGCGAACCCGACGCCGGTGAATGTGCCGTCGTCCACGGTGCCGCTGGCCCCCTTGTTGCCTGGCGCGCAGGTTGCGCCGGCTGCCCAGTAAAACTGTCCCGTCCAGCGCCCAACAAAGCCCTTGGCTTCAAAGGCGCTGTGCACCCGTGCAGCGCGCAATGCCCGCCAAATCGCGCCGCGACTGCACCGCCTGCCATCCTTCAGCCTGGGTGAACCAGGCCTGCACTGCCTCGGCCTGGTCGTAGCCGTGCTCCAGCAACAGCCAGCCGCCGGGATTCAGGTGCCCACTGGCTTGGGCGACGATGGCGCGGATGTCGTCCAGCCCATCGGCGCCGCTGGTCAGGGCCTGCAGCGGTTCGTGTCGCAGGGCTGCCAGGTGCGGGTCGTCCGCTCGGATGTAGGGGGGGTTGGACACAATCAGGTCGAAAGTGCCGCCGACGCTTTGCAACCAATGGCTGTGGATGAACCGCACCGGCAGATCCAGCCGCTTCGCGTTGGCTTCGGCCACGGCCAGAGCATCTTGGCTGGCGTCAACGGCGCTGACCCGCGCCTGCGGCCGGTGCTGCTGCAAAGCCAGGGCGATGGCCCCGCTGCCGGTGCCCAGGTCGATCACTGCACAAGGCGTGTCTTGGGGCAGGAGGTCCAGCGCCCATTCCACCAAGGTTTCTGTGTCGGCACGCGGGTCGAGCACGCGGGCATCCACGTGCAAGGGCAGGCCGAAAAATTCGCGCTGCCCTGTGATGTAGGCCAGGGGTTCGCCAGCAGCGCGGCGGTGCAGCAAGGGTTCAAGCTGAGCCAACACTTCATCGCTCAGCGCATCGGTGTCGTGGGCCAGCAGCCAGGCCCGGTCGTGTGCTTCGCGGCCGAGCACAAACAGGTGCAGCAGCTGGGCATCCAGGCGCTCCAGCCCCAGGCTTTGCGCGCGGCGCAGGCTTTCGGCCAGGGTCATGCCGAGCCCCCAATCTCGAGTTCCGCCAATTGCTCTGCCTGACGTTCGGCTTGCAATGCGGCCACCACGTCCTGCAGTTCGCCCTCCATGATGGCCGGCAGCTTGTACAGCGTGAGGTTGATGCGGTGGTCGGTCAGGCGCCCCTGCGGGTAGTTGTAGGTGCGGATACGGTCACTGCGGTCGCCGCTGCCGATCAGGCCCTTGCGCAAGGCGGCGTCCTTGGCGGCTTGCTCGCTGCGGGTCTTTTCCTCGATGCGGGCGGCCAGCACCTGCAAAGCCTTGGCCTTGTTGCGGTGCTGGCTGCGGTCGTCCTGGCATTCGGCCACGATGCCGGTGGGCAGGTGGGTGATGCGTACCGCCGAGTCGGTCTTGTTGATGTGCTGACCGCCCGCGCCGCTGGCGCGGAAGGTGTCGATGCGCAGATCGGCCGGGTTGATCTGCACCGCCTGGGCCTCGTCGGGCTCGGCCAGAACGGCCACAGTGCAGGCGCTGGTGTGGATGCGCCCCTGGGTTTCTGTGGCCGGCACGCGCTGCACCCGATGTCCGCCCGACTCAAAGCGCAGCTGGCCGAACACGCCGTCGCCTTCAATGCGCACCACCACCTCCTTGTAGCCCCCCAGCTCGCTTGGGGACTCGGACAGCAGCTCCACCTTCCAGCCTTGGTTCTGGGCATAGCGGGTGTACATGCGCAGCAGATCGCCTGCAAACAGGGCCGATTCGTCACCCCCCGTGCCTGCGCGGATTTCGAGGTAGGCGTTGCGCGCGTCCTGCGGGTCTTTGGGCAGCAGCATGCGCTGCAGCTCGGCCTCGAGTTCGGTGATTTCGTGCTCGGCTTCGGCGATCTCTTCGCCGGCCAGTGTATGCATTTCGTCGGTGTCGGGCAGGTCGGCTTGCATTTGCCGGGCCGCCAGCAGGTCGGCCATGCGCTGCTTGTAGCGGGCATAGCGCTGGGCCACGGCGGCCACATCGGCGTGCTCGCGCGAGAGTTTCATGAACTGCGCCATGTCGGCCATGATGTCCTGGCGCGAGAGCAGAAAGTCCAGTTCGGCCAGGCGTTCGGCGTAGCGCTCGAGTTGGTGCAGCAAAAAGGGTTTCATGGACGGGCGCCGGTTCAGCGCCGGTAGATAAGAGACGGGAAGAGCAGGGCGGGTGGTGCGCAGTGCGCGCGCTAGCGCTCCGTGCGCAGGAACAGCCGCTGTACCGTCTGCATGGTCAGTTCGCGTTGTTCCGGGCTGGCGCTGTGCAACTCTGCCAGGGCACCGTGCAGCATTTTCTGGGTCAGGCCGCGCGACAAGGCTTCCAGCGCGGCCTCTGGCGATTCGCCCTTGGCCAGCAAGCGGCGTGCACGCGACAGTTCGGCTTCGCGCCAAGCATCGGCTTGCTGCTGCAATTGGCGGATCAGTGGCACCGTGCCGCGCTGTGTCATCCAGTGCATGAAGCTGCGCACGCCGGCATCGATGATGACCTCGGCGTCGGCCACCGCCGCCTGGCGCTGAGCCTGGCCTGCCTGCACCACGCTGGCCAGATCGTCCACGGTGTACAGGTACACATCTTCGAGCGACTTGACCTCGGGTTCAATGTCCCTAGGCACGGCCAGATCGACCATGAACATGGGACTGTGCTTGCGCTTGCGCAAGGCACGCTCCACCGCCCCTAGGCCAATCAGCGGCAGGGTGCTGGCGGTGCAGCTGATGACGGCGTCAAATTCGTGCAGCCGATCGGGCAGATCGGCCAGGCGCAGGGTTTCGGCGCCGAAACGGCTGGCCAATTTTTCCCCACGCTCCAGGGTGCGGTTGGCAATGGCGATGGCCTTGGGGTTCTTGGCGGCGAAATGGGTGGCGACCAGTTCGATCATCTCGCCCGCGCCCACGAACAGCACACGAATGGCGCGCAGGTCCTCGAACAGCTGGCTGGCCAGACGCACAGAAGCCGCAGCCATGCTGATGGAATGCGCACCGATTTCGGTGGAGCTGCGCACTTCTTTGGCCACGGCAAAACTGCGCTGGAACAGCTGGTTCAGTGTGGTGCCCAGCGCACCGGCTTCTTCGGCGGCACGCACCGCATCCTTGAGCTGGCCCAGGATCTGCGCTTCGCCCAGCACCATGGAGTCGAGCCCGCTGGCCACGCGGAAAGCGTGGCGGGCGGCGTCGTCGCCTTCGAGCAGGTAGGTGTGCGACTGCAACTCCTGTGCGCTCACGCCACCGGCACGGGCCAGCCAGTGCAGTGTGTCGTGGGGCGAGGCTTGGTCGGCAGCGCAATAGATTTCGGTGCGGTTGCAGGTCGACAGGATGGCGGCTTCGGGAGCCTCCTGGCTTTGCGCGGCCAAGTCTTGGCGCAGGCGATCCAGATTGGGTGCGAGCTGGTCCACGGCGAACGCAAACCGGCCGCGCAAATCCAGCGGCGCGGTCGTGTGGTTCAAACCCAGGGTCCAGACTGCCATGCCCCCATTATAAAAACCACCGTGCGCGGGGTTGGGCGGACGGGCAACAGGGCACAATCTGGCCACAAAGGCAGGGCCCGCATGACCTTCGCACAGCTTGTTTTTCATCTCTTCAATCTCATTTCTCCGGCCTTGGCCATGGCGGCGCTGATGCCCATGGCCGGGCGCTGGGTCATGGGCGCAGGGGGTGTGGCGTGGCCAAGGCGCTGCCTGTGGCATGCCCTGGCGGGCACCTTGGTGCTGGCGCTCGGTCTGGTGCTGCAGGGGCAAGACGGTCAGATGGCTACCTATGCCGCCTTGGTGGGGGGGGCTGCCCTGTTGGAATGGGCCTTGCACCGCCCTGGGCGCCGATCCCGCGCCTGATCCTGGCCGGAGGCCCCACGTCAGGCGTGTGATTGCTGCACTGCGGTAACATTCGCCCTCAGCCCGAGGGCCTGTCCGCGCCCTGGGCTGGCTGTTACAGCCGATCCTTATGAATGCACCCACTACCCTCCAGCATCTGATGCAGGCCGAGTCGG
>JACCDU011386929.1_pt1 | contig 10840 bp, 16 predicted proteins | sample 7446081 | NCBI WGS metagenome assembly JACCDU01 (sample SAMN15323447, study PRJNA562643) | freshwater metagenome | isolation source: river surface water | place: USA:Blue River Watershed | collected 2017-08-17
ACGCCTCGAACACTGGCTGCACCAGCGTCTCGATCAGCCACTCCTGCATTTCTTTCCAGTGTTCGCGCTCGTCCAGCGTCCCCTGCCGGATGCTCGAGAAGTTCACGCCCTCGAGGTCATTGGCCAGGTTGTTGTAAAGCACACCGAAGCCGGCCGAGATGCCGCGGAGCATCGCCTTGTTGAAAGTGGCAAACTCGCCCGATGGATACTGCGGGTTCCATTCATGCAGTTCTGCGCCTTCAGGTAGAATTGGAAATTCACCCGGCTCCGCGCTCATCTCGAACGCTTCAAGTTCCTCATCGTCCAGGTCGGGGCCGCGTCCCTCTTTCCACTGGATCACGCCCATTTTGCTGGCACCGATCCGCGCATTGACGATGGCTGCGTTCTCGAACCCGACCAGCTGCTTCATGCGGAACAGGCCGGTCGCCATCCACGGAAGGCCGCGCTTTTGCCCAACCATCTCGTGCAGAAAACCGTGAATGATCTCGTCGGCCGGAATGCGGTGGTAGTGCAGCCCGGCGTAGGAATAGTTGTAAAATGCGTCCGATTCCTTCGCCACGGTGAAGTGGTAAGCAATCGGCCGGCCGTATTTGTTGAACTCGATCCCGGCGCGAATGAAGGCACCGTCCGGTAGGTCATACTGGTCGAACTGCGGATGGCAGCGCTGCGGATCGAGAACCTGCAGGGCAAAACCAAACGGCCCTGCGTCCTTGCCGTAAATCTTGCGGAACATGAACTCGCCGTCCTTGACGGCGGACTGGACCGCGCTGGCCTGCAGGCTGCGCCACGAATGGAAACCGGCGACATCGCAACTGTCGCGGTGACCCCACTTCTCGAAAGCAGCCTCGATGGCCTGATTTGCCAGGGTGTCGAGCGCCCCCTTGTCATCGCGGCTTTGTGCCTGCAGCGTCACGCCCTTCGGTCCGACAATGTTCTGCCGGCACATACGAACAAAGGCCCGGGCATAGTCGTTGTTGACGGCCTGCTCGCGTGAGCGGGCAACCAGAACGCGCTGGTGCTTGCGGATCATCCACTCGGCGGTGACCGGGTGCGATAGCCAGTCTCCGGTGGTTCTGTCCTGATTGGCCGCCTCAAACATGCGAGCGGCGCCGCGCACCGGCGCATACCGGGGCTTTTGTGCTGGTGCGCCAACGTCTGGCTTGCGCTTCCAAAAATCGAAAATGGCCACTTATCGGAACCTCACGCGCACAGCCTGATCGAACAGCCCACCCTTTCGGGCGGCTTTCATCCTGCGTAATTCGGAGCGGTAGCGGTCGCGCAGCTGCAGCAGTTCTGGGATGGGCGTGCGCGCCAATTCGCGGTTGTTGATCTTGTAGCTTTGCTGGTCGAGGGTCGCCCGCTTTTCCAGCACTGCCTCAATGGCATCGAGAACCCGGGAAACGTGATTGCGGCCGTCAAAACCAGTGTCGGCATTGGCCAAGTCTGGCCGGACGGTCATCTCGCCAGCTTCGACTTCCGCCACTTCATCGCCCCGGGTGGCGCGAATGCTAAACCAGTAGATGCCCGGCTCCCAACCGGCTGTCTCGGCGGCGGTGACTAGGAAGCGATGCTGAGTGCCGATTGCCTCCGCCTCCATCTCGATCGCGCCGGGGCCGCGCAGAACGGCCGACAGCTGCCAATCCGGGGGCGGATACGCGATCAGCGTCACGGTGCGCTCAAACGTAAGCCCCGCGGAAAAAGATGACGGAAAAATGCCGGTCACGTTGCCTCACCAGTTCTGCACCCAGCCACCGCGCTTGCGCTTCAGGCTGCCGGAGCGCTTGATCACCCCACTTTCGGCGGCGCTGGCCTTTCTTTCCTCTGGCGGTTTTTCCTCGACCGGCTCCGGCGGCGCCTTGCGCTTCGTTTTAACGGGGGAACGAGGGAGGGGCGCATCTTCCGCGGCGCCGGCGAGGCGCTCGGCCGCCCGCTTGAATGATGGATTTGCGATCTTGAGGGCAGCCAGCGCATAAACACGACAGTCGAGTGCTTCATTGCGAGGGCGGGTTTGGTGCCATTCGCGCACCGGAAAGCCTTTGACATACCGGGTCATCAGCTTCTCGGCTGTCAGCTGGTTATACCAGTCGGCGCCGCGATCGCTTGGCACATGACAAAAGCCGGGGCCGGGCCGTTCCACCGCCAGGCGGCGCATGACTGTCAGCTTGGCCTCGTCGGCGCCGACAAGGAACAAGTCGACCTTGCGGCCAGTCTTGCCCGAACGCTTGCGGCTCGGCGCAGCAACAATCGGGCGGCCCCAGCCACCGATACCCTTGACGCCAAAAATCCGGCGGCCAGTCTTGCCCCGCAGCCACTCGTAGGCGGCCTGGGTGTTGCCGCCGGTGCCGCCGGTATCAACGCACGCCGACAAGATAGACAGCTGCGCGCCGGACTCGTGCAGCCAAGTGCTGGCCAGCAATTCCTCGAGTTCATCCCAGACATCGTTCTGCAACGGGTCGCCCCAAAGCACCTGATAATCGATCGACCAGGACTCCTCGCCATGGCCCCAGGCCACGATCTCCACCTCGAGGCGATCCTGCTGCATATCGACACCAGCGGTCAGCACGAGGCCACCGGCCGGGATCGGGGCGGAGAACGTCTCCGCGCGGGCCATCAAGCCATCTGGGTCGGCCTGCTCGCCTCGTTCTTCCCATGTCTGCGCAAGCGAGACGTTGACGAACGTCTGCAGGTCATCGGTCGCCAGCTTGTCCAGGTAGGACTGCACAATGTCGCGCAGCCGGCGAAACGTCGAATACAGTTCATTGAGGTGATAGCTGGCGTGGCCTTTGAAGGGTTTCTCGCCCCGCCATTCCCCGGCCCGGATTGCAGCTTTGCGCTCCCCGTCGCCCCAAAGCACCCCGCAATGCTCGCAGGCATACCGGGCGGTGGCAGGCAGCTGGTCCGCTCCATCTTCATCCTTGCCCTCCCAGGTGACCTGATCCCAGACCAGCACCTGATGCTCGCCGCAGTGGGGACAGGGAACCCAGAATCGTCGCTGATCGCCAGCTTCATAGGCGGCCTCGATATAGCTCTGGCCCTTAATGGTCGGGGTCGAGATTTCGACCAGCTTGCGTTGATCTCCGAACGTGGCGGCACGCTGCCACAACAGCGAAACCGGGTGGCCTTCATTGCTACCCTCATAGCCATCGACTTCGTCCGCGATGATGATGGGCGCCGAACGACCGCGCATCGTCTTGGGCGATCCTGACCAGGCAAACATCAGGAAGCCGCCGGGGTATGACTTCATGCTGCTGTTGTTCACCCCGTCTCGGCCGCGGGGTTTGGCCAACCGATCGCGCAGAGCCGGGTTGGCATCGACCATCGGGTTAAATTTCGAGTTCATCCAGACCTGAAGGTCGGACTGGCTCGGCTGCATCATCATCTGCGACACCGGGCGCATGGTGATGTGGTAGCCTTGGCCACACAGTGCCAGCTGGGTCTTGCCCACCTGCGCCGCCCACATAAGTGTGATGCGATAGCAGTCGGGATCGACCAACATATCCAGCGGCTCGCGCTGGTAGGGGGCATTGTCAAAGCGAATGAAACCCGGAACGGCATTGCCGACCGGGATTTTCACATTCGTCTCTGCCCACTCGCTCGGTTTGAGGTTCGGCGGTGGCCGCAAGTGTCGCTTGGCGGCCTGAAAGGCTCTGACGAGCGATGCGCTGTTGTCAAACTTCCCCATCGGCGCTGATCTCCGCCTCGCTTGGGGATGGCTCGACCAGCACGTCCGACTCCGCCAGGGCGTTCAAAGCGAGATCGATCTCGCCTAGTAGCACGGCCTTAAATTCGCGCTCGTCGGTCATGCCGATCAGGCTCGAAACCACCCGATCGGGGATGGTCCGAATGTTGGTGCGGACTTCCGCAAATAGACCGGACAAGGCGCGCTCGACTTGCGCCACGCTGGCCACCTCTCCGCGTGATCGAGCGGCCTCAATTTCGGCGCTGTCGGCCTGCGCTTTTGTCAGGCGGGCTTTCTCAAGGTGATAGTCGATCGGCGTGGCGTCACTGCGCAGGCTTCGCTCCTGCAGATAGCGGACGTAACCCTGCACCGCCGGGGCGAGTTCATACCGGCCGCGCTCGGCCTTCGGGATCACCCCCTCCTTTGTCAGCTGCTGCACGCGCCGCTCGGAAAGCATCAACAGCTTGGCAATTGTGCTGACGGGATAGGTCGGGGTTCCGCCGCGGGACATCAGGCACCCTTTTTCGGAGTGCGCTTGGCCTCGACTTTGTCAAAAGTCTGGCCGGTAGATTCCAGCACCGCCTTCTGGCCGGTAAAATCTTGCCAGCGGCGCACGATGACATCCGCATACCGCTCGTCCAACTCCATGAGGCGCGCAAACCGGCCGGTCTTTTCACAGGCGATCAGGGTCGAACCGGAGCCGCCAAACAAGTCCAAGACCTTCGCGCCGCGCTTGCTGCTGTTCTTCAGCATTCCAATGATAAGGCCGACCGGCTTCATTGTCGGGTGTTCGCCGTTCCGCTTTGGTTTTTCCGCTCGGATGATCGTGCTGCGGACTTCCTCGACCTCCACATCGGAGCCGGAAATGATTAGGGACGTCTCGCCCAGGTCAATCTGAAAGCGGCCATCGGGCAGCCGGACAAAAGGCAGATCGGGGGTTTCGATCACCGTGGTCTTGTTCCGGCCGCCAAACCACGTGTGCGCCGCGCCAGGCTTCCAGCCGTAAAGGATCGGCTCATGGCGCCATTGGTGATCAGACCGGCCCAGCACCAAAGCGTTCTTGACCCAAATCAGGCAGCCGGACAATTTGAACCCGGCGTCCCGGAATGCCTTGCGGAAATTCAGCCCTTCGGTGTCAGCGTGAGCCACATAGATCGGCGCACCCTCCCGCATCGCCGCAAACATGCTGACGTAGGCGTCATACAGGAAGGCGGCGAAAGCATCGTCACCCATGGAATCATTCTGAATGGTTAGCCCGGTCGAACCCTCATAGGCGACGTTATAGGGCGGGTCTGTCCAGCAAGCATCGCACAACTCGCCGGCGATCAATGTCTCGACATCGGTGATCTTGGTGGAGTCACCGCACATGACCCGGTGGCCGCCAAGAATCCAGACATCGCCCTGCTTGGAAACAAACTGGTCGCTGGCTTCCGGGACTTCATCGTCATCGGTCAGCCCCTCCTCATCGACCTCATCCTCGCCCAGCATTAGGGCGTCGATCTCGTCCTTCTCGAAGCCGGTGAGGGAGACATCGTAACCACCCTCCATCAGTTCGCCCAATTCCAGGGCGAGCATCTCCTCATCCCAGCCGGCGTTGAGGGCCAGCTTGTTGTCGGCAATGACATAAGCGCGCTTCTGCGCTTCGGTCATATACTCGATGCGCAGCGCCGGGACCGTCTCAAGGCCAAGCTTGCGCGCCGCCATTACCCTGCCATGGCCGGCAATAATGCCGCCTTCGCCATCGATCAGGACGGGATTGGTGAAACCGAACTCGCGGATTGAAGCCGCAATCTGCAACACCTGCGTTTCGGAATGGGTCCGGCTGTTTCGAGCGTAGGGGATCAGGCCATCAACCGGCACATATTCAAGGTTTTGCGGCTGTTTCAGCATGATGCCCCCTCTTTAAGATAACGAAACGAAACGGAATTTCCGGGGCAGTCACAAATCGAATGGTGGGGCCGCCTTCCGCCCGCATGGGGTGGGGGGCTAGGAAGTACCTTTGACCCCGGGGGGGTGCGGCCGGGCCAGGCGCCGCCCAGACCATCGAGATCGGACTTGTTGGCGGCTGGATGGCGGGGCGCGTTACTTGCCTTGCGTCCCACGGATCACCTCGACCAGACCATCATGGCGCTGGGCGCACAGATGGTAAAGACGCGCCACCTCAACGTGGTTCTGCATCAGAGTAGCCAGCGCGCCGTCCTCGGCTGGGGGGAGCGCCTCGCAGCGAACAAGGAAAGCTTCAGGGATGACAGGCGGCTGGGTCGCCACCGCCACCGTTGGCCGCGTTCCAGAGGCACAGCCCGACACGATCAAGCATGCAAGCATCAAGGCCAGGCGTTTTGTCGACATATTCAGTCACCGTTTTTGTTATTGTTCGGAACTGCTGCTCGGTCTTGGCCTGCGCCTGCAGATGGGTGCGCTCGGCAGCCATTGCTGTGACAGCCTGGGCGCGTGACTTTTCAAGCGCATCAGCCATGACCTGAGCGGCAACACGATCGCGCTCGGCCAGCACCGCCTCATAGCGGGCAGTGACACGCATCGTGGCGTTGCTGCTGCCGCGGAGATACGCACCCGCGCTCAACCCGACTACCAGCACAATCACGGCCAGCGTCGACCAATGGCGGCGAACAAAGGAAAGCATCGCTAACCCCATCATTCGCTTCCCTTAATCTTGCCCCATTCCCGCACGGCAAAGACCGTGGCGCACGAGGCGATGACAGCAGCAAAGCCGGTCAGGTCGATCGGCTGGGCATTCGACAAAGGCAGGTAGATGGCGTTCACGATCACGCCGCCGGCGATCCCGATGCACGTGACCGGCCGCCACCAGACCCGAATGGCGCTGCGAAGGCGGGCCATCATGCCTCGTTCCTCGACTGTTCGGCCGTCGCCAGCACTGGCAGTGGGCCAATCGGCAGCGACACCCCGGTGGGCCAGCGATAGCCGGAGACACGGCCAAGCGCGAAAGCCTTGATGTTTACGGCATCGCCCTGATTACCGCCCAGCACGAGCAAGTTGCCGGCAGCATCGCGGCCCACCACAAACCCAACATGGCCACCGCCGTCGCGGGTGAAAACCACGATACAACCGTAAACCGGCGCCGAAAGCGTGCGCCCCCATGTCAGATAGGACTTTGCGCTTTCAAACCGGCTGGAAGTGATCCCGCATTCCTCGAGAACGCCTCCAACAAACGCGGCGCACCACGGTGTCTCGTCGTTCTGAATGCCGCCACGCTTGATGCGCTTCCACCACGACAGAATGCGCGGTTCGTGCTTTGGCCCCTTGATTTCGCGCGTGCCGATGTAGCTGCGCGCTTTGGCGATCCATGGTAGTTCGGTCATGCGTTCGCCTTCCATGCAGCCATTTGCCGGTTCAACAGCTGGACCTCCGCCTTCAATTCTGCGTTCTCCGCGCGCAGGGCGATTATCTCGGTCTGCAACTCTGATACTTTGGCCTGCAGGCTGTCATTCAGCCCGGCTAGGCGATCGACCTCCTGTCGCAGCAATGTGATGATGTCCGTCTCGCCCGAAGCGCGCTCGGTGGCGGTGCCTTCTTCGACCATTTTGCGGAAAGCAAACTTTGCAAAGAACACCATGATCAGGCCGCCGATTCCGGTCGCGCCCGCCAGTTTCAACCACTCCGCAATAGTGTCCGTAGGGGCGTCCATTGATCAGAAATTCCATGTTTGCTGGGGTATTTCTTCGTTCTCCCCGTCATCCGCCTCTTTTTCCTCTGGCGGTTTTTCCCCTGCTCGCTTGTCGCGCTGCAGATTGCGGATGTTTCGTTCGGTCATGCCAAACAGTTCGGCCAAGATTGCCGGACGGGCGCCGGCGTCCAGCATGTCGGCCACCAGGCTGTTGCGCATGCGGGCAAAAATGGCTCTGCAATTGGCTGGGTAGAGGATCTCGCCACCGAAGGCGTCGACCAGTTTTCGCGCGGTTGGATAGCCAAGGATTTCGACCAGCCGATGATCCGGCGCCAGCCGCTTCGGCACATACAGGATGACCTTGGTCGATTTCTTGCCGGCATCGCGGTAACAGACCGGCAACTGGCCAATCAGGTGCAACGCCTCCGCGCGGCCGATCACTTCCGCAATCTCGCGCACGCTGGGCGGTAGATCGTCGAACTCGCCCATCAGAACTCCTCGATGTTCCAGCCGCCGCCCTCGCGCTTGCCGCGCTTTGTCACTGCGATGAATCTGAACGGGTAAAGATCAGCGGCGATCTTGATCTTCACCCTGGCATCGTCCTGCCAGAACCCTTTGACTTCGTGCATTTCCATCAGGCCAGTGGTCAGCATCACGGCAAAATCAGGGGTGTAGAACGTGTTATCCGCCAGCCGCAGCTTCACGCCCTCGAACTTAAACCACGCGACCTCGCCGGCGTGCTGGCGCAACCGTAGGTATGCCTCGTAGGCTGCCTCGGTCTGGTTGCGCTCACCCGTCTTCAGGCGGCCAAGGGCTGCGTGGCTGAACTGCCTCATCTCACGATACCGACCAGCCGATCGGCCACCAGCTGCGCGTAGCCTGCAATGTCGTTCCAGCTATCGTGGAAGTCCGGGTCGCCATTGATGATGCGCCCGATCTTCACAAAGATCATGTCGAGCGCTTCCTGCTGATCATCGGCCAGCGGGCGGGCGCGAGCATCGATGAACACGCGGGCCACGCGCTTCAGGCTTTGTGAAATCTGGGCGTGGTTGACGAACTGGCCGTAGCTGGCGGCGCGCTGGTCAAGCATAGCGGTCAGGTCGATCGGCTGGGTGGGTGCCTCGGTCATGCGCTGACCCCAGCCGCTTCTCGGGCCTTTTTGTTGAGCGGGACAAACGGGCCGTCGCCCACAGCCATGGATACCGCAACGCCCTTGGTGGACTCCTCGAAATCGGCCACTGCCCGGCGCATGGCGGCAGAGCCAAGCGGCGTCGATGAATAGTCGAGGCCGAGGGCAGCCTTATAGGTGTCCAGGACCATCTCCATCTCGCGGCGATCGTCCGGCTTCATTTTGCGCAACCGCACGATCTGGCGCATGATTTTGACATCGTAGCCGACCGCCTTGGCCTCGGCGTAAACGTCGCGGATATCCTCCCCGATGCCCTTCTTTTCTTCTTCCAGCCGCTCGATCCGCTCGATCAACAGGCGCAGGCGATCATCGGTCATGTTTGGTCTCCGTTCGGGGTGTAGGGGTGGTCGGCAGCAAAGCCGGGTCGATGGCGCGGATCACCCGCGCGATCTTGTCCAATATGGCGAGGGCGGCCTGATCGTTGCGCACCGTCTCGGCGTGCATGGCAGTAGCAACGGCCGCAGCCTCAAGGCCAAGCCGGATGCCGTCCCGGCGCCCGTCCGCCTTGCCTTTGGCAAATCCCTGCATGTGCGCGATTGACAGCAGGTCGCTCATCTCGTCGTTGGCCTGCATTACGCAACCTCCTTCAGGGAACAAAAACGGTCCTTGCAGCGGGATGCCTCGAGACTGGCCACCCGGCGCTCGCACTGGTCACACCAACGGCGGTCAGGCTCGGATGGAGGTGCAAGGCGGGTGCGGGTGCGGCTGCCAGCGCAGGCAGACTGCTTGCGTGAGGGCTGGGCCGCGGCTGGATCAACTTGTGGGCGCAATTCATTCACGGCGCTGGAAATGTCGGCAGACAGGCGCAACAGGCTCATGGCCAGGTTACGAAGCGCCTCGACATCGCTGGACGCCTGATCATAACCCTCGGTCGTTGTGAATCGGTGGCCGCACCCGCTGCACTTGCGAAGGCGCCAGGCGAGAACCGGCTTGCCGGACCGCACGCGCGATTCCAGCACCGTCGACTTTTGTCCGCTGCAGCGAGGGCAAGGCAAGGATGCGATCAAGCCGGCGCCCCCATCAGCTCGGGGGCTGCGCGGCGGCGCGCTCGGCCTCTATCGCCAGCCGCATGGCCTCCACAATCTTGGAGCGGCTGGGCGCATACGGATAGCGCGCAATCGCGGCGAACATTCCCTCGGCCTGATCCTTCCCCGGCCGGGTAGAAAGGACCAGCCGCGCACAACATCCCAAGCAGCGCATATCGTAGCGTCCGCTGGCCCCGTTTGCCGCTGCTGCTGCACACGCTTGGCATGTCACGCCGCCTCGCGTTCAATTCGGCGGGCATCCCAGCTGGCCATCATCTGGGCCACAGCCGCCCGCTCCGCGTCGGCCTCCGGCTCGGTCATCTTGGCCAAATCCTTGCGGACCGTGAAGCGGCCATCGGGCCACGCCCATAGCCAAGCCTTATCGGCGGCAATGCGCTTGGTGCGCTCCGGCAGCGCATCGATCTCGGCCTGCGAGAGGGCGCGGCGTTGAAGCGCTGCCAAGGTCTCGTCAAAACGGGCCTGCAGTTCCTGGCGGACCTTGAGGGCGGCAAGCGGGCGATCGTCGCGGCGCTTCCATTCCCCGATGATCTCGCTGCACTCCGCAATGGTAGGAAACCACTTGCAGCGGATCAGCGCCTGCGCGCTCAAATAGTCGATCGCCGGGGCCGGGTGGTGGCCCAGCATCCGCTTGTAGGCTGCAATCAGCAGCGCGCCGTCACTCTCGTCCGAAACGCGCTTCGGAAGCGAAGCAAGCAACACCATCATGCACTGGCTAAAATGGCGGTCACCGCATGGCGGTAATGCGGGCAGGCTTGAGTTCGCCATCTGGTCCAGAACAGCCAGCGTCGTATCGTCCAGCCGCGCAGGAAGCGTCGTCAGGTCCAGACTGGCGATAGAGGCGCTCGGCAGCCCTGAATGCACCGTCGCGGCTGCTCCCGGTTGCGTGATTGCGGTTGCTGCTAAAGCCACTGCGGGTCTCCCTCATTACTCGATCGTGGATGTCTCGGATGCGATTGTGGAACGTGCGATCCCAGCCGGCGCGCTTGTCGGTGCGATCGATCCAGTAATCGCGGAACTGGTCGATCTCGCGCGCAAGCCGGCCGTCCGGCCATTGGTCGGTCAAGGCGCGGACATTGTCGGGCAGTTCGGCTGGCAGCCAGTCAGGCGTCATCGCCACCTTGGTAGCGGCGGCTGGACGCTTCGGCGTTTTCGCCTCTTTGGGGGGTAGGGGGGTATATATATTACTTGATGGTTCTATTGACGGATTGGTGGCGAAATTTTCCGCCGGAAACGGTCGTTTTTTTCCTACGGAAGAATTTTCCGCCGGAAATAATTGCCGCTGG
>JACCDU011390001.1_pt1 | contig 10838 bp, 8 predicted proteins | sample 7446081 | NCBI WGS metagenome assembly JACCDU01 (sample SAMN15323447, study PRJNA562643) | freshwater metagenome | isolation source: river surface water | place: USA:Blue River Watershed | collected 2017-08-17
CGCCCATGGCGTGCACGCGCAGGCTGTTCTTGGAGACGCGCTGGTTGTTGCCCAGGCCGGTGGTGCCGTTGTCGCCGGTGCGGGTGGCGATTTGGGTGAGTCGGTTGCCCATGGTGGTCCTCTTGGGGTGTGCGGGTGTTGGCATCGCACACATGGGCCGCATTGTCGGGCATGTTGGGGGGCTTGTCCGGGGCGGCCGCGAAAGCGGTGGCGTGACGCACGCGCGCCACCCCGGGCGCGGCCGGCGGGCTTACACTGGCGGCCCGATCCGGAGACCGCGATGAACGCCCCCACCCCCACCGCCCACCTGATGCCCACGCTCGCGCTGCGCGAGGTGCCCCCAGCCCTGATCACCGCGCTGCAGGCCCGCTTCGGCGCCAACTGCTCGACCGCCCAGGTGGTTCGCGAGCAGCACGGGCGCGACGAGTCGGCCTTCACCACCGTGCCGCCGCCGGCCGCCGTGGTGTTCGCCGAAAGCACGCAGGACGTGCAGGACGCGGTGAAGCTGTGCGCGCAGCACCAGGTGCCGGTGATCCCGTTTGGCGTGGGCTCCTCGCTCGAAGGCCATCTGCTGGCGGTGCAGGGCGGCATCAGCCTCGACGTCTCGCGCATGAATCGGGTGCTGGCCATCAACCCCGAAGACCTCACGGTCACGGTGCAGCCGGGCGTGACGCGCAAGCAGCTCAACGAAGAGCTCAAATCCACCGGCCTGTTCTTCCCGATCGACCCGGGCGCCGACGCCAGCCTGGGTGGCATGTGCGCCACGCGCGCCAGCGGCACCAACGCCGTGCGCTACGGCACCATGCGCGAGAACGTGCTCGCGCTCGAGGTCGTGACCGCGCAGGGCCAGGCGATCCGCACCGGCACGCGCGCCAAGAAGTCCAGCGCCGGCTACGACCTCACGCGCCTGATGGTCGGCAGCGAAGGCACGCTGGGCGTGATGACCGAGATCACGCTGCGCATCTACCCGCTGCCCGAGGCGATCTCGGCGGCGATCTGCTCCTTCCCCAGCATCGCCGACGCGGTGCACACGGTGATCGAAACCATCCAGCTGGGTGTGCCGATCGCGCGCGTGGAGCTGATCGACAGCAACACGGTGCGCATGGTCAACCAGTACGCCAAGCTGGGCCTGCGCGAAGCGCCCATGCTGCTCATGGAGTTCCACGGTTCGCCCGCCAGCGTCAAGGAGCAGGCCGAGACGGTGCAGGCGCTGGCCAGCGAGCACAGCGGCCAGGCCTTTGAATGGGCGACCACGCCCGAAGAGCGCACGCGGCTGTGGACCGCGCGCCACAACGCCTATTTCGCGGCGATCCAGAGCAAGCCCGGCTGCCGCGCCATCAGCACCGACACCTGCGTGCCGATCAGCAAACTGGCCGACTGCCTGCTCGACTCGATCGCCGAGGCCGATGCCAGCGGCATCCCCTACTTCCTGGTCGGCCATGTGGGCGATGGCAATTTCCACTTCGGCTACCTGATCGACCCGGGCAACCCGCAGGAGTTCGCCGCGGCCGAAGCGCTCAACCACCAGCTGGTGGCGCGCGCGCTGCGCCTGGGCGGCACCTGCACCGGCGAGCACGGCGTGGGCCTGCACAAGATGGGCTTTTTGCGCGACGAGGCCGGCGAGGGCGCGGTCGAGATGATGCGCACCCTCAAGCGCGCGCTCGACCCCGACAACATCCTCAACCCCGGCAAGATCTTCGCCCAGTGAGGCCCGCCGGCGCGCGCTTCAGGCGGCGCGCTGCAGCAGCAACTGCTCGACGCGCGCGCACAGCGCAGCGGGCTCGAAAGGCTTGAGCATGAGGCCGCTCAGGCCGGCGCGCTGGAAGGCCTCGAGGTCGCTCGGGTTCACATTGGCCGTGAGGCCGAGCACCGGCACCCGGCACGCCGGCTCGGGCAGGCTGCTGCGCAGGGTCTGCGTGGCCGCGATGCCGTCCATCACCGGCATCACCATGTCCATCAGCACCAGGTCGTAAGCGCCTTCGCGCAAGCGCTCGAGCGCCTGCTGGCCGTCGGCCGCCTCGACGATCTCGGCCCTGGGCCAGGCCGCGCGCAGCACCTGCTGGGCCAGCAGGCGGTTGATGGCGTGGTCGTCGACCACCAGGAAACGCCAGGCGAATTCGGAGGTGCGCACCTCGGGGCGGCTGGTCGGGCGGCGCGCGGGCGCGGGGCAGGCGACCAGCGGCAGCCGCAGCCAGAAGCGCGAGCCCACGCCGAGTTCGCTCTCGAAGCCCAGTTCGCCGCCCAGCAGGCTGGCGAGCTGGCGCGAGATCGCCAGGCCCAGGCCGTTGCCGCCATAGCGCGACTGGATGCCCTGGTCCGCCTGGGTGAAGCGGCGGAAGATGCGCGGCTGCTGCTCCTTGGCGATGCCGATGCCGGTGTCGCTGACGGCAAACAGCACGCCGGGCTTGAGCCACTGCACCCGCAGCACCACCTCGCCCTGGTGCGTGAACTTGAGCGCGTTGCCCAAAAGGTTGACCAGGATCTGCATCAGGCGGTGGCGGTCGGTGTGCACCCAGGTCGGCAGCTCGGGGTCCAGCTCGATGCGGTAGCGCAGCGCGCTGTGCTGCACGCGCGGCAAAAACAGATCGAAGGCGTGCTGGGCCACATGGCGCAGCTCGCAGGTCTCGGCGTGGATCTCCAGCTTGCCGGCCTGCAGCTGCGAGTAGTCGAGGATGTCGTTGATCACCGTCATCAGGTGCTCGGCCGACTGGCTGGTGTGCTGCAGCACCTTGAGCGCCTCGGGTTTGTTTTGCACCCGCGACATCAGCAGCGCGTTGAAGCCCAGGATGGCGTTCATCGGCGTGCGCAACTCGTGGCTCACGGTGGCCATGAAGAGCTCGCGGGTTTGCAAGGTGCGCTCGAGCTCCTGGCGTTCGCGTTCGAGTTCGCGCTGGTGCTGGCGGCTGTCGAGCATGGCCTGGCGGTACAGGCGTTCGTAGAGCAGGGGCACGATGATGAGCACGCTCGTGACCATGCTGAAGGTGAACCACGACGACAGCATGTCCTGCCCTTTTTCCTGAAAGGGCGGGACCACGCCCAGGTAGGTCATGGCCGCCATCGTCAGCTGCAGCGCCAGCACCGCCAGCGCCCACAGCGTGCCCGCGCGCGGGCTGATGACGTAGAAGGGCGTGAGCGGCAGCAGCAGCAACCAGTCCAGGCGCGGCGAGAACACGCCGCCGGTGTGCCAGATGACGTAGCCCAGCAAGACGGCGCCGCCCGAGGTCGCGGTGTGGATCGCGGGCGCCAGCGCCATGCCCCACTGGATCGCCACCATCAGCAGCACCAGCAGCGCCACCATCGGCAAAAAGAGCAGGGGCGCGTGCGGGTAGGGGTTGAACAGCGTGAACACCAGCAAGGTGGCGATGATCAGCAGCGCAAACACAAAGACATAGGGCCGCCGGCCCTGGCGAAAGCGCCGCGGCAGGCGCGCGATCAGCAGCGCCGGCAGGGGCGTGGACATGTCGGGCCCGCTCATGCGCCCTCCTGGCGCCGCATGAACTGGCGGCTGACGGCGCGCACCAGCGCCTCGGCGTCCATGGGCTTGTGCACCACATCGTCCATGCCGGCCTCGAGGCAGCGCGCGTGTTCCTGCGGCAGGGTGTTGGCGGTCAGGGCGATGATGGGCATGCGCGCGGTGATGGCCGGAAAACGCGCACGGATCTGCCGCGTCAGGGCCGGCCCGTCCATCACGGGCATGACCATGTCGATCAGGGCCAGATCGAAGGCCTGTGCGTCGAGCTTTTGCAGGGCCTCGGCGGCAGAGCCGGCCGTGACCACGCGCGCCTGCGGCCAGATTTTCTGCAGCTGCAGCTGCGCCACCATCAGGTTGACCGCGTTGTCGTCGACCACCAGCACGTCCAGGGGCTGCGGCGGGTTGAACACGGGTGGCGGCTCGGGCGTCGCCTGCACCGCCAGCGCCGGGCGCCAGGGCAGCTCGAGCCAGAAGGTGGTGCCCTCGCCCGGCGCGCTCTCGAGCCCGATGCGCCCGCCGTGCAGCAGCACCAGCTGTTCGCAAATCGTCAGGCCCAGGCCGGTGCCGCCATGGGTGCGGTTGGTCTGCACATCGGCGTGCTCAAAGCGCCGGAAGATGTGGGCCTGGCGGTCCAGGGCGATGCCGCAGCCGGTGTCGCTGACCTCCAGGCGCAGGCTCGGGCCCGCGCGCGACACGCGCAGCCGCACCTGGCCGCTCGAAGTGAACTTGATGGCGTTGTCCAGCAGCAGGCCCAGCACCTGGCGCAGGCGCTGGCGGTCCATGTGCACATGGGCCGGCACCTCGGGCGCGAGCTGCAGCTCAAAGCCCAGGCCCTTGGCGTGGGCCAGCGGCTGGTAGCGGGCCACCAGCTCGCGCAGGGCCGCCGGCAAATCAAAATCGTGCGGCAGCAGCTGCACCTTGCCGGCCTGCAGCTGCGAGAACTCCAGGATCTCGTTGACCACCTGCAGCAAATGGCTGGTGGAGCGTCGGATGTGGTCGACCACCTCGACCTGCTCGGGCCGGTCCGCCAGTTCGCTGCGCAGCACGCTGTTGAAGCCCAGGATCGCGTTCATGGGCGTGCGCAGCTCGTGGCCGACGGCGGCCACGAACTCGTCCTTGTGCGCCTGCGCCTGCATCAGCGCGCGGTGCGTGGCCTGCAGCTCGCGGTTGCGCGCGCGCAGCTCTTTCATCTGCAAGGTGTGCAGGCGGTGGTAGATGGCCACCGAGAGCATCAGGTTGAGCAAGGCCAGCACATGGTTGAGCAGGGCCCAGGGCACGCCCTCCTTCGAGGTGTTGGCCTGCGCGCTGATCCAGCCCTGCTCGGTGGCCTGCAGCATGCCGAAGGTGCTCAGCTCGATCACGCCGATCCAGGCGATGGCCGGGCCGGGGCCGCGCAACATCAGCACCGGCACCGAGAGGATGCTGAGCCACACCATGGCGGGCGAATGGATGCCGCCCGTGTGCGCCGCGCTGTAGGTCACCATCAGCAGCGCCAGCGCGGTGACGGCATGCATCAGCAGCGTGAACAAGCCCGGCACGCGCCACCACACCAGCGGCAGCAACAGCAGCAGGCTGCCGCACAGGGCCAGCATCACGCGCGGGTCGCCGCTGGTCGAGGGCAGCAAGGTCACGCTCATGCCCGTGACGAGCGCGATCAGGATGTACACCGCCAGGAAGGTGCGGCGCGAAATCTCGCGCACACCGTCGCCCTCGCGCCAGAGGGGAAAGGCGGGCGACCAGCGCAGACGCATGGGGATGCCCTCGGGCCTCAGCCGCGCAGCTTGTCGATCAAGCCGCCGAGCTCGTCGAGCGAGCCGAACTGGATGCTGAGCTCGCCCATTTCCTCGATCTTGCCCAGGCGCTTGACGCGTTTTTTGACCTTGACCTCGACGGCGGCCATCAGCAGGTCCGACAGCTCCTCCTCGAGGCGGCGCACATCGCGCGATTTTTCCTTTTTGGGCTTTTGCGTGACCAGGTTGAATTCGGCGCTGAGCCGTTTGACCAGGCTCTCGGCCTCGCGCACCGACATTTTCTTGGCCGCGATCTGGTTGGCGGCGGTGATCTGCGTGGCCTTGTCGAGCGCGAGCAGCGCGCGCGCGTGGCCCATGTCGAGGTCGCCGGCCATCAGCATGGTCTGCACCGGCTCGGCCAGGTTCAACAGGCGCAGCAGGTTGCTCGCCGCGCTGCGCGAGCGGCCCACGGCCTGCGCAGCGGCCTCGTGCGTGAGGCCGAATTCGCGGATCAGGCGCTGCAGGCCCTGCGCCTCTTCGAGCGGGTTGAGGTCTTCGCGCTGGATGTTCTCGATCAGCGCCATGGCGGCGGCGGCCTCGTTGGGCACGTCGCGCACCAGCACCGGCACCTTGTCCAGGCCGGCCAGCTTGCTGGCGCGGAAGCGCCGCTCGCCGGCGATGATTTCGTACTTGCCGGCGTTGGGGCCCTGGCTGAGCTGGCGCACGAGGATGGGCTGCATGATGCCCTGCGCCTTGATGGATTCGGCCAGCTCGTAGAGCGCGCCCTCGTCCATGCGGGTGCGCGGCTGGTAGATGCCCGCCACCATCTGCTCGAGCGCCATCAGCATCGGCGTGCCCGCCTCGGCGGCCGTGGCCGGGCCCGCTGCGGTGTCGACCTTGGGGCCCAGCAGGGCTTCGAGTCCGCGGCCAAGGCCTTTGGGTTTTTTGGTGACCATGTTTTTCTTTCTTTTTTCTAGAACAGTTCGGCAAGCCAGGCATGGCCCTGGGGCCAGTCGCCCAGGCCGCTGTCGGCGTTGATGTGGCCGGCCGGGCCGAGGTCCGCACAGGCCGCGCCCCAGTCGCGCGCGAGGGCCTGCGCGCGGTCCAGGGCCATGAAGGGGTCATTCTGGCTGGCCACCACGCGCGCCGCAAACGGCAGGCGCGCGCGCACGATGGGCGCCCAGCCCGGGATCTGCTCGCGGATGTCGGGCCGCTCCACATCGCCCGGCGCCACCAGCAGCGCGCCGCGGATGCGCGCCGTGTGGCGCGAAACCGCGGCCCAGGCCGCGACCTGGATGCAGCCCAGGCTGTGGGCCGCGAGCACGATGTCGGCGCCCTCGCCGGGGGTGTCGATCACCACTTCATCGAGCCGCGCCAGCCAGTCGCCGCGGCGCGGGCGCAGCCAGTCGTCCTGCTCGACCACGCGGTAGCCGTGCAAGGCCGCCCAGCGCATTTGCCAATGCCCGGGGCCGCTGCCTTGCCAGCCCGGCAGGATCAGGACCGTGGGCGCGGCCATGGCGTCAGAGCGTGGGGGCGCGCTGCACCAGCTCGCGCGCGAAGTCCACATAGGCCTGGCTGCCCTTGGCCGAGGGGTCGAACACCACGCCGGGCAGGCCGTAGCTGGGCGCTTCGGCCAGTCGCACATTGCGCGGGATCACGGTGTCGAAGACCTTGTTGCCAAAGTGCGCCTTGAGCTGGTCGCTGACCTGCATCTGCAGCGTGATGCGCGGGTCGAACATCACGCGCAAGAGCGCGATGATCTTGAGTTCCTTGTTGAGGTTGGCGTGCACCTGCTTGATGGTGTTGACCAGGTCGGTCAGGCCCTCGAGCGCGAAGTACTCGCACTGCATGGGCACGATCACGCCGTGCGCCGCGCACAGGCCGTTGAGCGTGAGCATCGACAGCGACGGTGGGCAGTCGATCAGCACGAAGTCGTAGTCGGCGTCCACCGCCGCCAGCGCGTTTTTGAGGCGCTGGTCGCGCCGCTCGAGCTGGACCAGCTCGACCTCGGCGCCCGCCAGCTCGCGGTTGGCGCCCAGCACTTTGTAGCCGCACTTGCCGCCATCGACCGCGGCCTCGGCGATGCTGGCCGACTCCAGCAGAACGTCGTAGACGCTCAGTTCAAGCTGGCGCTTGTCGATGCCCGAGCCCATGGTGGCGTTGCCCTGCGGGTCCAGGTCAACGAGGAGCACGCGCTGGCCGAGCTTGGCCAGGCCGGCGGCCAGGTTGACCGTGGTGGTGGTCTTGCCGACGCCGCCCTTTTGGTTGGCAATGCAGAAGATTTTGGCCATGGTGCCGCCTTGTCGTTATTTGGCGATGGCCAGCTTGAGGCCAAAACCGATCAGGAAAACGCCGGCCAGCTTGCCCAGCAGGTTGCCGACGCGCGGGTTGGCGCGCATGCGCTCGGCCAGGTGGTGCGTGAGCAGGGTCATGCCCAGGCCGTACAAAAAGGTCAGCACGGCGATCGTTGCCGCCATCACCGCGAAGCTCAGCAGGCCCAGGTGGTGCCGGGGGTCGACGAAGAGCGGGAAAAAGGCCATATAGAAGACGATGGCCTTGGGGTTGAGCAAGGTGATCATGAGCGCCTGGCGGAAATAGTGGCGCGGGCGGATGTGCAGCACCGGCGCGTCGCCGGGCTGGGCCCGCAGCATCTGCCAGCCCAGCCAGGCCAGGTAGGCCGCGCCCAGCCACTGCACCGCGGCGAACGCTGCCGGGTAGGTGGCCAGCAAGGTCGCGACGCCGGCCACGGCGGCCCAGAGCAGCACCTGGTCGCCCGCGATCACGCCGAAGGTCGCGGCCAGGCCGCCACGGACGCCGCCCTTGCCGGTCGAGGTGATCAGCGCGAGGTTGCCCGGGCCGGGAATGGCCAGGAACAGCACGATGGCCGCCGCGAAAGCGCCGTAATCCGAAATGCCGAAGAACATGGGTGGACTGGAAGTGGGGGCCCTGGAAGACGGGAAGACGGCCCAGGGAAGTGCGAGTGTACGCCAAGGCCCCGCTGCGCCAGCGGGCAAGGCCGCGATCAGGCCGTCCGCACCGGCCGCAGCCAGACCATGCAGCGCTCGGCGTCCAGCCCCGGCACAGCCAAGGGTTCCACGTGAAACACCTGCACATCGGCCGGCAATCCCTCGATTTCAGCCTGCGGGTGCTTGCCCTTCATGGCCATCCAGACGCCCTGCTCCGCCAGCGCGCCGCGCGACCAATTGACGAAGTCGGGCAGCGCCGCGAAAGCCCGGCAGCAGACCACATCGAAGGGCCCGGCCAGGCTTTCGACGCGGGCGTGGACGCCGCGCAGGTTCGGCAGCTTGAGGCTGGCCGCCACCTGCTGGATGAAGGCGGCCTTCTTGCCCACGGTGTCCACGCAGCTCACATCGAGCTCGGGCCGGCAGATCGCCAGCACGATGCCCGGCAGGCCGCCGCCGGAACCGACATCGAGCACCCTGGCCGGCCGCCCGCCGGTGTGGCGCAGCAGCGGCGCCACCGCGCTCAGGCTGTCGAGCAGGTGGTGGGTGAGCATTTCCTGCGGGTCGCGCACGGCCGTGAGGTTGTAGACCTTGTTCCATTTCTGGATCAGGGTCAGGTAGCCCATGAGCTGCTCGAACTGGGCCTCGCCGAGCGCCAGGCCCAGCGCGTCGACCCCCGACCTCAGGGCCGTCAGGGTGTCGCTCATGCCGGCTGGGCCTCGTGGGCCGAGGTTTGGAAGCCCTTGAAACCGCCCTTTTTCAGGTGGATCAGCAGCAGCGAGATGGTGGCCGGCGTGATGCCCGAGATGCGCGAGGCCTGGCCCAGGGTTTCGGGCCGGTGCTTGGCGAGTTTCTGGCGCGCCTCGATCGAGAGCGAGGTCACCTGCATGTAGTCCAGGTCGGCCGGCAGGCGCAGGTGCTCGTAGTGCGCGGCGCGCTCGACCTCTTCCTTTTGGCGGTCGATGTAGCCCGAGTACTTGGCGGCGATCTCCACCTGCTCGATCACCGGCTCCAGCAGATCGCCCAGCGTTTCACGTGAAACATCGGGGCTGCGGTAACGGCCGCCGTCCATGCCGGTGAGCGCGTCGTAGGCCACGCCCGGGCGGCGCAGCAAGTCGAACAGTTTGTACTCGTGCTCGATCGCCTTGCCCAGCACGCTGGCCGAGGCCTCGGCCGGCAGGTTGCGGGGGTTCACCCAGGTGGATTTCAGGCGCTCTGTTTCACGTGAAACCGCGTCGCGCTTGCGGCAGAACGCATCCCAGCGCGCGTCGTCCACCAGGCCCATCTGGCGCCCGACCTCGGTCAGGCGCATGTCGGCGTTGTCCTCGCGCAGCTGCAGGCGGAACTCGGCGCGGCTGGTGAACATGCGGTAGGGCTCGGTCACGCCCTTGGTGATCAGGTCGTCCACCAGGACGCCCAGATAAGCCTGGTCGCGGCTGGGCAGCCAGGGCGCGTCGCCTCGGCACTGCAGCGCGGCGTTGATGCCGGCGAACAGGCCTTGCGCCGCCGCCTCTTCGTAGCCGGTGGTGCCGTTGATCTGGCCGGCGAAAAACAGGCCCTGGATCTGCTTGGTTTCGAAGCTGCTCTTGAGGGATCTCGGGTCGAAATAGTCGTATTCGATGGCATAGCCCGGGCGCAGGATGTGGGCGTTCTCCAGCCCTTTCATCGAGCGCACCAGCGCGTACTGGATGTCGAACGGCAGGCTGGTCGAGATGCCGTTGGGGTAGACCTCGTGCGTGGTGAGGCCCTCGGGCTCGAGGAAGATCTGGTGGCTGTCCTTGTCGGCGAAGCGGTTGATCTTGTCTTCGACGCTGGGGCAATAGCGCGGGCCCACGCCCTCGATCTTGCCGGTGAACATGGGGCTGCGGTCGAAGCCCGAGCGGATGATCTCGTGCGTGCGCGCGTTGGTGTGCGTGATCCAGCAAGGCACCTGCTGCGGGTGCATCGCCGCCTTGCCCATGAAGCTGAACACGGGCACACCACCGGCTTCGTTCATGCCGCCGGGCATGCCGTCGCCGGGCTGGGGCGTGCACTGCGAAAAATCGATGGTGCGGCCGTCCAGGCGCGGCGGCGTGCCGGTCTTGAGGCGCCCCTGCGGCAGCTTCAGCTCCTTCAGGCGCGCCGACAGGGTCACGGCCGGCGGGTCGCCCGCGCGGCCGGCCGCGTAATTGTCCAGGCCCACATGGATCTTGCCATCGAGGAAGGTGCCGGCCGTCAGCACCACGGTGCGCGCACGGAAACGGATGCCCACCTGCGTGACGGCACCCACCACGCGGTCCCCTTCCACCATCAAATCATCGACCGCCTGCTGGAACAGCCACAAATTGGGCTGGTTCTCCAGCCTGCGGCGGATGGCCGCCTTGTAGAGGATGCGGTCGGCCTGCGCGCGCGTGGCGCGCACGGCCGGGCCCTTGGAAGAGTTGAGGATGCGGAACTGGATGCCGCCCTCGTCGGTGGCCAGCGCCATGGCGCCGCCGAGCGCGTCGACCTCCTTGACGAGGTGGCCCTTGCCGATGCCGCCGATGCTGGGGTTGCAGCTCATCTGGCCCAGGGTCTCGATGTTGTGCGTGAGCAGCAGGGTCTGGCAGCCCATGCGGGCCGCGGCCAGGGCGGCCTCGGTGCCGGCATGGCCGCCACCGACCACGATCACATCGAATTGCTGAGGGTAAAGCA
>JACCDU010272367.1_pt1 | contig 10835 bp, 9 predicted proteins | sample 7446081 | NCBI WGS metagenome assembly JACCDU01 (sample SAMN15323447, study PRJNA562643) | freshwater metagenome | isolation source: river surface water | place: USA:Blue River Watershed | collected 2017-08-17
AGAGGCATTTTGCTTCGCATTAACAAACGTAACTATGGGTAAGCAGCATCAGCCCGAGCGCATGCATGCAGCACACAAGGACTACCTTGCTTTTAGTCAACCCAACTCCATTCCAGGGGATGTCCAACTATCTGAGATTGTTGCTAACCTAGCGAATGAATTACCCCGTAACGCGATACTGACGAATGGAGCGGGTAATTTTGCCGCCTGGCTCCATCGCTTCTACCCCTATGGTGGTTTTAAAACCCAATTAGCTCCAGCCAATGGCTCCATGGGTTATGGCTTGCCAGCAGCAATTGCAGCGAAATTGGTTGATCCTCAACGGGTGGTAGTAGCCTTTTGTGGTGACGGCGACTTCATGATGAATTGCCAAGAGTTAGCAACAGCACTTCGTTATCAAGCTCAACCGATTGTCTTAATTATCAACAATGGGATGTACGGCACCATTCGAATGCACCAAGAGCGAGAGTTTAAGAGTCGAGTGTCCGGTACTGAATTAACAAATCCTGACTTTGTTCGATTTGCAGAGAGTTTTTCAATGCCCGGTTATCGGGTTGAACGAACCGAGCAGTTTGCTTCTGCACTGCAAGCAGCTCTTAACAGTTCAAGAGGTGCCATTATTGAAATCGTCATAGACCCAGAAGCAATTAGTCCAAGTAAGCGCCTTTCTGATCTCGGACGCCCTTCCTAATCGACTTTTGCTCCAGACTCTTTAACCACTCGGGTCCGCTTTGTAATCTCACTCTTAATAAAACAACCGGCCAGTTGCTACAGCGAAAGAAGCCAGAAAGATATTGGGGTTACATCAAGTTAAAGAATGATTACAAGCTCTGATCTTTGATCGAGTTTTGTAAAACCCCTATTCCCTCAATCTCGATTTCACAAACATCACCTGGCTTCATAAAAACAGGCGGCGTTCTGGCATATCCGACGCCAGCAGGGGTTCCTGTAATCACCACGTCCCCAGGCTCCAAGGTCATGCACTCAGTAATTAATTGAATCGTCTCGGCAATACCCCATAAGAAATCTTTGGTATTGGCATTTTGCATAAGGTTGCCATTTAGGCGTGACTGAATTTGCAAACCATGGGCTCCGCTAGGCAACTCATCTGGGGTCACAAGCCATGGACCAAAAGCCCCAGTCTGATCAAAGTTCTTACCAATCGTCCATTGACTTGTTTTGCGTTGATAGTCTCTGAGACTGCCATCATTAAAAATACTATAGCCAGCGACGCAATCAAGGGCGTTTTCCTTGGTTAAGTTACGCGCTTTCTTTCCCACAATAAATGCAAGCTCTGCTTCGTAGTCTAATTTGTCAGAAACGCTTGGACGAATAATCGGAGCCAAATGGGCAGTGAGTGAGGATGGGCCGCGCATAAAAAAACTGGGGTACTCAGGCCGAGCATTACCGCCCTCCTTGGCATGATCAGCGTAATTCAGACCCAAACATACAATTTTTCCAGGCTGATCAATTAAAACATCAAACTTAACTTCAGAAAGACTCTTAACAATTGCATTAGGATTCGATAAAGCTTGCTTGGCCATCGAAAAATGAGGATCGATTTCAATGAACTCCCTCAACTTACTTGGAATGCTTGAGTCGGTGGTGCATAAATCAATAAATTCTTGTGATGACTTATCACGCAACAACCCAATTTTGGGTTGCATGCTCTGGTCGCAGTAGCTAAATAGTCTCATGCTGAATCTCTAAAATATTCTTTCTTTGATTAACTGATTGAGCGCACTGGGATTTATTAAACCCCAGTACGGTTTTGATAGCGAATCAATAATATAAATATTTTCAGTCGAGCTTAATTTTTGCCTTTTCAATCACGACTTTCCAGCGAGCAATATCAGAGTTATATAACTCAGTGAATTGTTGTGTATTCATTGGGGCAATTTGAACTCCAGCCTTAATAAACCGCTCTTTAAGCTCTGGGGTATCCAATATTTTCAGAATGACGTTATTTAAAGTAGCAATAATCTCTTTTGAGGTACCTACTGGGACAAACATTCCCTGCCATAAAGCCATCTCATAGCCCTTAACGCCCGCTTCTTGCATTGTGACTAACTCTGGTGCCCCGCTAAAACGATTTTTGCTAGTTACCGCAAGAGCTCGAACTTTATCCCCTTTGTATAAAGGTAAGCCAACAGGCATTCCAGCAAAGTAAAAATCAATTTGCCCTCCTAAAACATCGGTTGCCGCTGGAGATCCACCCTTGTATGGAACATGAATTGCTTGCAGTCCAGTTGTGGCTAAAAATAACTCACCCGCCATATGGTCAGAATTACCAATGCCTGATGATGCAAAACTTAACTTACCAGGATTTGCCTTAAGCATTGCAATTAAATCGGCAACATTTTTAGACTTAGAGTTGTTATTAACGATCAAAATATGTGGCGTAGCGGCGACACCAACAACGGGAATTAAATCTTTTTGTCCATTAAAAGGTAATTTCGGATTTGCAGCCACGTTGATCGCCAATCCATTTTGAGCAAATAAAACTGTGTAGCCATCAGGTGAACTTTTAGCAACAGCATCAGCGGCAAGACTACCAGCAGCGCCACCACGATTCTCGACAACAACAGGTTGTTTTAAGGCAATACTGAGGTCATTTGCAATAATTCTTCCAACAATATCTGTAGAGCTTCCTGGGGCATAGCCAATCATCATCTTAATTGGCTTATCAGGATAGGCAGCAAATACAGAAGAAATCATGAATGGCGCTAAGAATGCTGCCCAAGTTAATTGCTTAATAAAACTCATTTTTGTTACTTGCATCACTGTCTCCTTGTTGATATTTATTTATAGATATAAGGGTACTACACCGCATTCGCGTGCACAACTATTTAAGGTATCAAGCAATTCTTGCGAAATAGGAATGCCATTTTGCCTACGCTCTTTAGCTAATTGATCGGCACCTTCGCCAGGTATGTGAATATCTTGAACACCGGGCAATCTACTGGAATTTTTAATATCTTTTACAACTTTCTTAACTCGCATAATAAATTCATTGGGGTCCCCAAAAGCACTAGGGTCAACAGCAATTATTGCCTGGCCTGTATTGGTAATGAGGTCATGGTGCATATTGAAATCAATAGTTTCTTTTCCTACAGCGGCACTATTTAAGCTACCTGCTAATAAGCTGATCATCAAAGCCAATCCGTAACCCTTGTGCCCTCCAATTGGTAAAAGCGATCCGTCAGATGCTCTCGCTGGATCAATTAAGGGGTTGCCCTTTTTATCGATCATCCAACCCTCAGGAATCATTTCACCTTTTTGAGCAGCTAACTTCACTTTTCCATAAGCGGCTACCGTAGTTGCGATATCCAATAAGACAATTGGTTGATCACCCGCTGGAACCGCAATCGCTATTGGGTTCGTTGAAAGTAATAAATCAATACCACCCCATGGCGCCATATGATTGGCATTGCCAACGGCCATGTAAATACCAATTAAACCTGCCTCCGCAATTTTCCTAACATATACGGATGCTGCTCCAGAGTGATTTCCAAAATGACTTCCAACCCAACAAACACCAAATTGCTTAGATTTTATGATTGCTGTTTCTACTGCTTTAGCCATCACTAAATGCCCTAGGGCGTTATCTCCATGAATTAATGTAATTGCACCCTGTTCACGTTCGTATCGAATGTTAGGGTGTAAATTAATACCGCCCGCTCGAATTCGTTTTATATACGAAGGAAGCCGAAAGATACCGTGGCCATCAGCGCCAGCCAAATCGGATTGGATCATCAAATTAGCAACAATAACAGCGTCAGACTTAGGCACCCCCACTGCACTCAAGGTATTCGCAATAAAATCTTCTGCTGCGCCAACTGATAAATAATATTTGCTCATAAATTTAATAATTAGATGCGCTTTTAAATTCCATGCTGTATGTATACCGATCCTCTGGATGATAGGTAACGGTAATTTCAAACAATTGATTTCTGCTATCGTAATAACGACGAATGATGACTAAACAGGGATCTCCAGACTTTACTTTTAAATACTTTGCAATGATGGGCCCTACTTTTGAAGCATACACATCGACCTCTGCTCGATCAATTTTTGTACCAAATTTTTTTTCAATTTGTTCAAATACCATCGATTGAGAGTGATCTGGTTCGCCACTCAACTGAGAAAACTGAGGAAGAATATAAATATCCGTCCAGGCAATAATTTGCTCCGAACCTTCTTGCTTACGTATACCTCCGATGTGATACCAAGAAGATCCCGCTGGCGCACCCACAAGCCTACTAATTGAGTCGTCTATCTCCAAATACTCCTCAATCAAATTCGTTCTGTAGGTATCTCGGGGATAACGCAATATATCTGCAGGCGAATTAAAATTTTGCGAGAACTTTCTGGGTTTTTGACGGGATATGACTTGTGCCTGAGCGCCCTGTCGTCGCAGAATTAAGCCGGCTACCTCAAGAACTTGTAATGCATGGCGCAGAGTATGTCTGCTGGCTTTATAGGACCTACAAAGACTTGCCTCAGAAGGCAATAAAGATCCAACAGACCAAAAACCACTTTGAATACGCTCTTCAAGCTTGTTTGCTAAAGCCTGATACAGCGGCTCACGGTTTTTCAAATCAACTCAACCCAAACATTTTCTTACCAGCGACTGGAAGTCGAGCTTTCAAAATATCACCCGATAAGGACTCTGTTATGTAAAGATCTTTACCATCGGACCCACCAAAACATAAGTTTGCAAGATGATGATGGTGTGGGTTCTCTGAGTAAATTAAATGGGTAGGCAACATATTGTTATCAAAACGCCAAATTCCAATACCCAGATGACAAACCAGCAGACCATTCTCAGAATCCATTTCAATACCATCTGGTCCAGCTACGCCACCTGTTAACTGAACAGCAACCCCCGTCTTAGAAACAGAGCCATCGGCCATCAAGGGTAAGCGCCATATTTGTTGCGAACGGGTTGCCGCAACAAAGACATGCTTTTCCTGAGTATTTAGGGTAATGCCATTAGGACTTGGAACATTCAGTGCCAAACGATCGAGTTGACCATTTGCACGGAGACGAAATACCCTACCAGTAGGATCAGCAATTCCTGTTTGGCCTTGGTCTGTAAAGTATAAATCTCCATTAGCAGCAAAATGAAGGTCATTTAAACCCTTAAATGCTTCGCTATACATTGAGCCTAAGATTGTTTCTAATTTACCCGTTTTGGTATCTAAGGATAAGAGACCCATTTTGTAATCACAAATAAAAGCACGACCATCTTTATGAAATTTCAAACCATTTGGCCAGCCATCATATTGAGTGATTAATTCCCAATCGCCTTTCGGAGAAATTCTAAAAATTCTTCCAAAAGGAATATCAACAAACCAAAGATTTCCTTCACGATCAAAGGATGGGCCCTCTAAAAAACACTCCACCTCAGCATTTTGACGATTTGGATCAGACCAGCCGGTACGAGCTTTTTTTCTAAATTTATCCGGCATCGACATAAAGACTTCGGTCTTTATTTTCTCTACTGGCTGAAAGGGGTTATGCATCGTCATTATTGGGCTCCTAATTCAAGTTATACGGATAAGTATTCAGATACGAGTTCCATGGAATTGCAAATTAAACCATATTTAATGTTAATCTAATAGGAATTGATGTTTATTTTCTCTGTTTAAGTAATAACTTATCCGTATAAGTTTGGATCATTATGAAAAATGTTGTAATCGTTGGTACCGGCACCATGGCCGCAGGAATTGCGGCAGGCTTTATTTCTCAAAGTATTCCCATCGTAATATTGGGTCGGAGCAAAGAAAAATCGACCGCCTGTCTAAAAAAAGCAATCCTACTTTCAAAAAAAATTGGTATCAACGGAGCAAATGCCAATAAAAATGATGCTGAATTAGAGATTAGTCAAAGCCATGGTGAGCTTAGTTCATGGCAAGAATGGGATCAATCCCAATGGGTCATTGAAACGGTTGCAGAAGATATGTCTCTTAAAAGGGAAATATTTAATGAACTTGATAAAAAAGTTCCAGACCATATCCCAATTGGTAGCAATAGCTCCGGTTTTCCCATCAGCAAGATTGCTGATGGTCTAAAAACCGCAAATCGCATGCTTGGAGCCCACTACTTTATGCCTGCAGAAGTTGTTCCGTTGGTAGAAATTGTGCTCGGTGAAAAAACGGATATTCGTTTTGCCGAAGATATATGTGATCTCTATCGACAAATCCAAAAGAAACCGGTATTGGTTAAAAAAGATATTCCCGGTTTCCTTGCAAATCGTATTCAACACGCATTAATGCGTGAAGCCCTTTCCTTAGTTGAAGCTGGTATTGCCACACCAGAGGATATCGATGATGCCGTTCGTTATAGCTTTGGTTTTCGATATGCAGCAGTTGGCCCAATGACTCAAAAAGAAATTTCTGGATGGGACGGAATGGCAAATGCGGCCAGAGAGATTTATCCCTCTCTATCAAATATCACCACGCTCCCTTCGCAATTAGAGAAACTCATGCAAAGTGGCAAAACTGGAATGAAAGCAGGTGAAGGATTTAGAAAATGGACGCCTGAAGAAATAGAAAAAACAACTGAGGCCTACTCTAAAAGGTTGAAGGCTGCATTTGATGTGCTTAGCATTCAATAGATGGAAGTGACCTTGTTAGGCATTCCCTTAAAACAGCTATGTCAGGCTCTACACCCAACCCTACAGATTCAAGCTGCCTATATTCAAGATGACCATTTTTTGCGCGCAATGGTGAATCACATACGTCAAATTTTAAGTATTGATTTGACATGCTAAATCCCCAACACAACTCATTGATAGCAAATCCCAATGCTGCTGTAGCAGCTGCGCTGACAGATGTTTCGGCCACTTTACAGGCAAGGTTAATTTTCAAACCATGTTTTTCTAATAAATTAGAACAATCTAATGCGCCTAAAAGGCCTCCGGTTTTAATTAATTTCAGACTGGCTCCATCTAAAACGCCCGCAGCTATGAAACGTTCTAACTCTTCAATTCCGTGGATTGATTCGTCAAGCCCAATTGGTATTGGGGACCGATTCTTCAGTTCAAGAAAGTTACTGAGTGGTAAATTCGAAGGAATTAACTGTTCTGCAAATGAAAGCTGCCTTACCTTTGGGGATGTGCAAAAACGAATGGCGTCCTCCAATCCCATCGCTCCATTAGCGTCTACCGAAACAGTATCTGACTTTAGAAGATTACATAAAGTCTCAACTCGATTTAGATCATCATCAACCGGTAGTAAGCCGACTTTGACTTTCCAATACCGATATCCCTCGTCATGGAGTCTTTTCGCATCTGTGATTTCTTTATCCATTGACCCGCCAAGCATTCGAAGCAAAGGTAACGGTTTGGGAACTGATGCCTCAGCAAAACCCCGCTTCGTGCGCAAATACCGCCAAAGTGGCATCCCTTTTTCTTGGGCATACAAATCTAATAAGGCCATTTCGACACAAGATTTAGCAGAGCTATTTGCGTATAACAACTTTCCAAGTTGTTGGCCATACTTATCTGGGTTATCCCAAGTAAGGTCTTTAATATTACTGGCTAAATATTTAATGTTGGCCGATAAGCTTTCTATCGTTTCACCAGTCATCAACGGTGCAGCGGAAGCCTCTCCCCAACCGGTTTTCCCAAATTTATCTTTTAGCTCCAGAAGAACAGTATTTGCAAAACAAACTGTTTCACCAGACATTTTGATAGGCTCAATGAGTGGTATTGAGAGGGGGTAAATTTGGGCGTGAACTATTTTCATTGAAGTGGCACAATTAAATAACTATCTATTATGAATAACAATAATCATTAGGAGAATATAAATGCGTAAAGTAATACTAGCAATATCACTTATTGGCTTGATGATTTCTTTCAATAGTCAAGCACAATCCTATCCAAACCAACCGATTCGATTAGTTATTCCTTTTGCAGCTGGCGGACCATCGGATGTTCTGGCAAGAGGCTTTAGTCAAAAACTTGGGGAATCCCTAGGACAACCTATTATTATCGATAACAAACCGGGCGCAGGCACTAATCTTGCAGCTGAGTTTGTAGCTAAATCAAAAGCGGATGGCTACACTATTTTTCTAATGATGGTCGGTACCCAGGCCATTAATGAAACGTTGTATAAAAAGTTATCCTACAACACGATTAAGGATTTTTCCCCAATATCGTTAGTCGCATCCTCTTCACTAATGTTAGTAGCAAATCCGTCTGTCCCTGTAAAAAATGTTGCTGATTTAATTGCATACTCAAAGGCCAATCCCGGAAAAATAAATTTTGGCTCATCTGGAACTGGCACCCCACTGCACTTAGGAGGGGAGCTATTTAATGTACAGGCTGGCACTACCCTGAATCATGTCCCCTACAAAGGTGCAGCACCAGCTTTGACTGATGTGTTGGGCGGACAAATTCAAACTGCAATGGTTGGCACCCCGGCAGCCCTCCCCTTTGTAAAGACAGGAAAGCTAACTGCAATTGGAGTAACCAGCCTTAAACGCTCAAGTAATGCTCCAGAAATCCCAGCAATTGCTGAAACACTACCTAAATTTGAAGTTGAGCTTGTCTATGCAATGGTCGCTCCTGCAGGAACCCCAAAAGATATTATTAATAAGCTCAATTCCCAGTTGGTTAGTGTCTTAAATAACCCCGAAATTAAGTCACAATTAAATTCAAAAGGCTTTGACGTAATTACAAGCTCACCTGAACAATTGGGTGAATACATTAAATCAGAAATAAGTAAATGGGCTCCCATTGTGAAAAAGTCTGGTGCAACTGCCGATTAGAGCTTACTTAATAATCCTAACAATATGATTGAAATCTCAGAAAAAAAAGTTATCGGACCTATTATTCGTCTTCATCCAAACGATAATATTGTGGTGGCCCGGATAGATGTCGCTATCGGCACGCCCGTTCCGAGTGAGAACATCTCCATCCGTAGTCAAGTACCTGCAGGCTATAAGATTGCAGCAAAAAAGATTACTGCGGGTGAGCCAATACTCAAGTACAACGTAATTGTTGGATTTGCCAATACAGATATTGAGCCTGGCGCAATGGTACACAGCCACAATACAGAGTTTCGTGAATTTGATCGTGACTATGCCTATGCAAGCGAATACAAGGCAACCCAATTTCTACCCGAAAGCCAAAGAGCTACTTTTCAGGGAATAGTTCGTGAAGATGGCAAGGTGGGAACCCGAAATTACATTGGGATTCTCTCAACCGTTAACTGCTCTGCAACCGTAGTTAAAAAAATTGCTGAATATTTCACACCTGAACGACTTGCTCCCTATCCTAATGTTGACGGTGTAGTTGCCTTCGCGCATTCAATTGGGTGCGGAATGGAAATGACCGGTGAGCCAATGCAACTGCTTCGCAGAACCATGGCGGGTTATGCAAAACATCCCAATTTAGCAGCTGCTCTGATCATCGGGCTTGGCTGTGAACGCAACCAACTCAAAGGCCTCCTTGAGCAAGAAGGGCTTCAGCCGAATTCCAGATTGCATACTTTTATCATGCAAGAAACCGGGGGCACTCGTAAGACTATCGAGGCCGGAATTGCTGCAGTTAAGGAATTACTTTCCGATGCCAATCGATTTGAACGAACTACTGTGTCTGCAAGCCATCTGATGGTTGGACTCCAATGTGGGGGCTCTGATGGATTTTCTTCTATTACTGCAAATCCAGCTTTAGGAGCAGCGGTTGATATCCTTTCTCGACATGGTGGCACAGGAATTCTTTCTGAGACTCCTGAAATTTATGGTGTTGAACATACCCTCACCCGCCGCGCTGTTAGCAAAGATGTCGGGGAGAAACTAATTGAAAGGATCCGCTGGTGGAAGGATGAGTATTCCGTGAATCGCGATGTCCAAATTAATGGCAAAGTGAGTCCCGGTAATCAAATAGGTGGACTTGCGAATATCTTTGAGAAATCGCTTGGCTCATCCATGAAGGGCGGTACCGGCCCACTAATGAATGTCTACCGCTATGCTGAGCCCGTTAAAAGTAAAGGTTTTGTTTTTATGGATACCCCTGGATTTGATCCCGTCTCTGCCACAGGGCAAATCGCTGGGGGAGCCAACCTAATTGCTTTTACAACAGGTCGCGGTTCGATGTTTGGTTCGAAACCAGCGCCGTGTATCAAACTGGCCACCAATACACCAATGTTTCAACGTCTCACAGAAGATATGGATATTAATTGCGGCGAGATATTAGACGGCACAATTTCAGTTCAGGAGATGGGACAAAAAATCTTTGAGCTTTTTTTACGAATCGCCTCTGGGGAAAAATCCAAGAGCGAAGAATTAGGGCTGGGTGATTACGAATTTGTCCCATGGCAAATCGGCATTATGAGCTGAGTTGCATACTTTTTATGGCCTGCCCAGCAGAGGTCTAAACTGCAAGCTGCGGCATAGACTCTTTAAGTTATTTTATTCAAACAGAATAATTAACTGTTCTTTTTGGAGTGGCGAACAATGTATTCCCAAGTTTCTTTCTGAAACTCGGTAGCATGCTTCGTATCGGAAAGATAGCGCGCCAAACGCTCCTGATCAACGCTAATTGCCAACTGCTGGAGTTGCGCAACCAGGATCTTAAATTGCTCACCAGCAGCCTCTGGATGCTTGGAAAGGTAGTTCAGATCCAAGTGATTGTGATGGCGGTGGCTATCGTGATGACTATGCGAACCATGCGAATCATGGTGATCGGTATGGGGGTTAAGCCCCAGCTCAACCCTGGCCTTTTCCAATAGTCGATCAACCTCGGCTTTAGACAGATGTAAGCGCTTAGCCTCTGCATCAATTATTGACCGTTCCTCCGGCGATATCTTGCCATCCCCAAGCAT
>JACCDU010203252.1_pt1 | contig 10834 bp, 9 predicted proteins | sample 7446081 | NCBI WGS metagenome assembly JACCDU01 (sample SAMN15323447, study PRJNA562643) | freshwater metagenome | isolation source: river surface water | place: USA:Blue River Watershed | collected 2017-08-17
CATTTTGGAGGCACGCTCTGCGCTCAGCACCCAGACGCCTCGGGTGATGTCGTAAAGCTCCGCAGCCGGCATACCGTGACGATAGAGTTGGTTGACCCGGATCAAGATAACCGGATCGGTGATGTTCACCGGCTTGGCGGCGTAGTAACCCTCGAGCTCCGTAAGGCCCTTGCGGCCGAAGCGGAGGCTATCCTTGCCGACGACACAATTGGTTAGGTTCGCCAGGCCAAGAAGACCTATGGCGGCCGCCTCGATGTTGTAGGCCTCCTTCTCCGTACGCAGCCCATGCGCCAGCATCTCAATCCTGGGCTCAAGGCCCGCGGCGAAGATCTCCTTGATACGCTTAACCTTCGGATGGTCATCATCCTCGTACAGATGGTCCAGGCAACGCTCCCCCTTGCCCTTGCCTATGTAGAATACCTTCCCATCCCGAGGATCGACGTAGAGGTATACATAATGCCCCAACGCCTCGGCCATGCCTGGCTTCAGGGAACGGAGATGGGGCGGGATGGTCATTCGCGGTTAGGAGTACCGAAAAGTCTGTTACCCGTGTCAGTCGTGCCTTTGCCGACGTAGGAGTTGCGAGAAAGGCGTGCGAAGTAGAATAATACGTCAGGGTGATCTTCGGCAATCGACTTACCCTGTGCGACCGGGGATACTCCCGCTAAGACTATGACCTTCTTGATTCCGATGGCCTTGGCCTGAGAAAAGATCGGGCGGATTGTCTTACCAGTGTTAACGACCGAATCGACTATAAGCAGGGTTTCGAGGCGACTACCGGCGAGTTCATCGAGCTCTTTTAAGCTAAGGCCTTTGTCTCGCTCGGGAGAGAACAGATGTAGCGGTGACCGACGAAGGACGGCACGGCATCCATGGGCGAGGTACAGTCCGGCACGCATCAGGCAAAGGATTCCGATCCGCTCTTCGTCACGGATTCTGACACCCGGACGAGGGCCTTCACAGTGCTGGATCTGATACTCTTCCAGCTCGAACTGCTCTAGAACCTGATAAGCCAAAAAACGCCCGAGCTCGGAGTAGGCCTCGGAGTAGTCCCTGGTATCCAGATCGGAGCGCCTTGTCCTATCCGCCAGCAAACGGCAGGCTGGTACGTCTGTGAAATGGCGAAGATTACTTGCCATTTTTATTCTTTGGGTGCTCTGGCAAGCTTTCCGTCCAGGCGATAAATCGAGGTAAATAGTCTTTAAAAAAGTCGGCAGGGGGCTGTTTAACGTAATCGGAGCGCAGCGCGTCATCCACGAGGTTCTTGAAAGAGGTTACCTGCGGTCCACCGATCGCCATGGTGGCACCGAATGCAGGAATCTGGAACACGCGTGGATGACCGGCCATAAGGATGAAAAGCCTTTCGTTCTTAATGTTTTCAAAACGTTTTGATTTCTTTATCTTTTTTCGCTCAGGACGCTTGGAAATCTCAGGTTCATGCTCGTCGAATTCGCGCGCCACGACGAAAGCGGCGTTAGCTACCCTGAGCATGCCGGTATCGATCTGACTATCTCCTGCACCAACTACGTAATAACCCATTTCTTTGACTACCTTGGCGAAGGTCTCCTTGCCCTGCTCATCCATCACAAGCCCATCATCACCGTCTACGAGCCCTCGAACGACGATACCCTCTGCGGCGGTATTTCCGACGGGGAGCCCATGTTTCCTTAGCGCGATACGCCAAACCTCCGGGATGCCCGCAGTCAGAACAACAACTGGCCCCTTGGATAAGGCCTCCCTAAGGCAGTCAACTACGCCATCATACAGCGTAATCATCCCTCCCAACCCTTGGACAAGCGCATCAAATCGCTCCCCGGCACGCTGGTGGATGTGGCGGTGCATCAGGAAGGAGTAATGGCTATAACCACGTTTGAAGTTGTCCTTCATGCGTTTATATAGCCCATTTCCGATCACCTTGAGGATGATCTGACTGGCGTCATGGGGCCCCAAGGTATTGTCCGCATCAAAAAGGAAAATCGGCTGCCCTGCCGCTGGGGCTGGAAGCTGGAGGGCGGCCTCCCTGATCATACGCTGATGAAACATGGGGGCTGTTTCGATTGTGCAGTCGCTAGCCTCAAGAAGCCCCCTGAGTGTTGCCTCCGTCAGGCTCGGAATATTTGCATCAACAACGCGCAAGGCAGCCCCGCTTTCGCGGCATATCTCTGCAGCCTTGCTCCTTTCGGCGTCCATGTCGGCTCGGATTGAATCCATATCGACAGCTCGTTTCTTGTCTTTGTCGGCCAAACGGCGCTCCTGAATGACTTCCGGGTCGGCTTCCACAAGGATGACCTCGTTGAAGAAGGCTTTATCCAACTCGGTGAACCCAATGCTGATGTCAAAGACGCTGTCTCGCCTACCAAGCCAAACCTGAACTTGCCGCCAGGCTTTCTCCAAGCGCCCAAGCTGACGCCCAGGCAGGAGGGCCGCATGCCCCTCGCAGATGAATATGTCGCAGCCGCTGCTTGCGCGCCGGACCATCTCTTCGGAGGCAAACTGTCGCAAGACATCCTTAGTTACGTCATCCAGCCCCTCCATGGAATCCAGGCCATATCTTCGGAGTTCGGCCTTCAGGAGGTCGGAGCCGACTACATGGACGCAGTTCTCGAGGTCGGGAAGTATTTTCGCGACCGCATGCGACTTACCGACACCTCGAGGTCCGATAATGCATATCCTTCGTTTGCAGAGAGGCATGTTGTTTAGTGGTTGGCTAGAAAGTCCGAAAAGACACGCACGCTGAGGTAGTGGTCAGCGTACCGTTGGATGACCTTGTCGTTTGTGACGACTACAGCCATAGCCCCCTTGCGGATACGCTTAAGCCCGACATGCGTTATCTCTGCGTCGGCTTGGCCTTTCCCTGCGCGTTGGTAAGTGGGCTCCCAGAGCATGATTCTTGGGAGTGGGGTCCGGCTTTCCCTCACCATGCCGTCATAGAAGACATGGATGTACAGGCTCGGGAACTTCTCTACGACCGGATGCAGCAACTTATTGAGTTTCGCTCGGCCTGCTTCTCCAAACACTGCATCACCATCGGCGTTCTTGTTCAACTTCAACTTATCCCCGAAATGTTGAAGCGCGGTGAACATGTAATTGTAGCCGTCGATGAGTATGTCCACATGCTCGCCGGCATGAAGACGCTGGATCATGCGTCCTTGGACGGATTTCTTGAAATGGGTAAGGTCGTAGCGGGCTTGCTTCTCTCCTTCGACGATCTTCAAAAGAGTTTCCGCTTCCTGGCCGATAAACACTCCCTTTTCGGCAAGTTGACTAACCGCGTAAGCTGCTTCCTCCAGATCCTCATCCTTCACCTTCTTGAGTCCCGCGATTAGCACCTTGGCCACCTCGCCTTGGGGTTTCGCCGGATTCAACTGCTTCCGGCATGTCAGCATGGCTTCGAGTAGCTGGCTGTGCATCCGGCAAAGTTCGGGACTGGGCTTCACGATTCGAATCATGAGGCTATCAAGCTCGGTCATCTCCTGCTCCAAGGCCTTCAAGCCGCGCTCACGGTCTTGCTCCCAACTTACGATGATATCGGAAGCGGCGACCTCTTGCTTCGCGCGAACCAAAGCCTGCGAGGATAAGACCTGGGTCGCCTGCCTGTACTCCTTTGCTTTTTCCATTTCAAGCATCCGCACCAACCAGGGTCGAACTGCGATGGACAGCTCGTCTTCGATTCTCTGATCCGCTTCTCGTTTGATTTCTGCGCGGATGGCTTCCACCCGCTCCGGGGTCGCGCCACCCTGATCTTCGATGTCTTTGTTGCGTTGCAGGGCTCCCTTTAATTCAGCCTTAGCCTGTTCACAGGCTTTCCTCTCGGCCTCCAAGTCCTTCTTCAACGCATCGATTATTGGCTGCGCATTCTTCCCGGCCGTACCGGTTGCCTCTACCGCGGCCTTCTCCTTTGCTCGGCTTGCCTCCTTGACCATGCGCTCCTGGACTTTTGCCCACTTTAACTTCGCGTCTTTTAGTTTCTTTTCAGCAGCTAATGCGCGCTCTACGGCGGCCTTCATAGTCATGGTAGCATCCCTTATCATGACCGAGTGAACAGTCACCAGCTCGTCCATCATCTTCTTGGAGAGGGCATCTACCTTGTCTTGTGCCGGGGCAGGGTCCACGTCCCCGATATCCCCTTTAGTCGGCTGATAATAGGTCTTCGATAATTTTTCCCCTCCAACCCTGTACAGTATGGCGGCTATGCAAATGTATGCCCTTACCGAGCCCAGGCATTCGATGAAGTCGGCCGCATGTCGTTTGAAATACTGCTCGCCCTCGATTGCTTCCAAGGGTTCAAGGACACGCCCATATTGTGTCCGCATGACCACGAGCGCCGCAAACTGTGGTACCCTGGAAGGATGGTCCTCCAAGTGCTTCTTTATCGCGGCATGAGGGGGTAGCCCCTCCTCAAGCTCCATGCCCTTGATGAACTCGTGCAATTGGTCGACCGACAAGGCGGTCATGTCCGCAAGAAGCTGGGCGACGCAAGTGGACTCGGTCGGGGTGGTACGGATGATTTCCGTCATAGGGGTGTCTCATGCTTATCGCTTTTCCTGCTTGTGTGAAGCGGATATCTTTAAGGCTTTATAATACTAAAAAGGGGGCCACTGCGTGGCCCCCTGGGTCAGCGCTCTCAAGGGCGCTTACCTGCGCGGCCCGTTGCCGCGACCGCCGCCGGACGGTTAGGCTAATTGATTAAAATCGGCGATGACTGCCTGGGCCAATTCGTGTGCGGATAGTCTTGACGTATCCAGAAGGGTGTCTGCTGGTCGATGAATCTTCAGGACATCCGAGTTCAGCTTCCTGGAGACGGCGAAGTCACGGAACTGATCCGAGGGGCGGGAAATGAGGCGCTGCTCGAGCACCTCGGGCGATGCATGGAGGGCAAAGGTCTTCACCTGGAGGCCGGGGCTTGAGGCGCAAATCGCATCAAGGAACGGCTGAACCTTATCCCCACTGAAGGTATCGACCACCAGGACGGGCCTGTAGCCCAGTTCCAAGAAATGCCGCGTGAGCCGGGCGGCCACCAGCAGAAGGTCCTTATGCTCCTGCTGGTTGGTCCAGTCGACGGAGATGACCATGCCGCGCAAGGTATCGACTTCGAGGCGGACGCCTTTGGGGAAGTGGCTGGCCAGCGCCTTCGCCAGCGTCGACTTGCCGACGCCGGGCGCACCGCGGATGATGATGACGTCCGGCATGCCGTGGCTCACTTGAAGAGGAGGACCTGCGGTTTATTGCAGGACATAGCCTTGCACGGAAGATTGCAGGTTTTCATGATCTTAGAAACCTCCGTCGAGCGTTTCGTGCAGAGAATCTCGATGATGTCCTGTTCGCCGATGTTGCCCAAGGGCTCCTTGGCGAGCGGGATGCGCCGATGGTCGAAGCATTTGACGACGTCCCCGTTGGGATAGATGCAGATGTTCTTGCGGGCGGCGCAAGGGGTCCCGTCATCGACCATCTGCTGGTGCGTCACGAGGTTCGACCAGTTATTGGCGCCGAAGTCCTGATACAGTTGGGTGTTGTGCTGGATGCCATGCTCCTGGCACCAAGCGACGACCTTGGGGATCTCCTCGGCCGATTCGCGCGAGAGCACGGACTGTACCCGCAGCTGGTCGCCGAGGATCTCCTTCGCCAGCATGATCTTGGGCATGACGATGTCGAAGCTCCGGGTGCCGCGGAATTCGTTCCATTTCTCCCGGCTGACGGAATCGATGGAGATGACGAGGATGTGACCCAACTCCCGATACCGGCGAAGGAAGGCCTCGTCCAGCATCCGCCCGTTGGTGATGGTGACCATCGGCACCCCGAGCTTTTTCGCCTCTTCGGCGATCAACATGACGTCGCGCTTGAAGAGCAGGGGTTCGCCGCCGGTCAGCGTCACTTGGTAAAGATTGTGGTGCAGCCGGGTCAGGCACCGGATGAAATGCTGGATCCGGAGGTGTTGTTCCTTGGGCTCGGGACGCTCCCAGATGCCGCACTTGGGACACTTGTCGTTGCAGGCATTGGTGATCATGTAGATCAGCTCGTTGCTCTTGATCCCGTAGAAGCGCCGGATCGGCGTCTTGTGCCAGCGGTAGATCGCCCACTCCAGCGACTTCAGGGCGACCATCGGGACCCGCAGCAACGGGTTCTTGATCCGCCGGGAGAAAGGGCCGATTTCGCCCAGGTAGTCCTGGATGCCGTGGGTGAAGTTCGGCTGGCTCTGCTTGAGTCGGTAGATGAGGCTCATCGGATGTTTCCTTGGTGGATGGATTCGGACGAGTCCCACATGAGGACGGTATGGCCCTCGTAGAGCGTGGCGCTCGAACTCTTGTACTTCTGGAAGAGCTTCAGGAAACGACGGAAGCCGGTGAGGGTGCTCTTGTACCCGTAATCATGCCATAACTTCGCTTCCGGGCAGAACCCGATCCGGTATTTGCTGCGTAACCGCAGGCAAAGGTCGACATCCTCGCCGGCGGCCGTCGGGAAACGTTCATCGAAGGGAAACTCCTCCGCAGCGAAGGCCTTCATGCCGAAATTCAAGGATGGCATGTACCAAAGCTCCTTGCGCTCGGGCAGCAGCCACTTGCCGCAAAGCGTGCCGTTATAGTCGTGGTAACGGTCCAGCAGGGTCTTTCCCCAGGAATATGTCATTCCGCCGACCGCGGCGAAGTCGGTGCGCGATAGAAATGCGCTCATCTCCGCGTGCCAACCAGCATCCAGCACGCAATCGTGATCCGTAAAGAAGAGCTGCGTGCAACCTACGGCCAATGCCTTGATGATGGCGACATTCCTGGCTCGGGCAGGCCCACCGTTCTTATCGAGTTGGATATGCTCAACGAATTCATGCCGGGGCTGGAACTTCCTGGGGCTGCAGTCATCCACCAGATAGACCCTATCGAATGGCCGGGTCTGACTTTTCACGGTCTCCAGCAGCCGATGCAGGCATTGTTCGTCCCAGGAGGACCTGATGAAACATGGTATGATGAGCGCGTTCATGTTACGAAGATTAATTTTTCTCAACTGTCAGTCCGATCCAGTGTACGGTCCGGGTGAGTCCTTCGCCGAGCCCGATTCGAGACCGCCAGCCTAGAACTTCAGCTGCCAAGGTCGCATCCGGACATCGACGCATCGGGTCATCGGCGCGGCGGGGACGCGTTATGATCATCGACCCCGAGCCAGTCTGCTCCAAGATGAGTCGGGCTAACTCACCCAAACTAATCTCGTCACCGCCACCCAGGTTAATCGGCGACCGGCAACAGGGGCAGGCCATCATTAACATCAGCCCGTCTACCAAATCGTCGATGTAACAGAAAGAACGTGTCTGCTCGCCGGCGGCGTCCAGACGCAGGGGCCGTCCCGCCAAGGCGGCGGTGATGAACTCGGTCATGACGCGACCATCGTCGAGACGCATGCCCGGACCGTAGGTGTTGAAGATACGCACGACTCGGACATCCGCCCTACCTTGGGTCTGGAACTCGTAGCAGAGGGCCTCGGCAGCACGCTTGCCTTCATCGTAACAAGCTCGCGGACCCCAGGTGTTCACGTTGCCAAAATAGGTCTCGGGCTGGGGGGAGACAGCCGGGTCCCCATAGACCTCGGAGGTGGATGCGATCAAGATCCTGGCCTTGTATCTTTCCGCATTCAGGAGCGCCTGGTGAGTCCCGTTGAACGCCGTGATCAAGGTGGCGACCCCATCTTTCTGATAAAAGATGGGCGAAGCAGGACAAGCCAGGTGGTAAACTTGGTCGCAAGGTATGTCGAATGGCTTGGCCACATCGGCTTCCACCAACTTCAACGCCAGTCCCTTGAGGTTATCCCTAAGGCCGCTGCTGAAGTCATCGAGGACCGTGACTTCGTGTCCGTCCGCCAATAGCCGCTTCACCACGTGTGTACCGATGAAACCGGCGCCGCCGGTGACAAGGACCCTCATTTCAAGAAAGCCCTCCTAAGCGATGTACTGTGCCTCGCCCAAAAACAGAAGGCACCTTGCCCCCTGCGGCTTCGACAATCTTTGCAAGCGGAGCCAATCTACGCAGCCTTGTCCAATCGATGTTTCGGTATTCCTTCGCATCGCTCATGAGCACTATGCATCGCGCTCCACTCGCGGCTTCGTAGATCGAGTCTACGACCTTAAGGCCAGGGGCTCTTTTCATCATGGGGTCATGCCCTATCACACGGTGGCCTTTTGCTTTCAAAGCTTGGGCGATACGGAGGGGCATGGAGTTTCGTGAATCATTGACCCCGGCCTTGAAGCTTAATCCAAAAACCGCAATTCGGCCCTTCGGACCCGTTAACTTAACTATTTTCCTTATACAGCGCCCCACGTGGGCATCATTCATGTCAATGATGGCCTGCCAATATCGGGCGACTTCTGGATGCCCCAAGGAACGCGCCAAGCTGCAGAGCAGGCGAATATCCTTCTCTAGGCACGAGCCTCCGAACCCCGGCGAAGCATTCAGGAAGTGCGGGCCGATGCGTGGATCGAGCCCGACGGCCCGGGCGACCGAGCGGACATCTCCACCGGCACGCTCGCAGAGTGCGGTCATGGAGTTGATTGAGCTTACCCTCTGGGCAAGCATGGCGTTGGCCAGTAGTTTGGCTAGTTGGGCGGACCAGGCGTCCATACGGATGATCTTCCGCGCGGGTACCCATTGACGATAGAGCCTGATGACCGATTCCACAGCCGCCGGGTCGGAACCTCCGACGAGCACGCGATGGGGATGAAGGATATCTCGCTCCGCCGTTCCTTCCGACATGAACTCAGGGCAGACTACCACCCGGCGGCGTGTCAGCTTTTCGAGTTCGGCGACGTCCCCTGGCACCAAGGTGGATTTGATGACCAAAATGGCTTCCGCTTTTGCATGGAGCCGGAGTTGCGCGGCCAGTTTACGCCAGCCAGGTCCTGCCACCCCTTGGCCTTGGAGATGAGAAGGGACACACAGGAAGATCCAGTCGGCCCCAGCCACTGCCTTGGGCAAGTTTTTCTCGATCCGGACTTTTCCCGCCCGACCTGGACGCAACTTCGGATCATTGGCCACGACTTTCGCGCCGCGTACCCTGGCAGCGAGGACGTCGCCCAAGGCGCGACCGACGACGCCATAGCCTATGAGCGCGATATGGGGCATTCTCTTATTGAATAGCCCTTTAAGCTTTTTGCTGAAGCCCAAAACAGCCGCTGATTGGCCGTTCCGGTTGGGCCGCTTGTCCGAGACGTGCTGGCAAGAAGCGAGGCGGACTTGGGAGAGGGTGGGCATTCTAGTGGAATGGGCGGTTTTGCTGTTGCTCGAGGCTCTCAAGCCGCTCGTCGGAGATCCTCGCCAAAGTCGGTGGACCTGACATCGGCCAAGGCCTCGCAAATCTCGATCAACTGGAGCGGCGAAAGCTGATGCTTGCGGCCCATGGCGACTTCGAGGGCGACGTGGAACTTCCGGCAACCCAGCTCTCCCAAGTGACGCCAAAGCACGGTTTCGTGACGGACCTCATCCGAGACCGCATCGAGCCAAGTCAAAGAGGGAGGCGGGCCGACGATGTCCGCGGCGAGGTAGACTTCCTCGACGATCTCGAGAAGTCTGGCGTGGATTCGTCGCAAATGCCCCCAGGATCCGACCAGATATTGGGCAAGCTTAACCCCGCGGAAGCACCAGCCGATTTCGTCGGCACTCATCATCTCCTTGGCCGACCCGTGGGCCAGGTAATTGCGCAAGCGGAGGGCCTGCTGAAGGCAAACACCCAGTCCCGTCAGCGCGATGAGGGCGCGGTTGGCTGGCTCGTCCTTGAACAGATGAACGGCCTCGCCCAGGCAACCATGGTCCTTCTTCTTGTTGCCAACCTTGGAAGCTTTGCGCGGCAGCGCGGAGACCTGCTGTCGGATAATGTGCTCGAACCGGATACACTCAACCAGGCACACTCCCAGAGCCTTGCTGTCTTCATCCTGGGCTTCCCAAAGCGGCCGCAACAAGTCCAAGGGAAATGACTGTAGTGACTTACTCTCTCCCTGGTCGTCGCGCTCGCCGCAAACCGCCAGACCGGCATGCGTAACGTCGACCCGCTTCAGCTTGGCCTTTTCAAGGACAGGCAAGAGCGCCTCGAAAGCCTGGACGGCGTCATCGCCGTATGTAACGCGTACGAATGACCTTTCCGCGTTGGGGTGGAAAATAAGCCGGACGCGCTGAAGCGGATCGCCTGAGTTCCAGGTCAGCGTACCCGCTTTACTGGACAGCTTCTCAGGAGCGAAGTCGGAGCGTGCCCGGATCGCCTGCATGCAATGGTTCTGGGTATCGCAGGCTCGGTACGACGAGATGAACGTGGCGGTGTTGGTGTGTGCCATGGTTAGGACTGATTACACCCCGCATCTTGTCTTAAGTTTCCACTTATCAAGCGCGCTACGTACCCGCTAGAGGCATCGCGTTGTCGCACGAATAACCAAGAAATACCAAGTAAACGGGCGGAAGTTGCCCTGGCAGCTTGTCGCATGAAAACGCGATTCAGCTCGATGGTTATAACGGCAGGCGATGTTTATACCGCCACGGCATCTCCGGCGGTCCTAAAGCCTTAAAGCGTCATTGGATTACAAGCACGCTCCCCTCTGGTAACGCCATGCCAAGTCGGCGAGATTGGCCAAGTCGGTGTTTCGGGGTTTTGAGTCGGTTTTCTGAGCGCCTTGATCGGATGGCGTATTTCCCTGCGACTTCTGGATTGATGCTTCAACGCAGCTTTAGTGGGCGCAACCCGATCTCATGCGACAAGTGCCCTCGTGGTTTTTCCGCGGAGGGGAGCCCTATGGTTGAACATGGTACCTATCATTCCCTCGATGCCCTTCCTCGCCTTCCCTTCGGAGAAGGTGCTGGCCGAATTCCAGCCG
>JACCDU010096379.1_pt1 | contig 10832 bp, 9 predicted proteins | sample 7446081 | NCBI WGS metagenome assembly JACCDU01 (sample SAMN15323447, study PRJNA562643) | freshwater metagenome | isolation source: river surface water | place: USA:Blue River Watershed | collected 2017-08-17
AAATGAGCCACCGCAAAGGGTTTCATCGTAATTCGTTGTAAATCAACTAGATTGAAAAATGATCAACTTATACTTCTCATAATAGTGTAAGTTGAATAATTACTTACAAACATTGAACTCTTAAATAGTAATCTTATTTCTAAAAAAGTACGAAAAAAAATTGACAAAGTCAAGGGGCATTAAAAAGGGTATTGAGAAACAATACCCTTATACTTACATTTCATATACTACTGTATCATCAATATCAGGATCGTAATCATCTGGGTCAAAATCTTCAATCTTTTCAATATTAACGTTGTAAATTTTGATATAAACATCAATCAAACCTGAAATGTAGTTTATGATCTCAAATTTTCTACCGCTCAAACAGATTTTATCACTGTCAACATTAAATCCAGCTAACATAAGATCAATAGATGATTCAACAAATCTAAATGAACCATTCTCGATTCCATCAACTCTGGTTTGTGAATCCTTTTTAAATGCTAATACCACAATATCTTCTTTCTTAAGTTTATTTTTTTTCATTTTTAAGCGTATTTTTTAAGTCATGGTTATCTAAGGTTTTACTTATCAAATTTTTAAGCTGTGTTTCGGTTATCATAACCTTAATTCGTTTCCTTTTTTGGGAATTTGATTCTTGTACAATTTTTTTCAATTTCATAAAATATATTTCTTAATAAATATCTCAAAAGAGGGGAGAGTTTATCACCTGATCATGATTTATGTTACTGGGACTATTAATAAAATATGGCATATTCAAATGGATCTTGGATATTAGCCAATATGAATATTGAAACAGGTGACTTAGTCTTTTACATTTATGAGTTCTTTGTTATTCTGGGACTCTTATTTAGACTTTGTTTGAAATCCAAGGAAAATGCCAACCCAAAGGTTGAAGTGGAAATTTTGCCCCCTCTGAGACCCCCAGAACCTATAATAATAGATACAGTTCCGATTACAATTACTGAACCCACTAAACCTAAGAGAAAACATCCTGTTTCAAAAACCGAGTATTATGAATTGTTTAAAGAAGCATTGGATTGGTGTCAGAAAAATATTAAAATTGGAACCCCAAGAAAGGTGCCTCCCAACATCAGGGTGAGTTTCAACAGAACTGGTAATGAACTAGGATATTATCAATATTCTAAATTATTGATAATGATGTATGTGTTAAGAAATAAGACTTTAAAAGGGGTTATTCAAACATTCATTCATGAATACGTCCATTATCTCGATATAAGGAACTCAAAGGATAACGTCAGGTATAAATCTTTATCTAGAAGAAAAGGGTATTATGATAATGATTATGAGGTAAGAGCACGCGAACTAAGTTCAAAATATATTGATGAATGTTACGAGTATTTGAATTTATAATATCCCAGTAAGTTGGTGAAAATTGATCTGCATATGATCTGCAGTGAAGATTTACTGGGTTAATTTCAAAATCAAGTCTTACTTCGCGAATAGGTCAATTCCTATGATTTGTCTCAGTGATAATCTTTGACCATTTTTTACTATCAAAATTTGAGATTTTGATAGTGGTATCCCAAATTCCAATGTCTTGATTGAGACATATAAAAGTATAAGTATTATATATCTCGATCACGACAGCGAAATTAATATTTTATCCCAAATTTTTTCAACTTTGAAAGGGATTCGTGAGCCTTTTTTAATCCACTTTCTTTTACTCTCTCTTTATTCAAAATACCTTTTGATATCGATTTTATATTTGAAAGTTCTAAATTGTTAAATGTTTTAGTTTGTTCTCCCAAATCAAAAATTTTATTCCATTCTTGTTTACTTAAAATTGACATTCTCTCGTAAGTCGACAAATAATTAAAAATAACATCCTCCTTTAAATTTGATAGATTTGATATTTGAATTGGGTCTAATGTATTACTATCTATTAATTTAATTATTTTTTTTGCTACTCTGATTGCTGCAAAATTTAAGTTCTTTTCTTCTTTAAGGAGATTATAAAGATTCCAAATATCGTATTCTAATTCTTTTGTAATTTCATTATTCTTTGAAAAAATTATTAATCCGTCCCAAAATTTTAATCCTAACTCATGTACTTTAGAAACTAAGAGTATTTCATCATTAGTTTCTTCACTTTCGATTTCAATATCTCTTTCTTCGTTGATACCTTTTTCAACAAAAGATGACTTGTAATCTTTTAAATTTATGATATATTTTGAATTTTTGAGATTATTCCAGCTTGACTCTCTTTTTGCATATTCAGAGAAAAGTGTATTTTTTGAATTATTTATTAGATTATCATAAACAAAAACTAAGAGATCTTTTAATAGTATCAACAAGTCTTCATCTACAATTTGTTGAGTAAAGATTTTCCATAGATCTAAACGATTGTCAGTTAAAAAATGGAAATATGAAATTGTATACGCTACTGTAAATGATTTTAGATTAGTATCTCCAATTGCGTCAACATTTTTTCGTCCAAAAAGTTTATCAACTGAATTAAATAGAATAGCATTTGCAATTAATTTTTTATAAAAATTATCTCCAGGCATTTTGCCTTTTTTTACTAATTCATTAATTTTTTTTGTGTATTGAACAAAATTCTTTTGAGAACCTTGAGATACATAGTATGGCTCTAACTCCCAAAGGTTTATAAATTTCGCAACATCAGATTTAACAAATTTATTATTTGATGGATTTTTTTCTTTGAAAGCTCTTTGTTGACTAGGAGTAAGTTTATTTAAAGATTCTTTATATTGTCCTGTAACCCTTTCAAAATACCATAATATTTGCTGAGATTTGTTATCTGGGTTTATTACATATTTCTTTCTAGATAATTCCTCAATTTTAACAAAATATGGATTGTTGCTAGATAAGTCTAATTCCGAAATTTTATTTTGACTGTTTGCAAATCTGGATATATTAGGAACTTCAATATTTTTTTTCTCAATATCTTTAATTACAGTGAGCTTCATTTGAACATATATATTACTCAAGTCAGCCTTAAACTTTTTTTCTGTATGAAATAGGGAAGCAGTAGTTTGACCGCCATTTACAATCTGAAAATCTGTTATTTGAGTTATATAATTTTTCCCATCTTGATTTGATGTTATAACACTTTCTGCTGTTGCAGACAATCCATTATTGTATGGCAGGAACATTGGATTTTTTTCAGCATCTTTAATTGTATCCCTAATCCCTTTATTAATTTTTCCATTTTGTTGTAAAAATGCTCTTACATTGCTTTCAAGTAATCTACTTGAATATTCTTTGTATAACTTAGAAAGAACCTTTCCTGGCATAATGGCTAAATAACACAAGTAATTATCATTAATTACAGGTGCTAAGAGGCACTCTATACCATTATATTCACCGTTAGAAAACTCATTAAAATCAATTTCTATTGGCTCTCTTTTACTTTTTGAGTGATATAATTTGTAAAATCTTGAAATGTCCCAAATTTGGCAATAAATCCCAATTTCTTCCACTCCTTTTACACTTAAATCTTCTATATGGTGGTTGCATTTTCCATTAGTTAAGATAACTAAATTAATTCTGTCTATATCATTTGTATGTTTAGTCAGAATTTTAATGAATTCAGTTAATTCTTTTTGTGATGGGTCTATATAATCGATATGTCCTTTTAAAGCACCATTTAAGAATCTTTTGAATTGGTTAATCGTTTTATTTAATTCGTCTTTTGAAATTGTATAGTTGTAATCACTAGAATCAAATATTGAAATAAAAATATCTATTGTTTCATAAATCACTTCTTTTTTTTCATTTTTTGATTCATCTCTCAAGCAATAGGCATTAATTTTCCAATCAATCCCGCCTTGAGAATTTGGATGGATATATAAGCATTTTTGAGATCCTTCGGTTTCGCCTATATTCTCAAGAATTTCTAAACAATATTCAGTGAATTTTTCCTCAAAATTTGCCCCTTCACCATCAGAATACACTAATGCTGAAATATCGGCACTAAATTCACTTACAAATGAATCAAATTGGTTATCCATAAATTAAATTAAAATTATTGTCTACATTAATTTTAAACCTTTCTAGAACTAGAACTTCGATATTATATACTGAATTAAAAACACCTTTTGGTAATGTTGATTTAATAATTTTTGGAAATCCTTCTTCAACTATATATGTGTTTTTCCCAATCAAATTGAACATTTTGTCATACCTGAATGAGTCATCTTCATTATATCCAACTTGTAAAAGTTTTTCTTCAAATTTTGATTTAATACTATAACTTTCGATCAATTCTATTCTGACCTTATTTATCATATCAATTAAGGTAAATCCATTTGTTTTGGATATTTCTAAAATATATTGTTGTAGGTAAAGTGTGTCTAAGTTTTGTTTATCTAATTGTTGTTCACTAGATATCTTAATTGTGGGTCTTTCTTGTGTTGTTGTTTTGATTTCGAATCCTTTATTATTAATAATAAAATCTTTATTATAATAATCTGGGCCAAACCAATTTTCAATAATAACATCTTTTTGTACTCCATGGTTTATCGAGTCAAGAATAAATAGTAATTCACCAATTAAACCTTTTTGTTGTTCTTCTGTTAGCAGGGTTGACTTTATTTTGTCAAAAAGTTTTTTCCACTTCGCTATTGTATCTATTGTTTGGTTAATAACGTCTTGTTCAAGTTCAAAATCATTAATTGATTCGAATATATTTTCAATAAATAAAAGGAATATATCATCAAGTTCATTGTCTAATAAAATAAATGTAATTTCTTTAAAATTTGGATAAATTAATAATTCAATCGAAACCCCCTGAAATTCCTTTTTTTGAAATTTTTTCTCATCTATTTTCTCAAATATTCTTAAAATGAATAACTTGTTTTTGGTTATTTTATTTGTTGCAATTTTACATAATACACCTGATTTTAATGAAATTGAATCTTCGATAAAATCTTGATCTATTGCTTCATGCTGAAGCCAAAAATTTTTAATTTGTGTCATGAGTTTAGTTTTTTATTCAAACTGATCATCATCTATTTCTTCTTCTTCTATTTCTTGAGTTACTGTGTATTTTACTTTCACTTCTCTTTCTACTTTCGGGAAATACAAACTATATCCTACAATCGGAACATCTATTTCTACATTTTCAGTACCTCTTTCATCAAGTAGGTATATCAATAAAAGACCTTTTTTTTCTAAATTTCTTTGGTCTTTATTTTCTTTGTTATTTAGATCGACTACTCTATCTTTAGGATCGTCAATTTGATTTTTTTCTATTGTGTAAAATCTACTTTTCCTATTATTCCCTAACTGGTTTCTTACGGTAGCTCCAAGTTCATAACTTTTTCCATTTATGTTTAAATCTATTGCTCTTGCTTCTTCTTCTTTTATTTCGCCTCCATTCTTCTTAGATTTAGACCTTAGTTTTATTTTTTTGTCAGTATTTGAAACTATTGCTATAGTCCATTCATTTATATTTTTTGATGTCTCTTGTTTTTTTATATAATCAACAATAGTTTTAGAACTAATAGAGGGTTGTTTCGAATTATAACTATTTATAAATTCACATAATTTTTCAATGTTGATATCTTTAAAAATTATGTATTTTATTCTATTATTTCTTAATGTATTTCGAATTTCAGTTGGATCTCCAAGGCTATTAACTAGTTTAAAAAATTCATTATAATTATTTTTAAGTACCTCTTTAGATTTATCGAGATAATATGTTTGGATATTTGATCCTGAGAATGAAATTTCTATTTCGTCTGAAAAATACAATTTTGATATACTTGTAATTGAAAGAAGTCCATTGTGATTTCTTACTTTTAATTTAAACTTGTTCGGTGTATAATTCATTGATGACATTTCATCAAAATCATTTCTCATTTCTTCAGTAGCAAGTGTGATATGTTGAAACCAGTCAAATAAATCATTTGTTGTATAAAGTCTACATAAGTCTATATAACCGGGTCTATAGCCAAACCATCTTCCCATTTGCATTAAGGAATCATACATTTTTGATGCCCTCAGATAATAACTTATTGACAGACCCTCTAAAGTGATACCTCTAGCTAGTCGACTTCCACCTACGGCTATAACCGAAAGTCCATTTTCTTTGAATAAATTGTAATCAATTTCGTCAATTTCGTCATACAATAAGTTACTTTTTGATTTTACTCCATGGACAGCTCTTACTTCAATTTTTGAAGATGCCTTATAGAGCTCAGTCTCAATTTCTTCCCAATTGTGTAATTTTATTTTAATATCTGTATAACCTAGTTTGTTTTCAATAATTATATCTTCTGTAGTTGGAACATAATCACTTTCAAAAATTTCTCTTAATTCTTTTAGAAATTCTGGATCCTTACCTTGAATAAGGTTCTTATAATTTCTCATTTGTTCGTTAACAAGTTTTGCTAAACAATCAATCCAATTTACATAAAGGACTGCATGAATTAACATTGAATTATGTTTTTTCTCATGTCCTCTTAATCTTCTAATTGCACATGTCAGTATAAAAGATTTGATTGCTATTTTTAAACTTTCAGGTAGATAATCTGGTAAGGGGTCTTTATTTGTTGGTTGTCTATAAGTTATTTCATCGAAATCATTATTTTCTTTTTCAATAAAAAATGGAGAATCTTCTGGAAATACTGGTCTAAAAATATCAATTGGAGACTGACTTTCTTCAGTAATTTTATTTTCATATCCAAATATTTTTGCTGCACCAATATAATTCTTTGGGGCTTTAATGTTTATAATAAAATCTTTTGGGAACAGATCTGGGCCAATTAAGAAATTCTTTCCTTTTATTGTATGATTTATTTCATTATTCCATTCTTGAGGTATAAATAGATTTGCATAGGGTGTAGCAGTGTAACCTATAAATGTTTTTTTATCAAACAAATTTATTAATATTCTAATGTTTTTATTTATAGTTTTAATTTCACTTAATGCTTCTTCTTTTGACTTTTTACCACTTACAGTATTGATTGAAGCTGAATCTGCTTCATCATCTATTATCAAGGTGGGTACATTAAATAATTTTTGATATCCATCAATAGTTTCTGTTTGTGGTTGACTTGAAAGCCAATCAATCAGATTTTCTAATATACCTTTATTCTTTTTAATGACTAAAACAACTGGACTTCTGCCTATCGGAATTCCTTTTAATGATGCAATTCTTTGATCAAAATCCCCTCCATTTCTAATCGAGGAAGATGTTAATGAAAATATTTCATTATCAATAGGATAATCTCCAACTCCGATAATTTTTTCATCTTGTTTATCAGAGCTGTTCTTGCCTACAAATCCTTCATCAATCCTTTCTTGAGTTTGACGCCTTAATGAATTCATTGTGCCAGCAATGACAATTATTAATTTATAACCTGAATCCATTGCCTTATTAATTAATCCCACATAGTTTGAGGTTTTACCAGATTGTACATGACCAACAACCATACCTCTTCGATCCCAAGAACCTTCTTGTTTAGGGTTAATACATTTGTCTAAAATTTTATCTGTAAAGTCATCTAAGTCGTTTATGGGGAAAGTAGGGTCTTTTTCTTGTAGATAATTCTTATACCTATTCCATCCTTGCCATAATATTTCAGATTTAATATTTTTTAGCCAAGGTTTTATTTCATCATCTTTTAGAATTGTTATTTCACCACCTCCAACACTGTAATCGGCAATAAGAATTTCAATGAGTTCCTCCGAGTCTAAATCATTAAACAATCCGATAATTTTTTCGTTTACTATTTCAGAGATTACACTAACATCAATTAAATCCCCATCTATTTTTCTTATATTAAGAAATTGATGTGCAATTACTCTTGCAGCATTTAAATTGTTATTCATTTTAAATAATCTAAAATTATTGGATAAAGGTTAAATGGGGATGATGTCATTATTTGCTGCTTCGATAATTCGTCAGGTACACCTTGGGAAATTTTTATTTTATATAATTCGCATGCAATTTTTATTATTTGTTCATTTGGGATTTCATTAAACTTTTCTGATTCATGAAATGAAGGATCTTCGTTTTGATTATATAAAATCAAGTCTATTGGTATGTTTTCCTCTATGATTTTAAGAGTTTCAGCAATAAGTGATTTTTCATTATCTAATTGAAGTATTTCCTTTACAAGTGGGTGATTTCTATTGATTTTATATTTTTTTATACCGTCCCTATTTGTTTCGTCATACCATGCTCTTTGAATTTTTGATTCTTGTGTTAATTCTGTGAGTGCCTTTGAACTTCTCCAATTATATATTTTAGCTGATCTTAATGTTGCATCTTTAGCGATTCGTGTTAAATCTTTTCGAATTTCTAATGGGGGATATGCAACTGACTTTTTGATGTCTAAATTCCAATTGAAATCATTGTCATTTGAAAAATTTATTTCAATTCTTGCTAATTTATTAAAATCTCTTTTTTTCTCTAGACCCAGCCAATCTCCTGCAACTAATAATCTGTCACTTCTATATATATAAAACCCTTGTTGATTATGCCATCCTAATGGACCTCCAGATTTTTGATACGCCTCTGGTGTAATTCTCGACATATGAGGCAGAATATAATATGTAACGTTTACTCCTTTACTTATTGTTTCAGTTGGCCCCATTTCTGGTTTAGGATTTAAATCTAATAAAAAGGGGTTCCAAGGAAGTAAAATATTGCCATTAATTGTAATAACTATTTTTTTTTGCTCAATATATTTGTGAAAAACTAAGGATAAATGATCTGAAACAGTTTTTAGTTCACTATAAAATGCATTTTTTACTGTTTCATTATCTTCCCTTGACTCCCCAACAATTCTATCCATCTTTTCCCAAATAACCATTGTACCTGAAGTCAAATTCTCTACTTTTTTTATATTCTCAATTGATGATGAATAATTTAATAAAACCCATTTATCATTATTGTTTATATAGTCTAAATCCCAGCATCTAAAATTCAGGTCATTTTCTTTCTTTGTAATTACTGTTAAACTTTTACATTGTGAAAATGAAGCAGTTTTAAGTCCCATCCCAAATCTACCTAAGTCTTTTTCATCCCTTTTATCATCTGGATTTTTACTGCCAGGAGTCATTGCAATTATAAGTTCATCAAGCGACATGCCATTCCCGTCATCAATAATAGAAATTGAAGAGCTTGAGCCTTTCCATATAAAATCTATATCAATACGTTTTGCATTTGCAGAAATACTATTGTCTACGATATCAGCAATTGAAGTCGATAAGTTATACCCAAAACTTCGATAAGAATTTATTGTAGATTTTGGATTTGGAATGGCTGATTCTGCCTTATATTGATCTAATTCGTTCATTTATTTTGTTAGTCGATTTTTTATTTTTTTTGCTATACCTTCAGCCATTAATGGAGGAACGGCATTCCCTATTTGTTTGAATGCAGCAGTTTGACCACCTTCAAAGTAAAAATCATCAGGAAAAGACTGAATTCTTGCAGCTTCTCTTATTGAAATAGATCGGATTTGTTTTTTATCTGGATATATATAATAATGTCCATCACATGATATATGTGCAACTACTGTGTGTGAATACGATTTAGGATTTACAACTTGAAAACGATTAGTGAAAACTGTATCATTTTTGTGTCTTTTGAGTCGTTTAGGTAAGTCAACGTAGTTTAATCTTTTTGACTCATCAATCATTTTATGAATTGCAATACTATATATTTCAAGATCATTTTCGTTGTTTGGCCTAGCTTTGTGCTGAGTTGTAAAATTTAAACTTCCTCTAATTTTTGATTTTTTTAGATACTCATTACATTGTTTATTGTAAAATGTTACATCTTCTCCTGTTCCAGGTTTTAAACTTGGTAAATCAAAAAATAAATCTTTTTTAATTTCAAATTCAGAATCAACTTTGTTGAATTCTGGATATTCAAAATCAATATTTTCTTTCCATCCTATAATGATTACACGCTTTCTGTCTTGAAGTACATTGAAGTCTCTAGCATTTAGAAGTTTAAATTTACATTTGTAACCAGCAGATTCGATTGATTTAATAATCTTTGAAAAATATTCTCCATTTTTTGCCGATAAAATACCCGGTACATTTTCAAAGACAAACATTTTGGGTTTATATTTTTCCAAGAACTTTACATAATATTTGTATAAATGGTTCCTAGGGTCATCTTTCATACCTTGAGGATCTCTTGCTCTACCAACAACAGAATAGGCTTGACATGGAGGGCCGCCAATAATTACATCAACTTTTTTCCCTTTTACTCTTTTGTCAATTGAATCAAATATGTCATTAATAGTTTTTGAAGAAATTTCGCTTTGAATTACAGAATCAAGTTCACTCTGAGGAACTTGTTTCCAGAGCATATCTCTACTTAACTCTTTTTTTAAGTAACTTATATATTTTGATACTGATCCGTTATTTTTTAAATAATGATATGCTACTCTTGTTTTAATTGTATCACATGCAAATTTATTCATTTCAACATGTGCAATAGGTGTAAATCCTTGTCTAATGAAACCCTCGGATAATCCACCAGCACCAGCAAATAAATCTATGTATGTTAATTTTCCTTCACTCATTTTTCTATCTTATTCATTAATTAATTCTGATACCTTTACCTCTAATACTTTAGCAATGTTCAATAAAGTATCAATACTTGGATTTGTTTGATTATTACACCAATATGACACACTCACTTTACTTACACCTAACATAATAGCTAAGTCTTTTTGTTGAATGTGTTTTTCTTTTAGAATCTCATCTAATCTGAGTACTTTCTTCATTTAAATTCTATTTTTTAGAATTGAGTCTCAAGTTAAGCAATATTTGATTTCATTCATTAACTTTATTTATAATTTGTTTGACAATGA
>JACCDU011181401.1_pt1 | contig 10825 bp, 9 predicted proteins | sample 7446081 | NCBI WGS metagenome assembly JACCDU01 (sample SAMN15323447, study PRJNA562643) | freshwater metagenome | isolation source: river surface water | place: USA:Blue River Watershed | collected 2017-08-17
CGCGGCTTCGTTGGTGGCTACGAGATGGAGACGCTGTCGCTGGGCGTGCCCTTCATGGCTGCGTTCCTGAACCCGGGCGACTGGGGCCGCGACTTCTCGACCGCGATGGACGCCTACGACAACATGGCCGGCATGTGGCTGGTCGGCGAAGACATGCCGCAGGAGTCCAACCGCATCACGCTGCATGCGACCGAAAAGGACCAGTTCGGCCTGCCGATCCCGAACGTGCACTTCAGCGACCACCCGAACGACATCGCGATGCGCAACCACGGCTTCAAGCAGGGCGGCACGCTGTACGAGTCGATCGGCGCCAAGCGCGTGATCAACACGCCGCCGTATCCGTCGACGCACAACCTCGGCACCAACCGCATGAGCGCGAATGCTCGGGACGGCGTCGTCAACAAGTGGGGCCAGGCCCACGACGTGAAGAACCTGTTCATCTCCGATGGCTCGCAATTCACCACTGGCGCGTCGGAGAACCCGACCCTGACCATCGTCGCACTGGCGATCCGCCAGGCCGAGTTCATCGAGCGCGCGCTGCGCACGAAGGAGATCTGAGCATGACTTCAGCATGGTCCAAAGCTTCGGTACCGGCCATGCTGGCTGCCGCCCTCGCACTGGGGGCGGCAGCTGTTTCGGCGCATGCCGAATCGGCCGGTGAGAAGCTGTACAAGCAGAACTGCGCGGCCTGCCACGCGGTGCAGAAGGATGCACCGATGGGTATGGGTCCGAACCTCGCCGGCATCGTCGGCCGCGAGGCGGGCAAGCAAGACGGCTTCCCGTATTCGAACGAGTTCAAAGGTGCGCTGGCGGGACAGGCGTGGACCGCGGAGCTGCTCGACAAGTGGCTCGAGCAGCCCCAGAACGTCGCCAAGGGCACCTACATGATGTACCAGCAAGCCGACGGATCGGTGCGCAAGGAAATCATCGAATACCTGAAGACGGTCAAGTAAGTCCACCGGCCACCTGCGTAGCCAGTGCCGTCGTCGCATCCCTGCGAGGCGGCATCAAGCGTCGCAGCTGGCCGGCCAGATCAAAGCAATGAATCAGCGAAGCAGCGAAGTAGCTGAACCGCCAAGGACAGGCAACCCATGTGCGACATCTATACCAGCGCCGATCCCATCCACTACGAGCAGCGCACCCGCTCGATGCGCATCCATGGCGTCGTCACCAGCATCCGGCTCGAGAACCTGTGCTGGGACATCCTGGCGCGCATCGCCGCCAAGGATCAGATGACGACCAACCAGCTGATCGGCAAGCTGTATGACGAGATCGTCGAGCGCCGAGGCGGCGTCGACAACCTGTCATCCTTCCTGCGCGTGTCCTGCATGCGCTACCTGTCTTACGTCGCCGAGCAGCAGGAGAAGGACCACCTGATGCTGAAGCAGCCTGCTGCCGCCGGCAGCGATGGCAGCGATGGCACGGTCAAAGCGCCGGCACAGGACGAAGCTTGCAGCACCGGCGGCGGCGGCGAGCTAGTGGCTTCCGCCGCCGAAGCCGCCCGTCGTCCGGCCGCCAGCCTGCACCGGTTCGAGGGCAAGCGCACGCGGCAGGCCTGACGCCACCTTTCCTATCTGAAAACAAACGCAAGGCTGGCCGGAGGCGCCCGGCCTGTGATTTTCCCAAGCCTGCACCGGCAGGCTTGCCTGCAGACGATTGCCGCACTACATTGGCGGTTTGTCGACCCGACAGGGCCCGCCAGAGGCCCGAGCCCGCCCATGACTTCCCCGCTGCTGTTCACACCGGCCAGGATCGGCCCGGTATCGCTTCCTAATCGCATCATGGTGTCGCCGATGTGCCAATACTCGGCCGTCGATGGCAATGCCAATGACTGGCATCGCGCGCACCTGTCGACGCTGGCGCTGTCCGGCGCCGGCCTGCTGTGCATCGAAGCGACCGCCGTCAGCCCGGAAGGCCGCATCACGCGTGGCTGCCTGGGGCTGTGGAATGACGAGAATGAGAAGGCGCTGGGCGACATTGTCGCGATGATCCGCGCCACGTCGCCGGTCAAGCTGGCGATACAACTGGGCCATGCCGGCCGCAAGGGCTCGAGCCACCGTCCGTGGGAAGGCGGCGCGCTGATCCCGTCGAATGAAGGCGGCTGGTCCACGATTGCGCCGTCGGCGCTGCCGCACAAGCCGGACGAAGAAGCGCCGCTGGCGATGAGCAAGGACGATATCGCCCGCGTGAAGCGCGACTTCATCAGCGCCGCGCAGCGCGCCGCGCGGCTGGGCTTCGACGCCATCGAGATCCATATCGCGCACGGCTACCTGCTGCACCAGTTCCTGTCGCCGCTGGCGAACCAGCGCGATGATGACTATGGCGGCTCGCTCGAGAACCGCATGCGCCTGGCATTGGAAGTGTTCGCCGCCGTGCGCGAGGTCGTGCCTTCAGTTGCATTGGGCGCGCGCCTGTCGGCCACCGACTGGGTTGACGGCGGCTGGGATGTCGAGCAGAGCCTGGTGCTGGCGCAACAGCTCGAAGCCCTCGGTGCAGATTTCATCGACGTCTCTTCCGGCGGTGTGTCGCCTAACCAGAAGATCGTGATCGGGCCCGGCTATCAGGTAGCGTTCGCAGCGCAAGTGAAAAAAGCGGTCGGCATTCCGGTGATGACCGTCGGCCTGATCACCGAGCCCCAACAGGCCGAGGACATCCTGCAGACAGGCAGCGCCGACATCATCGCGCTGGCCCGCGCCTTCATCGTCGAGCCACGCTGGCCCTGGCGCGCCGCCGCCGAGCTGGGCGGCCGACTCGAGGGCATGCCACCGTACTACCGCTGCCTGCCGCCGGGCTCGCCGCGCATCTTCGGCGACGTCATCAGCGCGCAGCGCTGAGCTCGCGGCAACCGCCACGGCGCTGCCCTGTCTGAGCGCCTGTGCCCCCGCGCGCTGTCCATGCGAATTTGCAAACAAAAAATTTTCAAAAAGCGGCCAAAAAGTTTTCAATAGGCGGCTGCACCAGCGCAGGGAAACGCATGGACAAGGTTTCTGCCCTTCAATATGATGGGCAGCTTTGTTTCATAACCCATAAAAGAGACGGGGAGATTCACCATGTGGTCACAAGTCTATGACCCATTTAACAACGTCTGGCTGTCAACCCTGGCAGCGGCCATACCGGTCGTCATCATGCTGGCCGCACTGGCCTTCTTCCATATCAAGGCGCACATCGCCGCGATCATGGGACTGGTTTCCGCGCTGGTCGTTGCCGTATTCGGCTTCACGATGCCGGGTGACGTAGCGCTTTCGGCTGCTGCTTACGGCGCCTGCTACGGCCTGTTCCCGATTGGCTGGATCATCCTCAACGTGATCTTCCTGTACCAGCTGACCGAGCGCAAAGGCCAGTTCAAGATCCTGCGCGAGAGCATCGCCGGCATCAGCGGCGACCGTCGCTTGCAGCTGCTGCTGATCGCGTTCTCGTTCGGCGCATTCTTTGAAGGCGCAGGCGGCTTCGGCACCCCGGTGGCCGTCACCGGCGCCATGCTGATCGGCCTCGGCTTCGCGCCGCTGGCAGCGTCGGGACTCTCGCTGATCGCCAACACCGCACCGGTCGCTTACGGCGCACTCGGCACTCCGATCATCGCGCTGGCCGGCGTCACCGGCCTGGACATGCTGGAGCTGTCGGGCATGGTCGGCCGCCAGCTGCCGGTGTTCTCGCTGCTGGTGCCGTTCTGGCTGATCTGGGCCTTCTGCGGCTTCCGCGGCATGCTCGCGATCTGGCCGGCCATCCTCGTCGCTGGCGCGTCGTTCGCGATCCCGCAATACTTCATCTCCAACTTCCACGGCCCGTGGCTGGTCGACGTCGGCGCTGCCGTGTCGTCGATGGTCTGCCTGACCCTGTTCCTGAAGGTCTGGAAGCCGAAAGAGCTGTGGACCTCGGCCGCCGGTAATTTCGAAGGCGGCGATCAGGCCGGCGCGTCCAACGGTGGTGGCCATGGCTACTCGCGCAAGGAAGTGATGAATGCGTGGACCCCGTGGCTGATCCTGTCGGTGGTGGTCCTGCTGTGGGGCATCCCCGAGTGGAAAAAAGCCCTCGACGGTATCTCGCTGATCAAGATCGAATGGGCCCACCTCCACAATCTCGTGCAGAAGATGCCGCCGGTCGCAGCCGTGCCAAAGATCGAAGAAGCCATCTTCAAGCTCAACTGGCTGTCCGCTACCGGCACCGGCATCTTCATCGCTTCGGTGGCCTCGGCCTTCCTGATGGGCTACCGCCTGACCGAGATGGTTCGCGTCTACTGGGACACCCTGAAGCTGCTGAAGTACTCGCTGCTGACCATCGCCGCGATGCTGGCACTCGGCTACTCGACCCGTTACTCGGGCGTCGATTCCACGCTGGGTCTGGCCTTCGCTAACACCGGCATGTTCTATCCGTTCTTCGGTACCCTGCTCGGCTGGCTCGGCGTTGCGCTGACGGGTTCCGACACCGCATCCAACGTGCTGTTCGGCGGCCTGCAAAAGACGTCGGCTGAACAGCTGGGCCTGGAGCCGGTGCTGATGGCTGCGGCCAACTCGTCGGGTGGCGTGATGGGCAAGATGGTGGATGCACAATCGATCGTCGTCGCATCGACTGCCACCAAGTGGTACGGCCACGAAGGTGAGATCCTGCGCTACGTGTTCTTCCACTCGATCGCGCTGGCCGCACTGGTCGGCGTGCTGGTCACCCTGCAAGCCTATGTGCATCCGTTCACGCTGATGGTGAAGTAAGCCACACGTCCTGGAACGGACAGCCGCAAACAGAAAACCGTGCAGTGCCGAAAGGCCTGCACGGTTTTTTGTTTACGCGCAGCTGCCTGCCTGTGTCTGTGCATCCATGCGCTTGAGGGCACGCAAGCGCGCCTCAGTTCGATTTGCATTCCACCGCCGCCGCGACAAACATAGCCGCTCCCTTTGACCAGACAGGAGCAGACATGAATGGCATTTCTCCATGGGGTGGCTATGGCATGCAGCAAGGTGCACAACAGGGCGCACAACAAGGCGCACAACAAATGTCGCCGCAACAGCTCGCGCCGCAGGGCATTTTCGGCAGCCTGCTGGGCGGGCCGGTCGGCGGGCTGATCGGCCGCGGCATCGGTGGCATTTTCGGTAACCCGGGACTGGGCAGCCAGATCGGCCAGCTCGCCGGCGGCATTGGTGGCAGCATCCTGCCCTTCTCTGCCGATCCGGTACAGCAGGCCTACGCCCAACAGCTCGCGCAGCAGCAGCTGCAACAACAGCTCCAACAGCAGCAACAGCTTCAACAACTGCAGCAGCAGCAGCAGCAGCAAGGGCAGCAGCTTGCACCGCAGGGCTTGATCGGCAACCTGATCGGCCAGCTCGGACAACCTGTGGGCAGCGCACTCGGCGGCATCTGGGGGCAATCCGGTCTGGGCGGACAGATCGGTAATATCGCGGGCCAGTTCGGCCGCATGCTGCCCTTCTCGGCTGATCCCGCGCAGCAGGCATATGGTCAGCAAGGTCAGCAAAGCCAGCAGAACCTGCTGCAGCAATTGCAGCAGATCCAGCAGCTGCAGCAGCAACTGCAACAGGTCCAGCAACAGCTTCAACAACAGATCCAACAACAACAGCAACAGCAACAGATGTCGCCGCAGGGCTTCTTCGGCAACCTGATCGGCCAGATCGGCCAGCCCCTGGGTGGCGCAATCGGCGGCATGTTCGGACAGTCCGGACTGGGCAACCAGATTGGCGGCATCGCGAGCCATTTCGGCCGCATGCTGCCGTTCCAGGCCGACCCGATGCAGCAGGCCTGGGCACAGCAACAGGCGGCCTCGCAGCAGCAGCCGTACGCACAGGCCTACGGCCAGCCTTATGGCCAGGGCTACGGCGCACAGGGACAGCAGGGCTATCCGCAGACACAGCCGACACTGCACTGAGTGGTCAGGGTGCGGCGAGTTGCCGTACCCTGCGTGAACTGCATGCATGCGATGCCGGCTGACCATGACTTTCATCCGTCATGCCGGCCGGCGCCGCAGCTCCGACAACAAGGACCTCACGATGCCCATCATCCAGGGAGGCCCCGGCCGCGGGCGCTACCTCGTCAGCAGCGGCGACAGCGCCAGGCTGTCCGGCTTCGTCGCCGAGGCCGAGCGCATGCCCGACCTGCAGCTGCTGCACACCATCGGCCCGCAAGGCGCGCCGCACACCGCGGTGTACGAGATGCCACATGCGACCGCAGCGCTGTTGTCGCAGCGCTTCGCCGCCGGCGGCGACATGAAGATCGAACCCGACCAGCCGTTGTCGATGTTTGGCGATACGCCGATCTGACAGCGTCATCCGAACGCATTTCAGCAAAGGACTTCCATGGCAACCAAACCCGAAACACAGGGCACGTCCTCACCTTCAGGCTCGGCCTCGGCCTCGCCTACGCCCGACACGCCTGCCGTCCGTGACAGCGGCGCCGCGCGCCAGCGCAACGTCCGGCAGCGCAAGAGCCAGTTCCTGGTCGCGCCGCGTCGTCACGGCGCGCTGCAGATGATGGGGCTGGCGCCGCTGAACTTCTCTGTCGTCGAGCAGGCCTTGCGTGACGCTCCCGACATCGACGTGATCGACAAGATCGCACCGAAGCAGGCCGTCGGCGCGCTCGGCACCAGCATGCAGGAAGGCGGTGTCCTGGTTGCGTTGATGAACGACGAAAAGGCCAGTGCGCTGGCCTTGCAGGGACAGGGGCAGCTGATCGTCGAACGCGACCAGTCGCTGCAACTGCTCGATGCAAACTATACGCAACCGGCCATGGTGAGCTGGAACCTGCCTGTGAGCGGCGTATCCTTCACCGCCGAATTCCAGGTCACCGGCGAAGGTGGCAAGCCCGTCGCCGGCGCCGAGGTCTACCTGTTCGGCAGCCTGCTGCCCGCGCAGGGCGTCAGCGATGCCAACGGCCGCGTGAAGCTGGTGTTGTATGGCGAGAGCGCGTCGAGCATTCGCCAGTTGTATGTCAAGCCGCGCTCCGACTACTGGAGCTTCTGCCAGCAGCAGCCCGATGTCAGCGGCGACGAGCTCAATACCATCGTGCTGCGCGCGCTGTCGGAATGGCCGACGCTGAAAAATTTCCCGCGCCAGCAACTGCTGACCTGGGGCCAGCGCGCGATGCGGGTGGATCAATTGCCGCCGACCTATCGCGGACAAGGCGTGCGCGTCGCCGTCATCGACTCCGGTTGCGCGACCTCACATGCAGACCTGACGCAAGTCAGCCACGGCTATGACATCGTCAATAAGGCGAAGGACACCACGACCTGGACCGTGGACAGCATCTCGCACGGCTCGCACTGCACCGGCGTGATCGCCGGCCTGGATTCATCGACCGGCATACGCGGCTTCGCGCCCGATGCCGAGATCCACGCGTGCAAGCTGTTCCCGGGCGGCCAGGTGAGCCAGCTGATCGAAGCGCTCGAATACTGCATCGAAAAACAGATTGACGTCGTCAACCTCAGCCTCGGCGGCGCCGAGCCCTCCGAAGCGCTGGAGCAGCAGATCCTGCGCGCCAAGCACGCCGGCATCGCCTGCATCGTCGCCGCCGGCAATTCGGGCGGACCGGTGCAATATCCGGGCTCGTCGCCGAACGTGCTGACAGTTGCCGCCATCGGCCGCATCAATGAATTCCCGGGTGACAGCTATCACACGCAGACCCTGACGCCGCAGATCGATGTGAATGGCTTCTTTGCCGCCCGCTTCAGCTGCTACGGTCCCGAGATCGCCGTCTGTGCACCGGGCGTCGCGATCACTTCTTCCGTGCCCGACAATAACTTCGCCGCATGGGACGGCACCTCGATGGCAGCGCCACATGTCACCGGACTGGCAGCGCTGGTACTCGCACACCACCCGGACTTCCGCACGGCATTGCGCATGCGTAGTGCCGAACGCGTCGAGCGCCTGTTCCAGATCATCAAGATGTCCTGCCAGCCGGTGATGCTGGGCGACCCGCGCCGCACCGGTTTCGGCCTGCCCGATGCACCGCGCGCCGTTGGCATCGCACCCGCGGTCGGCATGAGTGTCGGACAGACGGCGATGGCCGGTAGCGGCATGGGCATGGGCACTGGCATGGGCACTGGTATGAGTACGGGAGCCGGCACCGGATCGGGCGCCATTGGCGGTCTGCTCGGCTCCATGGCAGGCCCCGGACAGGGCGCGGGGACCGGCATGGGCATGATGAGCATGGGGTCCGGTATCGGCGCGCCATTGGGTTCGCAGTTGAGTTCGCAATTCGGCTCACAACTGGGCGCGCACATCGGCAGCCTGATGAATGGCCCCGCGATGCAGGCCCTCGCACAGGCCTACCGCGAACTGCCCATGACCTCCATGGCACCGCAAGGCTCGGCCATGGGCATGGGCTCGCTCGATCCGTTTGCGCCCATGCTGTCGCCGCAGATGAGCATGGCGCTCAACCCTGCATTGAGATTCGGCTATTGGTAAGGTTCCCCTTCCTTCGCACAGCGACGGCCCTGCCGTCGCTTTTTTTGCGCGCGCGAGAATAAATGCGTATCAGCGATGTTGAAGGGGAACTTGTTCCATCCCAAGGAGGTCATGTCGATTACTCAAGCTTGCGCAATCCTGCGCACGCCGGGATATCTCAGGAGGCTTTCGATGGAACACCATCAGCACCACGGTCATGCGAAACAGCAGCAGCCGCATGCACTGTCATCGCAAGAGACCTACAACCCCAACCACTTGCTGGACACGCTGCGTGAAAAGATGAAGCTCAAGAACGATGCTGCGCTGTCGCGCGCGCTGGAAGTCGCACCGCCGGTCATCAGCAAGATCCGGCACCGCACGCTACCGGTCGGCGCGTCACTGCTGATCCGCATGCACGAGGTGACGCAGATGAGCATCCGCGACCTGCGCGACCTGATGGGCGACCGGCGCACCAAATATCGACTGTCCGATGCGCAGGGCAAGCCGAAGCCGCAGATCGAGCCCCAGCAAGAGAGTCACTGAAAAAATCGATGAACCCGCAAGGCCACCCAGTCCCTGCCTGCGCCGGGACTGGGTGCGGGATTCAGAACACCACGAGGTCGCGCAGGCTCTCGCCGGCATCGAGGCGGTCGAAGCCGCGGTTGATGTCGTCGAGCTTCATGCGCTCGCCCATCAGCTTGTCGATGGGAAGCTTGCCCGCAAGGTAGAGGTTGATATAGCGCGGCACGTCGCGCGCCGGCACGCAGGAACCGATGTAGCTGCCCTTGACGGTACGCTCCTCAGCCACCAGGCTGACCTGCTGCAGTGCCCAGTTGTGCTGCGGATGCGGCAGGCTGGCCGTGACCGTGGTGCCCCCACGGCGCGTGATACGGTAAGACAGCTCCATCGCCTGCGTGACGCCGGCCATCTCGAAGGCGAAGTCGACGCCGCCTTTGGTCGCTTCCTTGACCTTGGCAATCGCGTCAGGGTCGCGCGCATTGACGGTACAGGTCGCACCCAGTTTTTTGGCCATGTCGAGCTTGCTGTCGTGCAGGTCGATCGCGACCACATCAGTCGCGCCTGACGCCACTGCGCCCAGCAGCGCGCACATGCCGACGCCGCCGAGGCCAACCACGGCGGCGCTCTGGCCCGGCTGTACCTTGGCCGTGTTGACCACCGCGCCGACGCCGGTAAGCACCGCGCAGCCGAACAACGCGGCCTCGACCGGGTCGATGTCCTGCTCGATTTTCACGCACGAGCGGCGCGACACCACCGCATGCTCTGCGAAGGCCGATACGCCGACATGATGGTGGACGGCCTGCGGCCCGAGATGCAGGCGGCGCGCGCCGGATAGCAGCGTGCCCTTGCCATTGGCTTCGGCACCCGGCTCGCACAGTGCTGGCCGCCCTTCCTGGCACGGCAGGCAATGGCCGCAGCTGGGCACGAACACCAGCACCACGCGGTCGCCCGGCTTCAGGTCGGACACGCCGGGGCCGGTCTGCACGACCGTTGCCGATGCTTCGTGGCCGAGCGCCATCGGCACCGGCCGCGGACGCACGCCGGTGATCACCGACAGGTCCGAATGGCAGAGCCCGGCGGCCGTCATTTTGACCAGCACCTCGCCATCGCCGGGCGCGTCGAGCTCGATCTCCTCGATCACGAGCGGCTTGCTGTCAGCGAATGGTGCGGGCTTGTCGAGTGCGTGCAGTACGGCGGCGCGGGTCTTCATGCGGGTCTCCGTGGCTAACGTTGCAAGTAGGTTTGCAGGCAGGTTCGCAGATGCAGGCCACGACCGGCGGCCTGCACCTTCAGGAATAGTTCACCGGCAGCATGGCCACCGGTGCGTGTGATGCTTTGGTTGCGTCAGCTTAGATGGTACGACCGCCATCGACCGGCATTTCCAGACCGGTCAAAAATTCAGCCGCATCGGTACCGAGGAAAACTGCTGCCGCGGCCATGTCTTTCGGGTCACAAAAGCGGCCCAGCGGAATGGTGGAGACGAATTTCGCGCGGTTCTCGGGCGTGTCAGGCACGCCCATGAAATCAGTCAGCAAGCCGGTGGCGCCCATCACCGGGCACAGGGCATTCACGCGGATATTGTCCGGCGCCAGTTCCACCGCCATCGCTTTGGACAGCAGGTTCACCGCACCCTTGGACGCGTTGTACCAGGACAGACCCGGACGCGGACGAATGCCAGCCGTGGAGCCGACATTGAGAATCACGCCGCCCTTGCCGCGCTGGCGCATCAGCGGTATCACCGCATGCGTCATGAAAAAGATGGATTTCACGTTCACATTGAAAACGCGATCGAAGGTTTTTTCGTCCACGTTTAGCATCGGCTGATTTTTATGCGTGGTGCCGGCGTTATTGATCACGATATCCGGTACGCCAAATGCATCAACACAAGCCTTGACCATCGCATTCACGGAATCGGCATTGGCCAC
>JACCDU010682073.1_pt1 | contig 10824 bp, 12 predicted proteins | sample 7446081 | NCBI WGS metagenome assembly JACCDU01 (sample SAMN15323447, study PRJNA562643) | freshwater metagenome | isolation source: river surface water | place: USA:Blue River Watershed | collected 2017-08-17
ACGTTGCCAGACATCATTTCGCCGGCCACAAACAGGTTGTCGCTGGGTACATCGTGAAAGCGCACAGCGGCGGTTTCATCGGTCTTGAGACCAAGGTAGGTGAAGGTGATGCCGGGGCGCAAGGCGTAGCCATAGAACGGGCCTGTGTCGATGGGACGCGCCCAATGCGTTTTGGCGGGCGTCACGCCTTCGGTGTGACAGTCGTCCAAGCTGGTGTGGTCAAACGTGCCGATGCGGCATGCGTGGTTGTAGTCGTTGAGGGTTTGCATGAAGGTGTCCACAGGCAAGCCAAGTTTTTGCGCGAGCTCTGGCAAGGTGTTGGCTTGCACACCAGGGAAGACGGGGGGCATGAAGCGGCCAATGGCTTTGGCATCGATGATGGAGTAACCAACTTGCCCAGGTTGCTGCGCCACCAAACGGCCCCAAATGGCGTAGCGCTTGGGCCAAAAGTCTTCGCCTTCGTCGTAGAAGCGTTGGCCATCGCGGTTGACCACCACGCCGAGCGACACGCAGTCAATGCGTGTGCAAATGCCACCGTCATAGAGCGGGGCTCGTGCGTCAATCGCCACCATGTGGGCTTGGGTGGGGTCGCCAATGCTGTCCGCGCCATGCGCCAACATGTGTTTGAGCAACACGCCTTGGTTGAATTGGGTGCCACGGATGAGGAAGTTGTCGGCAGGCCATTCGCCGCGCTCGTTTTGGCCCCATGCTTCGCGCAGCCATTCGCGGTTGGACTCAAAGCCACCTGCTGCCAACACGCAGGTTTTGGCCGTGATGCGCTCTTGACCGATGTATGCCGCGACGAAGCGTCCGTCTTGAATGTCGAGCTTATCCACGGGCGCGTTGTAGCGAATCTGTACACCGAGCTTTTCAGCGCTGCGGTAATACGCATTGACCAAGGCTTTGCCGCCCCCCATGAAAAATGCATTGGTGCGCGCCACATGCAAGGCGCCTGAGAGCGGGGGTTGAAAGTGCACACCGTGTTTGCGCATCCAATCGCGGCAGGTGGATGAGGCACGAATGACCAAGCGGGCGAGTTTTTCGTTGGTGATACCACCCGTGACTTTGAGCAGGTCTTGCCAATATTCTTCTTCGGGGTAAGCATCGACCAGCACGTCTTGCGGCGCATCGTGCATGCAGCGCAGGTTGCGGGTGTGTCCTGAGTTGCCACCGCGCCACTCACGTGGTGCTGATTCGAGCATCAAGACTGAGGCGCCCGCTTCTGCGGCCATCAGGGCCGCACACAGGGCGGCATTGCCACCGCCAATGACCAGCACATCTGGCTGTTTCGTACTTGCTTGGGTCGTCATGCCCGAGAGTGTCGGGGTAAACGGTGGTGTTGAGAAGTGAAATATCGGGGCTGATTATTTCGATTTACGCATTAATGGGGCTTTGGTTGTTTTGGGCTTGAGGTGTGCTTTTTGAATCAACTCGTAAAACGCTTGGGCGGCTGGGGAGAGGCTGGTGTTTTTGTGGCGCAGCAAGGCTACTTTGCGTTTCACCACAGGTCCCGTCAAGGTGATTTTGCGCACATGGGCGCGGTCGCCCTCTAGCAAGGTGGACGAGGGCAGAATGGCGCAGCCTACGCCGGCCGCGACCAAGTTGATGGCCGTGGCGTGGTGCTGTACTTCATAGTTGCCGTTGAGCCGGATGCCATGTTTGGCCAATTGGTAGTCCATGAACACACGCGTGGCCATGAAGTTACTCACCACAATCAAATCTGCTTCGCGCATGTCGGACCAAGTGACTGAATCTTTGCCTTGGAGTGGGTGTGTGTCACGGCAGATGAACACGAGAGGGTCGTCAAACAAGGGCGTTTCAACCAAGTCTGGGTGTGTTTCGCCATTCACAGCAATGCCAATCTCGGCTTGGTGGTTGAGCACGGCTTGGCGCACCTCGTAAGACGCAGCGTCCAACAACCGGATGCGGTTGCCAGGGCAGACATCGGCATATTGGCGAATCAATTGGGGCAGCATGTGAGCGGCCATGCTAGGCACACAGGCGAGGGTGAAGTTGCCTTTGGCGTGCTGCGACATGTCTTTGAGGCGGCCGACGGCAGAGGTCATCTCATTCACGATGGCGCGGGCTTGGGGCAAGAAATCGCGACCAACCGCAGTCATCTCGACACGCCGTGTGGTTCGGTCGAGCAGTTTCAAGCCCAAATAGGCTTCGAGTTTTTGCACGCGGCGCGTCAGTGCGGTCTGCGTGATGTGCAGTTGTTCAGCGGCTTTGTTGAAGCCGCCGAGTTCTGCAGTCACCACGAAGGCTTGGATGCCATCAAAATCAATTTTCACGGCTCAATTGTGAATCAATGCGGTCTGTAGATTTTCCTAGGGGTGGATTCGGAAAACGGGCAATTTGCGGGTTACAATAACGGCTTCGGGGCGTAGCGCAGCCTGGTAGCGCATCTGGTTTGGGACCAGAGGGTCGTAGGTTCGAATCCTATCGCCCCGACCACAAAAGCAAAAAAGGCCTCGTTTATCGAGGCCTTTTTTCATTTCTGTCCGTAGCTCAGTTGGATAGAGCAACAACCTTCTAAGTTGTGGGTCACAGGTTCGATTCCTGTCGGACAGGCCAATCAAATCAACGCTTTTCAAATACTTTAACCCTGTAAGCATCATGTTTACAGGGTTTTTTATTTTGCGCTCTTTGTTTATGCGGCTTGTAGCGTGATTTGATGCTGTAAAACTTAGCAAAAATCTATTCATACAGTACTTGCACACAGTAGTTTATATTTTATTCAACTCGACAACATTGCTTAAATTTGTTGTAATAAGTGCATGGCTAAAACTAAGGCAGAGAACACGCACACGCTAAAGGACAAGGTGTTGTATCTTGTTGAGCGTAAGGGCACGGCTAATTTGCAAATTCATTACAAAATACCGACGCTGAACAAGTGGCACAGGCGTAGTGCAAACACAGCTAACTTGGAAAAAGCAACAGAGGTAGCGTGGGAATTTGTTGCAGAACTTAACTTTGCTGCACGGCGCGGATTACCACTGTTTAACAAAAAGTTCAAAGCGATTGCAGACATTGTGAGTGCTGAATGCGTGGAAGAGAGCACTAAAAATAACGCACCCAAAGTTTATGCACAGTACCCAAACATTATCAAAACGTACTTAAATCCATTTTTTGGCGGCATGTACTGCGATGCCATTAACGCGGGCACTATTACTGAGTTTCATAAATGGCGATACAGGTTAGTGGGGCGTGAGTTTAAGAAAAGTACGCAGAACATGCACAACATGGTGCTTACTAAGATTTTTGACAAAGCAGTTGAGCTGCAATACATGAGCGATAAGCAGCGACCAAAGCTAAAAAATACTGGTGATGAGGGTGATACACGAGGATTTTTTACACATACAGAATTGCTTGAGTTACAAAAGTTTTTAAGTGAATGGGCTAGTGAAGGACGTACACAGAAGACACGTGATTTGCGTGAGTTGCTATTGCTGTACGTTGCATTTGTTGCTTGTACTGGCGCACGACCTGGCACTGAGTTGTATGAACTGAAGTGGAAACACATACGATTTATGCAAAGTGCTAACAAGCGAACGATACGTATTGACACACCCACGGGAAAAGTTGGTGCACGACCAATGTACGCACGTGTAGAAATGTGGCCTGTGCTTGAGAAGTTAAAACTGTTACACACAGAATTTAATGACGTTACGTTGGATGTGTTGGTAGCTGGTAAGAATGAGCAGCATGTTTTTAGAATGCGTAATGGTGAAAGACCCTACAACTTTGTGAACGTGTTTAAGGACGGGCTGACTGCAGCTAACAAGCTAACTAACGGACGTGATGAAAATATACGTACGCTTTATAGCTTGCGACATTACTATGCAACCCAGCGTTTGTACGAGAACATGACGTACGAGAAACTGGCAGAGCAAATGGGTACAAGCCCGAAAATGCTAAAAGACCATTACCAGCATTTGAATATTGATGCGTATGCTGAAGAATTAACTGGAAGCAGTGGTGATGCTGAGCTAACAAGTTATTTAGAACCAGCACGTGCAAACATGATGAGTTTAATGGGCGTTACTACGGGCATATATTTGGCTATGCACGAGCAGAACTACGACGCTACGCAAGAGCTGGACGCGGCGCTTTTGCAAAAAAACAAAAGCACGAAATAATTTACTCAAAATGACGATTTACAGGACAACTGTGATTAAGATGTCAGTATGAGCAATATTGCTGAAACACTATTACGTAACAAAGCTAGCGATGCTTTGGGACTGGCTGCACAGCGTGTGGCGGACTTGCGCTTTTTTGAGCAGGTGCAGATGCGTTTGGCAGCAGGTGAAGACTTGAGCACTGAGCTGGCATCTTTTGGCAATGTGGATGCAGCTACAGCAGCTGAAACGGTGCAAGAACTGATTGCACGTTGCTTGGCAGACTTGAAGGCTGGCTACTGGGACGTTGGCAATAAAAAGAATATTGCTGTAACTGTGAAACAAACGTTTAACAGCGATGAGGCGGTCCCACGGTACAACGTTACTTATGCAGTGACAACGAAATTTGGCGTGGTGCTTGCACACATTAAAACTGCGAATGCACGTATGGAACTTAGCTTTGACACAAGCAAGTGCAAACGTGCGCCCGAAGAGTATGCGATTGAAGAAGCTGGCAAACAGTTAACAGTTGCAATGGTTTGATGTAATTTTGGGGAGTACGAATGAAAATACTTGGCTACATTGTTGGTGGAATAGTAGGACTGTTTTTGTTAATGCTTGTAATTGGTGCAAGTGTTTCCCCAGAAAGCGCAAAACGCATGGCAAAAGAGAAGCAACTAGATGAAATTTGTGACAAAGCAATGGCTGATAGCGCACTTGGTACAGAGCGAAGAATGACAAGACAAATTTGTGATGAAACGCGACAAAGAATTAAAAACGAGAGTAAGTAAAAGGTTGTTGTATGAAGAAATTAAAAATATTCTTGCTAACTGTGTGTGGTGTATTTTTAATGCACACAGCGAATGCACAAAACATTGTGGGCGTGGGTAATTTAAGAATGGGAATGACGGAGGCTGAATTTCTTGAGTTACCCGAAATTAGTAGCAAACTTGTACGTGATGCAGAAGATAAAAATTACAAACAAGACGATAGAGCGGTTTGGAAAAAAACAAATGAATCTAAAGTGGCGTCTTATGAAAAAATTTACAGCCCTGATTATGTTGTTTACGAATTCGATATGGCAATTGGAATTAAAGATTATGCAGGAAATGACAACTACAAAGTTAGTGCGAAGTTTGTTAAAAGAAAGCTAATACACATACAAGTATTTTTAACAGGTGGTTATGACGTTGAAAAACTGTTATCTGAAAAGTATGGTCAACCCAATGTTTTAGACAAGATGAAAAAGGTTGTTTGTCAAAACGGATATGGTGCTAAAAGCGTACATAGCGATGGCTTTATTGCATTTGAATGGGGAGCTAAAACAAAAAATAATGCATCATTGCTTATAGGTAGTTCGGATTGCGGGAAACTTATTACATCAAGTTACTCAGTTGAAGATGGTAAAAAATACTCGCAAATTTTGGAAGCTGAAAGACGTATAGAAAAAAATATTGAAAAAGAAGAATTAAAAAACAAGGCAAATGCGTCGAAACTTTAAGAAAAAAATGAAATTTACTTTTGGAGTGAGTTAAAAATGAAAAAAATGTATGTGTAATTTTGGGGTGTTTATTGATGCTTGTTGGTTGTGGAGCAACTGTTAAGCCAGCAATGATGCCAGATGGAAAACAAGGATTATTGGCTACTTGTGGTGGAACTGCTGTAACTTGGTCTAGTTGTTATGAGGATGCTACTAGTGCATGTTCTAATGGTTTTAATACTATTGACCGTGAGCAATTTTCACATGATGGTTTTGTAAAAAGAAACTTGTACTTTACATGTAAATGAAGAAAGGTGTGATGAAATGACAATAGCTAATGATGAGTTGGAAAATGCTTTGAAAGCAGCAGATGCTGCAATAAAGCATGTTGAAGAGCTTAAAAAGAAGACACGTGATGCAGATTTGGAGACAGTTAAGAAGCTATGTAAAAGGCATGGTTTTACTGCAACACAATTACGCGGTTTTTTGAAAGTTAAAGGTAAAGATGATGCCGTGAAGAAAACACGGAAACCTAGAACACCCAAAGCTGCAACAAACTAAAGGAATGGCCAGTGTGTAAAAAGCACTGGCTTTTTTTATGCCCAAATTAAACGTAACGCAATTAATTGAGCGTGTTGATGGTCGCATTAATGAGCTTAAAGATGGTGCGGAAATTGATACACGTGCTTTGAACAAGCTACTTACTGCACAGCAACAGGCGAACATGGCTGCTGCATTGGCTGCAAACAAGTTGAGCAAGGCTAAAACACGGCGTGAAGTGCAATTGGCGGTGATGAAAGACGTGTTAAAAGAGCTTATGGTGAGCTTTGAAGATGACTTTGCAAATATGGTGCATGAACGTGAGATTAAAGCTGCGCGGGTGTTTATGGATGCGTACGCTGGTGCTATGAATGAGGATAAAAATGCGTGGGCTATTGCTAATGCAGCATTGACCACGCACGGCTTTAAGCGACTGGACGGCGTGGACCATAGCTTTAATCAAAGTACACGCGACAAGGAAGTGCTAGAGATGGAAGAGGGCTTGCGTAAACGCTTTGAAGCTGAGATGACTGATGATGAGCGTGAGCAAAGACGCATACTGGCAGAGCACGAAGCTAGCTTAAAAAAGCGTGGCAAGGCGTAAAAAAAGCTGGCAAATACAGCTGGGTACTTGCAAGCAAGCAACTGGGATGCAGGTAACCGATGCACAACTGGGCTTTGCTGGTGCATGTCTTTACTATAAGCATGTGCAGTTTTGTAAAACTTGTTCAAAATTGCACAGTTACATTTGCAAGAAGGCCTAAATACAGTAGTTGGAGGATAAAGCAATGATAAAAATTACTGTAGATGAGCAAGTATTACGGGCATTAAGCAAGGCACTGGCTGGCAATACTGGCAAGGCAAGGGCGCTGCTAAATGACTACGTGGCGCTACTAGAAGATGAAATATGGGGTGCTATGCAACGACCGACTGGCGTTGTGCAGGCAACTAAGACCTGCTACTACGTTGATGGTGAACGGCTGCTGCAAAAAGGCGGTCAAACTACTATTGATGGCAAGCGGCAACGGCTACACAGTTGGCTTAAAGATAACAAACTTGCGTTGATTAAGACGGAGGTGCGTGGCAACAACATTACAAAGCAAATATCGCTGGTGTCACTGACTAGCTTGGTGACGGTGACAGACTTAGTGGATGACGCGAGTAATTTGGTGGGCATGACAGATGCAGAGGTAGATACGTACTTCGATGGTGATGCAAAGCAAAATGCAGCACTTTTTGCAAGACTTTACCCAGATTTTGTTGCAGTAGCTACAGATGAGTTTTTGGAAAGTACGTTTGACTACGTGCAGGTTGATGCAGCGTCACTTAAAAATTACATTGAATTTTTGGTGACAGAAGCAAAGATGCTGACGACAAGCAAAAAACAGCTTTACATACGACAAGCAAGGTTGATATTGGCAGTTGTAACACGCACAAAGGGCTACTACATACAACGCAAGAAACCCAGTATTTTTGGGCGCATGTACTACACAGGATTAAGCGTACAAAACGTAAACAAAGAAATTAGACGTGCAATGCTAGGGGATTGCTGGGAGTATGACGTACGCAGTAGCGTGATTGCATGGAAGATGGGATTTGCGAAGGAATACTTACAAAATGCAGGGCTTGATGTTGAAGTGAGAAAGGCTTTTAATACGACAACATGGTACTTGGAGGACAAAGAAGAGTTTATGCAGCGTGTGATTGATTACACATTTGATGCAGACAATGACTTTAGTAAAAACTACAAAATTGCAAAAATTAAAGAGGCAATGACTGCATTGAGTTTTGGTGCAAGGCTTAAAAGTAATGGCTGGCGACTTGATGGTGGTGAATGGGCTAAAGCTGCACTAGAGGAAATTATTAAAGATAAAGACGAGCGCGACAGATTTGTTAAATGTGTTGACGTAAGGGACTTTGTACGTGAGCAAAATACACTTGACACGTATTTGTATGAAGCAATTTCAAGCGCAAAACCAAAGTTATTAAAGCAAGAGCACTTGCGAACTAAAACACGACCAAGCAAAGCTAAAGTTATTGCATATCTGTATCAAAATGCAGAGACTGAAAACATGCGTGTGGCACATGAGTACTTGGCAAGTAAAGGGCATGAGGTGCTGGCAAAGATACATGATGCATTTATTGTGCGTGACCAGCTTGTAAATGGTTTAAGAGCACAGGTTGAGCTTGCAATGCGTGAAGCTAGTGGCAATAGTTATTGGCGACTTGGTGAGAAAAAGCTGGAACGATATGGTGCAGTTAATAGTGCTGCAAAAATTGCAGAAGCAGAACACAAACAACGCATAGCTGACGAACAGGCAAAAGCTGAAATTTGGATTAAAACGCAATAGTAAAAATAGGGTACACGGTAACGTGACGGTGTAAAAGTGTAAAAAACAAGTTGTTTTAGCTTTAGGTCGACACAGTGTAAAGATGGGTGCAGACTTGCATTGACACTAACAGGAGGTCAAATGCAAGTACAAAACGCGATACGGATTGGTTACATACGAGTAAGCAGCGCAACACAGAACACAGACAGGCAGTTGGACGGTGAGCAGCTTACGGTTACGTTTATTGATAAAGCAAGTGGCAAGGATGCAAACAGAACGCAGCTGCAAGCACTACTGAGTGGCAATTGGCCGAAAGGAAGCGTTGTAGTTGTGCATAGTATGGATAGGCTTGCGCGGAGCTTAAGTGATTTACTGCACATAGTTGAACAACTAACGCAACGTGGCATTGCTGTGCAGTTTATAAAAGAAGGTAAAACTTTTAGGGGAGATAGCACGGACGCAATAGATAAACTAATGCTTAGTATGTTGGGTGGATTTGCTGAATACGAACGGACGCTGATACGCGAGAGACAACGCGAAGGGATAATAAAAGCAAAGCAGCGTGGTGTTTACAAGGGACGCTGCAAGAAGATTAAAGATGCTGGGTTGATTGCACAGATTGTTAGCGAAGCACGTGCATTGGGTGCGAACAAAACACGAATTGCAGCTGCATATGGAATTAGCAGAGAAACACTTTATAACTACATGCAGCAACAGGTGGTCGCGTAATTTTGGCGGTCAAGTTATCGTTTAGCTTTTGGGTGGGACTATGTACACGTACGAGGCAACTGTGAAAATTGGCAATAACTTGGTTAAAACACGAGTAGCGGCAGCTAATGCACACAATGCAAAGCTGCTGCTGCAACAGCAATATGGGGCTGCTAGTGTGATTGGCTTTGTGGTGCAGATTTAACGATAGTACAGCGCATGGGCAATAAATACTGAAAGAGGTAGCACATGCGATTAAACGAATTTACAACAGCACAACAGCAAATGGACTTGCTGAGGCAAATAATGGATTGCACGTGGAGTGCTATTGCGACACAGCACAAAACGCAAGCTGCCCAAAAAGCTGCAACAAAGTACAAACCCAAAGTTAAAGCTGCTGCAACAGTAGGGGCTAGGGTAGGGCAGAAGGCTGTAGCACAGCAAGTGCAGCAGCCTATGCAACATAAGCAAGTGCAGCAACCTGCTTTTCCGCGCCAGCCGTTGCAGCAGCAATCACTTAACAAAATTCAACCAATACGTACAAGCGCAGTTGCAACAAATGCTGCACCCAAAATTACACCTGCAACATCAAAAATCTAGCCGCGCAAAAAATAGCATAGAAGTACTTACACATTCAAAGCGTGTTTTTAAGCTACATACCCCTTGTTTAATACGTCAAAACCGCGCTCGAAGCACGGAAGACGCTTGAATTACATAAAACACATAGCAGGGTAGCTGGAATAGGCAAACGCACAACAGGCATAGCGACAATGAATACGTGACATAAATGCTAATGAGTGCAAAAGACCGGCAAAAAGATCAGTTTATTGGTCGCTTTATTAAAAAGACGGCTGCAGACTTGGGGTGTTTAACAACACATAAAGGACAAGCACATGACTACTTTTGCATCTCTTAAATTAACTGCAGCACAGAAACCCATTAACGTAACTGCAACGCAAGTGCGACGAACAAAACTGGCACAACGCTTGGATGAGCAGATTGGGCTAGCTACTGCAATGCTGGCTGGTACGCATTACACAGCAACACGTTTGCAGACTGTTACAGATGCTGAAACTGGCGTACGCACAAAGGTTGAAGCAAACAAGCGTGTTAAGTGCTGGTGGTTTACAGCTGAAAACGGTAAGTTGGCTTTGAGTGTGCGTTACGGTGCGCGACAGCTGGAACTGGCTAAGGGTAAATTTGCCATTGAGGTTGCAAGCATGAAGGACATGGTGCAGACGCTGGACATTGTGAAAGCAGCTGTACTAGATGGACAGCTTGACGGTGCAATTGATGCAGCGTCGAGCAAGCTACGTGCTGGCTTTGGCAAGTGATAGTGTGTGCGTTTAACTGCTGAAAACGCTTTTATTGCACACTTTTATTACACAGTCTTTTGCACAGTGGCCGTATTTTTAAGCTAACTTGTTGATATTGTTAGATTTTTGAGCGCCAGATTCTGCTTCTAAGTTGTGGGTCACAGGTTCGATTCCTGTCGGACAGGCCACTTTCTCAAGCACAGCTCAGTTGAACAACCAATCTGGGTTCAACGCCACATAGCAGTGCTTCTCCCCCAAGAACTGCCCATCAGGGCTGACACAAAAATTGGCACGGCGAAACTTCTTTTCGTCCGTCAGCACATACGAGC